>LSQX01324592.1_pt1 | contig 15107 bp, 14 predicted proteins | sample 654561 | NCBI WGS metagenome assembly LSQX01 (sample SAMN04489861, study PRJNA283612) | anaerobic digester metagenome | isolation source: 4 biogas reactors fed with cattle manure at either 37C or 55C with and... | place: Denmark: Kongens Lyngby | collected 2014 | reverse complement strand
AATACTATAAGTGGTAAAGTTGAGTGAATAAGTTAAAAAGCGTTAATTAGTTAACATAATATAGTCTTGTTGTAAAAATTCCTATAATAAATATGTGAAAAGAGTCGATATAATTATTGAAAAAAAGCTTTATGCTTAAAATTATAATAATCACGAAAATCTTTATTGCATTTAATATATAGTTGGCAAAAATAATATGCAAATAACAATTTCAATTATTTGGCCTAGGAGATCAACAAGATGAGAAAGAGTGTTAAAGGTTCTTTTAAGGATTTTAAAATTATAGTTGTAGACGATGAAAAAGGAATCCTGGATTCAGTATCCACCATAGTGAAACGCCTTGGATACATTTGTACAGGAATGAGCAATCCAATTGAAGCAATAGATAAAATTCGAGAAGAAGAGTTTGACCTTTTGATACTTGATTTTCTTATGGAGCCTATTCATGGAGATAAGGTTGTTGAAATAATAAGGCAATTCAATAAAGAATTATATATTCTGCTTCTTACCGGCTATAAGGATATAGCTCCTCCGCTAGAAACTATCAAGTCGCTGGATATTCAAGGTTACTGTGAAAAAGAAGATAACTTCGATCAACTGATACTTTTGATAGAATCTGCTATAAAATCTGTCACACAAAGAAAAACACTGAAAAAAATAGAAAATGGGCTTAAGAGTATTCTTGATTCAGCTCCGAAAATATACAAACTACAGTCAATTAACGAAATGCTGAGAGATATTTTAAGTGAAATATTACCTATAGTTAATAGCAAAAACGCATTTATACTGGTTGATAATATTGCAGGCAACGAAAAGGAAAGCAGAAGCTTTTTTGAAGGTGTCGGACAATATGATGATATTCATGAGAAGTTGATGAAGACACTAAGCCCAGAGCTTTTAGAGGGTATAGGCATTGCAAAAATGTCTAAAAGGCTGACGAAGACAGGAAAAGGTATTGTGTTGCCTTTGTTAAACGGTAATTCCAAAACATTGGGGGTCGTTTATATTGAAAGCAGCGATTTAAGCTTTGAAACAGATATTTTGAAAATATATGCAACCCAAGCTGCTACTTCAATTAATAACCTTTTTCTGCACTCAATGTTAAATCTGAAGAACGATGAACTTGACAAAACCTATAAAGAATTGAAGCAAAGATATACGGAAGCTATTCAGGTACTAAGGCTTGCAGTTGACGCAAAGGACGTATACACAAGAGGTCACTCCGATAGGGTTGTCTATTATTCAGTAAAAATAGGTAGGGCGTTGATGTTATCCGAGGAAGATATTGATAGGCTTATAACAGCTGGTACATTCCATGATATTGGAAAAGTAGGAATCCCCGATGAAATCCTTTTTAAGACTGAAAAGCTGACTGAAGAAGAATTTGCCGAAATAAAGAAGCATCCGATGAAAGGAGCACATATTCTTTCAGCAGTTTCCATGTTTAAGGATGTAGTGCCGTTAGTGAAGCACCATCATGAGAGAATAGACGGTAAAGGATATCCTATGGGGCTTAAGGGAGACGAAATTCCTTTTCTTGCAAGGATAATTTCGGTTGCCGATGCATTTGATGCTATGACATCCGACAGACAATACAGAAGCAAGCTCAAGCTTGATGACGCAATAAAGCAACTTATATCCAATTCTGGTACCCAGTTTGATTCCCAAATAGTTGACAGTTTTTTAACTCTTTTGAACGACTATGACAAAATGAAGGAAGAGATGATGAGGTTTACCGTTACCGAAAAGATAACGAAATAAAAAGAACTTGGAAGCAGTTAATAAGAGGCCAATATCAGTAATGAAAGGGCCTCTTTTTTTTAAAAAAAAATAGCTCTTGAAAAAATATATTTTATATGTTATGATTACACAATAGAAATACAAATGTACGTCACACGTGGACATGGAGGAGTTATGTTTAATGCTTCTAAATACTATTTAGTGGATGCTTCAGTTCTTCCAGAAGTTTTTACAAAAGTGATTGAGGTAAAGAAAATACTGTCAAGCGGTGTTATAAGGAATGTGAACGAAGCAGTAAAGGAAGCCGGTATAAGCCGGAGTGCCTATTATAAGTACAGAGATTACGTTTTTCCTTTTTATGAAACATCCAGGGGGAAAATAATTACTCTTTTCTTTACAGTTGAAGATTTTGCAGGCATTTTGTCGGGCATTATAAACAAGATAGCAGAATTTAAAGCAAATATACTTACCATCAACCAAAACATACCTATTAATGGGCTTGCGGACATTACGATTTCTATAGAGACTGAAGGTATGGTAAAGGATATAGAGGATTTGATGGATGATATAAGAGGAATTGAAGGTGTAAGAAGACAGAAAATTCTCGCCAGAGAGTAAGAGGAGGTTTTTATTTATGATTAATGTTGCTATATTGGGCTATGGGGTTGTGGGTTCTGGAGTTGTTGAAATTATTAAGAAGAACAATATGAGTATAGCCAAAAAAGCTGGAAGTGAAATTTATGTTAAAAAAATATTGGATATAAGAGATTTTCCAGATAGCCCGGATTCTGACCTGCTAACAAAGGATCCCGATGATGTTTTTGAAGATCCTTCAATAGATATTATTGTGGAGACTATCGGAGGTGTCAGGATTGCATATGAATTTACCAGAGGAGCATTAATGTCAGGAAAACATGTAGTAACATCAAATAAGGAACTGGTTGCGACACATGGACCTGAACTGTTGAAGATTGCCAAGGAGAATAACGTAAACTATTTGTTTGAAGCAAGCGTCGGGGGAGGAATACCCATTATCCGTCCTCTTAATCGATGCCTTGCAGCAAATGAAATACACAGTATAGCTGGTATATTAAATGGGACAACAAATTATATACTCAGCCGGATGAAAAAGGAAGGAAAGGATTTTGATACTGCTCTTAAGGAAGCACAGCAAAACGGTTATGCGGAAGCAGAACCGGCAGCTGATATAGAAGGACATGACGCGTGCAGAAAGATTGCAATCCTGTCATCTATCGCTTATAACGAGTTTGTCGACTATAAGAATATATATACTGAGGGAATAGAAAAAATCAGTCTTACAGATATTAAATATGCTGAAAGTTTGAATTATGCAATAAAGCTTGTAGCAATGAGTGAAAAAAAGGAGGATGGGATTCTGGCTAGGGTAAGTCCGGTATTGGTTGCAAAAAGCCATCCGCTTTACAATGTAGAAGATGTATTTAATGCAGTTGTTGTGGAAGGCGATGCGATAGGACAGACTATGTTTTATGGGCGTGGAGCAGGTAAACTTCCTACTGCAAGTGCAGTTGTTGCTGATATAATTGAAATCGTTAAATATTGGGGAAGTTGCGGGGGATATGACTGGGATATAAGTCGACATAATAATGTGCTGGACATTATGGAAAGCGACATAAAATATTTTATACGATTGAAGGTAAATGATGCAGAAGAAGCAAAAAAGAAAATATCAGAATTATTCGAAAATGTTGAATTGGTGAGTGTATACAATTCAAAGGATAAGGATGAAATTGCCTTTCTTACAGGAGCAGTAAGGGAAAGAGATTTCAACAATGCCATTAAAAAACTTAAGGCAGATGGGGCTGTCAATAATGTGGAGAACACCATAAGGGTATTGGATGAATAAAATATAATATAAACATAAGTTTATTATAAAATTGTTTAGAATAATGGAGGAATAATATGAATGTTGTAAAATTCGGAGGTACTTCTCTTGCCAATGCGGAACAGATAAAAAAAGTATGCGATATTATAATAGCAGATCCGCAGAGGCGTTTGATAGTTATATCGGCACCCGGAAAACGTTATAAGGACGATATAAAGGTTACAGATCTGCTGATAATGCTTGCTCAAAAGCATATTGAGGGTGGAAGCGCTGAAGACGAGCTTAATGCTGTTGTTGAACGTTATGATGAAATTGCAAAAGGGCTTGGTTTATCAGAGGATATAACAAATATTATTGCTGAAGATTTGCGTAACAGGCTGAATACTGATGTATGCAACAAAGAAAAGTTTATGGATACACTTAAAGCGTCAGGAGAAGACAATAATGCAAAGATAATTGCCGCATATCTTAAAAGCATTGGTGTAGAAGCACAATATATGAATCCTAATGATGCCGGTCTTTTGCTAAGTGATGAGTACGGTAACGCCCGTGTTCTTCCTGAATCCTATGATAACCTTAAGTCCCTCAAACAAAAAAAAGGTATAGTAGTATTTCCCGGATTTTTCGGTTACTCAAAGAGCGGAGATGTTGTTACGTTTCCAAGAGGAGGATCTGATATTACAGGGTCTATTCTTGCAGCAGCTTTAGAGACAGAGCTTTATGAGAATTTTACCGATGTTGATTCTGTTTTTGCAGCAAATCCCAATATAGTTGAGAACCCAAAGCCAATCCCGGTTTTTACATACAGGGAAATGAGGGAGCTTTCTTATTCAGGTTTTTCAGTGCTTCATGAAGAAACACTTGAGCCTGTTTACAGAGTAGGAATTCCTGTTTGCATAAAAAACACTAACAATCCTTCAGCACCCGGAACATTGATTGCACCGAAGAGAGAAACCAAAAATGGGCCTGTTGTAGGAATAGCAAGTGACAGCGGTTTTTGCAGCATATATGTCAGCAAGTATATGATGAACAGGGAGATCGGCTTCGGCAGAAAACTGCTAAGTATACTGGAAGATGAAGGTTTGTCGTATGAGCATACTCCTTCCGGAATAGACAACATATCAATTTTACTCAGGCAAAAACAGTTTGACAAGGACAAGGAAGCGCGAGTGGTTCAACACATTAAGAACGACCTTGTTGTTGACGATATATCTGTTGAAAGAGATCTTGCACTCGTAATGATTGTCGGAGAAGGAATGATGCGTACGGTAGGGATTACTGCCAGAGCTTCAAACGCTCTTGCTCAGGCTGGAGTCAATATTCAAATGATTAACCAGGGCTCATCGGAAGTAAGTATGATGTTCGGTATAAAAGCAGAAGATAATGTTAATGCTGTCAGAGCACTGTACAAAGAGTTTTTTGGTTGAAGAACCAAGGTTTATCAAGGTCTGATTATCAAGGTTTACATTGAAAAGTCGATAAAGATTTTATATGTTTTCCTAATGTGTACTCATTTTTGTGATTTAAGTTGAGTAAATTGATAAAAATAAACTATAAATATAGAAGATAAAATTTCAATTCTATAATGCAAAGTCCTTAAGTTTATCTTATAATAGACATAAGGTCTTTTTTTTCATTGAATGCTTCAATAGTTGAAAACGACTTCAAGTTCAATTATGATCTGTATATAATTATACAAACAAAACATTTATTAGTTAATTCTGATGGTGCTGAATAAGTCTTGGGATTATGGAATAAGCTGTACAAAGGTGAATAATAACAAAAGGGGGCAGAGGAATGAGTTTATATCTATTATTGGATGTGTTTATTGCATATGTAATAGATTTGATTGTTGGAGATCCTGGGTGGTTGCCGCATCCTGTAAGATTTATCGGTTGGCTCATAAAAAATACTGAAAAGGTTACAAGAAAGCTGATAAGTGTGTTTTCAACAAAAAAATTAACTGCTATGGGTGATGATTACACTCATACAATAAGAAAGGCAGGAAAAACTGAAAAGGTAGTGGGTGTTTTCTTTGCAATATTTGTTGTTTCGGTAGTTTATGCAGTTGTTTTACTAATTTCCAATCTATGCTCCCTGGTTCATCCTTTATTATTCCATGCTGTAAATGTATATTTTATATATTCGGCGTTTGCTGCCAGATGTCTAGCTGACGAAAGCTATAAAATTTTTGAGGCTTTAAGGGAAAGAGACATATTTAAAGCGAGAATCATGCTTTCAATGATTGTAGGAAGACAGACTGAGAATCTTGATGAAAAGGAAATAGTAAAAGGAGCTGTTGAATCTATAGCGGAAAACACTGTAGATGGCGTTGTCTCCCCGATATTTTATGCTGTTTTAGGTTCTGTTTTTGCCCTGGGTGCGCCTGTTGTTTATGCTTTTAAAGCGATAAGCACTTTAGACTCAATGGTTGGATACAAAAATGAAGAATATATTAATTTAGGATGGGCTTCTGCAAAGCTCGATGACATTGTGAATTTTATACCTGCAAGGTTTACAGCTCTTCTGATAGCAACAGCTTCATTTTTGACAGGAAAGAATGCCAAAGGATGTTTTAGAATAATGCTCAGAGACGGAAAAAAACACAACAGCCCCAACTCAGGATATCCTGAAGCAGCAATAGCAGGAGCGCTTGGTATAGAACTAGGGGGGGCGGCTAGCTATTCGGGCAAAATTGTGGAAAAACCCTTTATCGGTGACAATACCAGAGAAATCGGCATGAAGGATATTTCATATACCATAACCATTATGATTGTTACATCTATTATAGCCATGGTGGTTATGGGATTGATTTTTCTTTTAATATATGCAGTTCTTGCAAAGAGCATGTTCTATTAACATGCTTTACCGATGACTGTTCTGATTTTTATTAAAATCAATAACAAGACAGGGAGGCGGATTTTAAAATAAAATGAAGAAATTTATTCTTATAACGGGAGGTGCCAGAAGCGGTAAAAGCAATTTTGCAGAATCTATTGCAAAAGGCACTGGGAAAGATGTTCTGTATATTGCTACTTCTGTTCCTTTTGACAGTGAAATGAAGATGAGAGTGAGAAAGCATAGAGAACAGAGACCTGGGGACTGGTCTTTGCTTGAAGCATATAAGGATTTTGACATACACTTAAGCAAAACGGGCAGTAAGAGGGAAGTATATTTGCTTGACTGTATTACGCTGATGGTTACCAATATAATTATGGAAAAAGAATCTGATTGGCAGAATATCAATGAAAGTGAAGTGCTTGGAATTGAGCAGGACATAAAAAGGGAAATTGAAAAATTGATAGAATTCATTGAATATTCTGATGGATTGTTTATTGCAGTGACAAACGAAGTGGGCATGGGGATTGTCCCTGAAAATAAACTATCAAGAGCATTTAGAGATGTTGCAGGCAGAGCCAATCAAATGCTTGCAAAAGTTGCAGATGAAGTTTACTTATGTGTATCGGGTATTCCGCTAAAAATTAAATAACCTATATTAATCACGAAAATGAATCTACATTGAAAAAATCAATTTTCGTGATATTACATTAAGAAATGAGTGAAATGCGTATAAAATCTTTATCCCATTCAAAATAGCCATTTTGACAATGGTGAAATATATTTTTAATATGGAGTTGCTACTGTGATTTATTTTAAACGATTTATACTTTTATTCAGATTTTTAACAATTATTCCTGTGCCGGTAAATATAGACGGCAAAGATGAAGACTACGGCAAAGGACTGGTCTTTGCCCCAATAGTTGGATTACTGCTGGGGGGGATTCTTTTCATTGTCTATTTGTTATCAAGTAAACTTTTTCCTGTGATTGCTACAAGTGCCATAGTATTAACAGTGTACATAATTTTGACGGGAGGACTTCACTTAGATGGACTTGGAGATACATTCGATGGTTTGTTTTCAAACCGACCGAAGGAGATGGTTCTTGAAATAATGCGGGATAGCAGGGTTGGAACAAATGCCGTACTGGCTTTGGTAAGCATTCTTATAATTGACAATGCACTGCTGAATGGACTTAACCCGTTATTTGAAGGTGCAATTTTACTGCTCTTTCCTGTGGCAGGCAGAATAGGTTTGCCTGTTGCTGCAGGCGTTTCAAGATATGCAAGGGAAGGTGAAGGATTAGGGAAATCTTTTATAGGGTACTGTGGTATAAAAGAAGTGATTTTAGCTTCTATCATTCATCTTACATTGTTCTTTTCCGTATTGGGTTTAAAAGGAGTGGTTCTTGGTCTTGTACTGATTTTTTCATCTTTACTTGTTGTAAAAGTTTTTTCACTAAAAATTGGTGGAGCTACAGGAGATACTTTAGGGGCTGTTTGCGAAATCAATCAGACAATTTACCTTGCAATGGTATATGTGTTTTCCTATGGCTTGTAAAATGCCTTTTAGGGGAATTAAGATAGCGATAGGAGTTGTTTTTTTGAAAAGATTGATTGTAAAAGATTGATTGTATTGGGAGGAAAATATATATGATGGAGTTGATATTTGTAAGACATGGTGAAACTGATAGCAATAAGAAAAAGACTTTTCTCGGGTGGACGGATGCTGAGCTTAATGACGAAGGCATCAGACAAGCTTGCAAATTAGGAGAGGAATTAAAAAGGATTACTTTTGATGGAATCTATTCAAGCTCTTTAAAAAGGGCAAGTAAAACAGCAGAAATTATAAATGAAAAACTCAATATGGAAATAGTATATTCCGATAATTTAAAAGAAAGGAATTTCGGTATATGGGATGATTTAACATACGATGAAATATGTAAAAGATATCCTAAGGAGCGTTCCGAGTGGGAAAAGAACTGGATAAACTATTCTGTTGAAAAAGGTGAAAGTGCGGAGGAATCATATATAAGGAATATAAGGTTTGTTGATGATGTTATACTGGCAAAGGATAGCGGAACTTACCTTATTGTAACCCATTTGGGAACAATAAGGTTTATTCTGACTTATCTGCTTGGAATGAAACTTGAAGATTCATGGAGATTCACTGTTGACAACTGTACTATTACAAGAGTACAGATAACTAACGGTTATGGCGTTCTGACACATCTAGGTGCCTGTCACTTAACTTATTGAGTTATTAACTTATTTTATACTTTTTTAACTTTTCATTAAGTTCTTCAACTAGTTCACCGAGTTCTTCAGCTGATTCTCTCATGTCCTCTATAGATTTTAATTCATGATCGGTAGTAGCAGCGATTTGCTCACTTGAAGCAGCAGTTTCCTCTGATACCGATGATATATTTTCAATAGCGGAAGTAACTTGCATTTTGTCAGTTTGCATTTTAGTAACCGATAGGTTTACTTCATTTATTTTTTCAAAAATATATATTATTGCATTTGCTATATCATTAAATGCACTATCTGTTTTGTTAACAGCTGTATTTTGTTCTTGAGAGACTTTTTTCATAATTTCCATGGATGTAATTGCCTGCTGGGATTCCTGCTGTATACTTTGCATTAGAAGATTTATCTCTTCGGTCGACTGTCTACTCTGGTCTGCAAGCTTTCTTACTTCTTCTGCCACAACTGCAAATCCTTTTCCGGCTTCTCCAGCCCTTGCAGCTTCAATTGCTGCATTCAACGCAAGGAGATTTGTTTGTTCTGCAATATTTTCAATAGACTCAACAAAGACTCCAATGTTCTTAGTAGTGTTTGTAAGATTTGTTACTACTGAAAAAATCTTTTCGGTGGATTCATAATTTTCTTTTGATTTGCCTCTGAGTATGTTTACGGAATCCAGTCCAATTTTATTCAAACTGTTAATTTTATTGGTTTCATCAGTAACCTGGTGATAGGTTTCGTATACAAAGTTTATTTGCTCTGAAAGGTTGTCTACCATTTTGACTCCTTCTTNNGGTCAGAGGCACCTTTTGCGATATCATCCATGGTTTTTGCAATATCCACCATAGCGGAGGATGCCTGCTGTGATGTTTCAATAACGGTTTTTGAAGCATCCATGATTGAAACAGATAGGTTATTAAAGTTGTCTATAAGAAGTTTGATGTCTGAAACAATTCCATTAACTCCACCAGCAACAGACTTAAACAAGAAATATTTATTTGTGTTAAGCATGATTGAGTAATCACCATTTTTTAAGGTTTCCATATCCGATTTCAAATTGTTTGTTAAGTTCTTAAACAACTTGGCAAATCCAAGGTCAATAAGTATGAGTGTTACAATACCGCATATAAGTAGAAGTAAAAATGTTTGAAAGCTGTGAGTCAGTGCCCAGGCAACTGTACTAAAAATAATAATAAAAATATAGGCAGGAAGGAAATAAATTGCTGTTTTTGTTATAAACGATGGTTTATTATCAAAAGACTTCATAATTTTACCTCCAAGAAAAATTAGCAAACGGATATAATGTAAGAAATGCAGATATATATTAATTTTCGATAAAAGAATTCAAAATCCTTCTTTTCCGAATAAAATGTTATAGATATATAATAAACAAATAAAAAAATAAGTTTAGTGAGCAATAAATATATTGACAGCCATTGTATGGTTGTATACAATAATACTTAAATACATACATACAAACAAAATACTGATTGGTTAAAATCTTATCTTTGGTAATAAATAAGGGGGCTTAGGCATGATAGAGTTTAATAAGAGAACAAATACATTAGAGCAAATCCAATACAGGTATTCACTTCAGGATGTTGCCCAACCGAATCTTTATAGGGATATATTTAATTATGATGAAATACCGAAATGCACATTTAATCATAGAAGAGTACCTATGTTTCCAGCAGACGAAATATGGATAACCGACACAACCTTCAGAGACGGGCAACAATCCCGTGCTCCATATACGGTAGACCAGATTGTTCATCTTTTTGACCTTCTTAACAGGTTAGGTGGTTCTAAAGGGGTTATAAGACAGTGTGAATTTTTCCTTTACAGTGACAGGGACAAGGAAGCTGTTTACAAATGTCAGGAAAGAGGGTATAAGTACCCTGAGGTGACCAGTTGGATAAGGGCTACAAAAAATGACTTTAAACTGGCAAAAGATATGGGAATGAAGGAAAGCGGAATTTTAGTAAGCTGTTCCGACTACCATATTTTCAAGAAGCTTAATATGACCAGAAAACAGGCTCTGGATCATTATATGGATATAATAAAAAGTGCCATCGATGTAGGTATTAAGCCAAGATGCCATTTTGAAGATATTACAAGAGCTGACTTCTATGGATTTGTCGTACCCTTTGCACTTGAGCTTAAAAATCTTATGGAGGAAAGCAAAATACCCATAAAAATACGTGCATGCGATACCTTGGGATATGGAGTTGCATACCCGGGGGTTGCCCTGCCACGTAGTGTTCCGGGAATAATATACGGGCTAAGACACCATGCAGGATTCCCGAGTGAGTTGATTGAATGGCATGGGCACAACGACTTTTATAAAACGGTGAGCAATTCGGCAGCCGCATGGTTGTACGGAGCTTCGAGCGTGAATTGTTCCCTTCTGGGTATCGGTGAAAGGACAGGTAATACACCTTTAGAGGCAATGGTTATAGAATATGCTCAACTTCGTGGAACGACCGACGGAATGGATACAACTGTTATAACAGAAATAGCAGAGTATTATGAGAAGGAACTGGATTATCAGATACCAAGCAGAACTCCGTTTGTCGGAAGACATTTTAATGTTACACAGGCAGGTATCCATGCGGATGGTCTTATAAAAAATGAAGAAATCTATAATATTTTTGATACAGCCAAATTGCTAAAAAGGCCTGTAGGTGTTGCAATAAATCAGACATCCGGACTTGCCGGAATAACCCACTGGATTAACACATATTTTGGGTTGGAAGGCAACAAGAAGATAAACAAGAAGGATGAGCGTGTTGAAAGAATAAAGGAATGGATTGACGAGCAATATAAAGGCGGAAGGATTACCTCTATAGGGGAACAGGAATTGGAGGAGGCAATAAGGAAGTTTGCACCCGAAATTTTTGATCTGGTTCTTTAGTTTGATGGAGGTTGTTGGGTATAATTATTTAAAATGGGGTTGTTACATGAAACTGCCGGTAATATTTTTGGAAAAAATGAAGATGCTTTTAGATAGTAAAGCATATGACGAATTCTTAAAATCTTTTGATTTTTCAAGATATTATGGTCTTCGGGTCAATACCTTGAAGATTGGGGTTGATGAATTTAAGAAGCTTTCACCTTTCAGGCTTGAACCTATTCCATGGGCTGAGGACGGTTTTTATTACTTTGATGGGGACAAGCCCGGAAAGCACCCTCATTACCATGCGGGACTTTACTATATACAGGAACCTAGTGCGATGCTACCGGGAGCAGTTATTGATGCCCGTCCAGGTGAAAATGTTCTTGATTTATGTGCAGCACCGGGAGGCAAAACCGTTCAAATGGCAGCGGGAATGCAAGGAGAAGGGTTACTGGTAGTCAATGATATAAATGCAGGCAGATTGAAAGCAGTGATGAAAAATATAGAGCTTTACGGAATAACCAACGCAATTGTAACTAATGAGTCACCCGAAAGGCTTGCATTGAAATTTGAAGGTTTTTTTGACAAAATACTTGTAGATGCACCTTGCTCAGGTGAAGGCATGTTCAGAAAAGATGAGGATGCGATAAAAAGCTGGGATAAGTATCAATGTGACTTGTGCTGCGGCATGCAGAGGAATATACTTGATAGTGTCGACCGTATGCTCAAGCCCGGTGGCAACATTTTATATTCAACCTGCACTTTTTCGCCAGAAGAAAACGAGAAAATGATTTCATATTTTCTTGATAAGTTCAAACAATACGAGTTGGTGGAAATAAAGAGGATTGCAGGTATAGAGAGTGGCAGACCTGATTGGTCGGATAACAATCCGGAGCTTTTAAAAACTGCAAGGCTTTGGCCTCACAAGGTTAAAGGAGAAGGACATTTTGCGGCTCTTCTTAAGAAGAATGGACAGGTAGCTGATAAACTGGTATCCACCAAACAAATTCATGGCACTGGAATGGATAAAACAATAGAACCTTTTTACAACTTTGTAAAGGAGAATTTAAACCGTGATATAAAAGGACAATTGTTTGTTAAAGGAAAAAACCTTTACTCTCTACCTATTGGCTTTCCGGAACTTTCAGGAATAAAGTTGTTCAAATTCGGTTGGTTTTTGGGGGAAATCAAGGACAAAAGGTTTGAGCCTTCACATTCATTGATTATGTCACTAAAAAAGGAAGATATAAAAAATACAATAGACTTTGGGTCTGGCTCCCTTGAAATAATAAGATACCTTAAGGGAGAAACCTTGATGATTGAGGGTCGAAAGGGGTATGTAGGGGTTTTGGTTGACGGCTGTACGGCAGGTTGGGCTAAGCAGACCGGCGATATGCTGAAGAACCTGTATCCTAAGGGTTGGAGAATGATGAATTAAAGATGGTGATATTTTGAGAGATACGCAGAGAATTGATAAGATACTATCCAATTTTGGCTTTGGAACAAGAAGAGAAATAAAGCAACTTATAAAAGATGGGAAAGTCAAGGTTGACGATAGTATAGTCAAGGACAGCGGATTGCATGTTGCTCCTGAAAATAGTACAATTGATGTTGAAGGTGAGATTTTAAGATACCGCAAGTTTATCCATGTCATGATGAACAAGCCTCAAGGGGTTGTTTCTGCAACATTTGACAAAAGTCTTAAGACAGTAAAGGATATTTTACCGGAGGAGTTCAAGTGTTTTGATTTATTTCCGGCAGGCAGACTTGATATTGATACCGAGGGACTTCTTCTTATGACAAATGATGGACAACTTGCGCATGAAATATTGTCGCCTAAAAAGCATGTGTCCAAAAGATATTATGCTTTAGTTGAAGGGAATGTTTCTTATGAGGATGTTAAGGCGTTTGCCGATGGAATTGTTTTTGATGACGGCTACAGGACACTTCCTTCAGAACTTTATATATTAAAGGGTGGGAATATCTCTGAGGTGGAAATAGTAATATATGAAGGTAAGTTTCATCAGATAAAGAGAATGTTTGAAGCATCCGGGAAAAAGGTAAAGTATTTAAAACGTACTCAAATGGGTAGACTGAAGCTGGATAAAAGACTTGCGTTAGGTGAGTGCAGAGAGCTTTTAGAGGAAGAAGTGGAGGCGTTAAGGCAAAATGAAGAAGCAGAGTCTTGACAAGTTTTCATTGTTTTTATCGGGTATTGTCGAGAGGCTTAAGGAAAATAAGGATTATTTTATAAAAATTCTAATTGAATTTAAATCTGGTACAAAAGTATTCAATGCAAAAATAACTATGGAAAAAGAAAAAATAAAAATGAATTTCAACGGTAATACTGAAGTACTTGAGATTGATTGGATGGCTTCGGGAGTTTTGAAGCATGCACAGAATTACGACAGTCTTGTACTTACATATGAGCAAAGAGGTACAACCATAATTGTTGAAGCTGATGACAAAAATGTCAGGATGAAGACAAGAGAAGCAGTGGCATGTAAAGAAACAATAGAGGCACATCATGAGAACAATCAGATATCTGGCAGGGAGCATTACATAAAAGTTGGTCAGGCTGATGAGCTGCTTAAGGAAATAGGAATCTTGGGAAGCAACGGAAAGATAAAAAACGATATGATAAGAAAATACAACCAGATAGATCACTTTGTTGAGCTTATAGATGACCTCATAAAGACTATTTTGGATGAGCACGGTACCATAACTGTTTTAGACTGTGGGTGCGGAAAGTCGTATCTTACTTTTGTTTTGAATTACTATATACGGGAAGTCCTAAGAAAACCATGCTATTTTATTGGACTTGACTATTCAAAAACAGTAATAGAAGCGTCAAAAAAAATAGCTGAAAATCTGAGTTATCATAACATGGAATTCAAGGTGACGGATATCAGGAATTACAGGACTCAAAGAGATATTCATCTGGTTATAAGCCTTCATGCATGCAATACTGCAACTGATGAAGCTATTGCTTTAGGTGTGAATAATGGTGTCAAGGCAATGGTTATGGTGCCTTGCTGTCAGCAGGAAATTTTAAGCCAGTACTCCTATCCGCCTTTTGCAGATATACTTAAGCACGGTATTTTAAAAGCAAGAATGGCAGATGTGCTGACCGACGGTATAAGGGCGTTGTTATTGGAATCACTTGGATATAAGGTCTCAATTGTAGAATATATTTCCCCTGTTGAGACTTCCAAAAACCTTATGATTAGGGCTCTTAAGACGCAAACGCAAAATAGCGCACTTATTGAGGAGTATACAAGTATAAAAAAAGCCTTGAATATTTCCCCGACATTGGAAAAAATGATTTTCTTTAAGTAAAAGATAATGAATTAAAATTTAATTATATACACATATTAATGGATGTAGAGCGTTTTTTGAAACGAATAGCCAAAAAAGAAAGTTGACGGATACAGTTTTTTTATATAAAATTATTTTTAAATTTATGTTTTTTAGTAAACTTTTATGAAAAATATTCCGAATAGTAAGTAGGAAGGATTTATT
>LSQX01110100.1_pt1 | contig 15108 bp, 18 predicted proteins | sample 654561 | NCBI WGS metagenome assembly LSQX01 (sample SAMN04489861, study PRJNA283612) | anaerobic digester metagenome | isolation source: 4 biogas reactors fed with cattle manure at either 37C or 55C with and... | place: Denmark: Kongens Lyngby | collected 2014 | reverse complement strand
TCCCTCATTCATCCCTCATTCATCCTCACCCGGTTGGGCATCTACCCGGCTCTCGACCCGGATCAGCCCCTATGTCGCTGAAACACCCTGAAAACGTCCTCCTTTCACGGTGACTCTTTCGCCAGAACATATTGTGTCTTCATCTTCGACGTGCCCACCTGCTCAAGGATACCGCGGTCAACCAGAGCCCTGAGGTCCCTCATTGCCATTGTTCACCTCACCCCCTCCCCCTTGTTCTACTCCCGCACCAGCCTCGCGTAGCAGCCCTCGCAGATATTTGCATGCGCCTCCCACGAGTGATAGATCGCCTTCTTCTCGGCGCAGACGTCGCACCGGCCGAGCTCGATCTTTGTCCGCTCAAACGTCCGGAGGTCGAGCACTCCCGGGAGCGGCTGCACCTTCGCCGGCCGCTTCGCCCTCTTCAGGCAGTCGTAGCAGAGGTATGCTCCCCCACCCCGTTTGCCCGACGACGTCGGCCGCAGGCGCGGGCTCGTCCTTTGGCACCGGGAGGGGGATGTAGTCAGCAGGGTTGACCGGTGGCAACGCTGGCAGCACAGTGGCAGCACATGCTGCCAATCAATGCAGCAGATTTTGAGCCAGAATTCAGGTTTCCGGCAATATTTGCAGATTTCCCCCGATCATGTACAGCAGTGCGGAAAACATACATACCCCGGCTATCATCGGGAGCCTTCTCGCCCATGCTCTCCGTTCTCTCATTCTGCTGTACAGGTACGTACATAGATCGATCTCTATCTAGTTCCTGAGCGTCTTTCATGGAACCCTCCTCGCTCCTGCCGATCTCTTGTTGGCAGCAGGTGCTGCCATTCTGCCGAAACGTGCTGCCATCGCTGCCATCGTCAGGGTCGTCGTCCAGCCAGACCGAGGCACCATTGCTCCAGGCCCGGTAGACCCCGTGATCGAACGTGAAGTACTGCTCGCGGCGGCGGACCATGACTCCGTGTCGGAAATTTGTCTCCGTTATACGGTTCTTATGGAGCAGAATGAGAAACCATATTTCAAGGCATTAAATAGCCCGGATGAAATAGTCCAATTCATCTGACACTGGCACTCTCCTGGAAGTGAAAAATGGATTGCCTGGATTACGTTAGCCCAAAAATATGTCTCACCCCCTGGGATGAGGGAATTACATCCCTTGAAATTGAGTCACGCATTCTTGATGAGGATACTGACGATTACATCACCATAGGGGAGGGTTCAGGATACATATTTGAAAATCCATTTGATGATGAGATACTGAATGATTTGCTGGATATGGTGTGTAGTGACACCTATGCATTACATAGGGTGCTAACCTGCACCGAAGAGGGGAGAGATGTTCTGGAATCTGCAATAACAATTGTGTATATCCACAAATTTACGTTGAAAGAAGAGTTCCGCAGAAAAGGAATTGGTCTTAAGACTATGAAATTCGTTGTCGACCAATTCACGAGTGGACTCAACTTAATCTTGCTTCATCCAGCACCATTAGGTATGCATGTGGGTGAAGAAGGGCGCGATATAGCTATCAAGAAACTGGAAGATCACTGGAGTAAAATTGGCTTTAAGAGGCTCGGATCGAGTGATGTATATTACATCCCCTTCTGAAGGCTATGGGTATCCCACAGAGAACTCTCTCAGATTACCCTGGATGGAAAGTCTCTAGCACAGGTACCTGGCTACGTCCGAACCCTTTATCATCTCCCGCTCCAACATTTACTCAAAGTTGAAAGTCGCCTATGCCGAACGATCTGATAGCAATCGTGGAAGAGTCCGAGGATGTGAACAGCGCTCTCATCTCCCGGGTGCGCCTGGAGATACTCTGGGCGCTCTCCGAACTCGGCGATGACGGAGCCACCGCACGGCACCTCAAGGCCGGGCTGAACCTGAGTGATGGCGTGCTCTATGCAAACCTCAAAAAACTCGTCGAGATGGGATACCTCCGCTCCGAGAAGGTGACGCTTGAAGGGAAAGAACTCGAACTCTATGCCATCACCCCGGAAGGACTCCTTGAGTGGCGGTGTCTCCGGGGCTGGCTCTGCAAACTCCTGGGCTGCGGAGGCGATACCTCTGAACGATAGAAGCAAAGTCATTGCCTGCTTCCGGGAAGCGGGATTCCGGATGGACAAAGACCGGTTCGAGCACCGGCTCATCGCCCAGAAGTTCGTCTACCTGCTGAAACTGAAGGGCGTCGAGTTCGCATACCCGTTCCGCCTCTATGTCCGGGGGCCCTACTCACCGGCCCTCGCACGGGAGTACTACCAGCATGCCGACGAGTTTTTCCGGTGCGAGACGGAGAGCACGCTCTCGCCCGCCGAGGCGGGTGCCGTTGCCGAACTCACCGGCCTCTTCGACAAAAGCCCGTCCCTGCTTGAGATCGGGGCGACCTACGGACATCTGGCCTACGAGATGCGCCAGCCGCCCGAGCAGGCATACCGGACAGTCCGGAGGATGAAGTCGTTCTACTCCAACGAACAGATCGTCAAGGGCGTTAACCGGGCAAAGCAATACCTCTTCGTTCCCACCGACGAAGAGGTGGCGGCGCTCGAAGCCGAACTGCAGGAGTGGCAGCGGGCGGGTATCCGGTCGATGAGGCATTAGGATGCGCCGGAGCAGGGGCGATATCTGGTTCGTCGATCTCACCGATGCACGGGGACACGAGCAGAGCGGACTGCGGCCCGCCGTGGTACTCGCCGTCGCCTACGGGGGATGACGGTCGTGGTCCCGCTCACGACGACCCCGGCGGCCTTCGGGTTTCCGCACACCCATGGCATCGAGAGGAGTTCCGAGAACGGGCTCTCCTCCAACAGTGCGGCGCTGGTCTTTCAGGTTGTTGCCCTCTCGGGGGACCGTTTCGTCAAAAAACTCGGGCGGTGCTCGGTTGACGATATGGAAGCGATAAACGTTCTATTGAAGGACCTGTTGTTGCTGGAATAATGAGTGAATGATCTTGCTCCGGGAACGCTGAACAGCATTCCCAACCAGGCAGGACGAAAATGAGGTAAAATGATGTATCGATTTCTTGTCATTGTTGAGCAGACCGACGGCAACTACTCGGCATACTCCCCCGACCTTCCGGGGTGCGTGGCAGCCGAAGATGAGCATGGACAATAGAAGAATGAGTCCGAGATATGACATACGCGATCCATACAGGGTGAACGTGAAGAAGGGCGGCTGAACACCTGCCCATACCCTTAAGGGGGGGTCTTCCCGCACCGCCCCCTCTGTCCCCGCAATAGGAACGGGCTTTGCAGCGGTTCTGCCGGCGAAAGGCATGCCGCTCCGCTCTGCCGCTATATCCGCTGAAAACTTCCATAAGGGGTTTTTCTATCCCGGACGGATCCCGGGGCTATTTTTGCTCTGCCGTATCGCCGTAGAGGAAGATATCCTCGATGGTGACGCCGAAGAACCGGGCGATCTTGAAAGCGAGCTCGAGCGAGGGGTCGTATTTCCCCTTCTCGATGGCAAGGATGGTCTGCCGGGTGACCCCGAGTTCGTTTGCGAGCCCTTCCTGGGTCAGGTCGTGCATCGCCCGGTAGACCTTAATCCTGTTCTTCATCGGTATCCCAGTCCCCGTATTTGCGGGCGTAATACATCCTGAACCCGACGTACAAAAAGATCATCAGGCAGAGCAGCGCCATCTGCAGGATGGCAAAATTGCCGATGACCGGAAATTCGAGCATGTCGGGCGCGGCCGTTCCGGGCGGTCCGGGGTGGGGCGGGCGCAGCCCGAGCGGCCTTGAGAACGCAACGACCGCACTCCCGAGACTGATCGCAAAGAAGACTACCCAGAAGACCTCCAGCGTCCGGAGCGCCGCCTTCTGTGTGATCATCGCCGTCCGTTCGTCCTCGATCCTATCTTCGACCCTCCGCCTTGCCATATAGATCAGGAAAACCCCGAGGATGAACGCAACCTGGATCAGGATCGGCTCCTCGACCTTTACCGAGAGCCAGAAGATGCCGACCTCGATGAGTGCAACGATACCCGCCAGAAGGTAGAACGTGTTTCGTTTCATAGCAGCCAGTGTATACAATCTTGGGCATTTCGTTATTAATGTTTAACTTCAGACCGGAGAGATCCCGGCTTCCCGACGAATGCCCGGTAAATCATCCGGCGTGTTCTCTACCGGGGTAAAGCAGCCTATCGAAAGAAGTTCTCTGTTGTGTTGGAATCATCCGGTCAGGTGGCGGGTGTACGGTGTGTTGAGAGAGCAGTATGTCGGGTACAGAGGAACCATTTTACAGAAAATGCAGAGGGCTGTCCCTCCTGTCACTCGCCGGTCCCGGAGTTATACCACATCAGCAGGAGCGTGGTGAGGCCATCGTACCTCTCCCACTCCTTCCCGGAGAGCGTACAGGTGAGGGGGGCCGGGGGTCAAATGTGGCACCAGCCGGCCCGCAGTTGAGGACAACGTCGATTGCTGTTCCCGAAGGGGTCGGGGACAACCCCGCGGTGGCGCATATCCCCTTGGCAACGATCAAGCGAAGCGGCGGCCTCAGCGTGGTGAACATGGGAGAGGGAGCAGGCAACCGCCGGCAGGCGGTGGTGCGGCAACTATCGACGAAGATGTGGTTGGTGAAGACATGCATGGAGCATGAGCAAGATCGAATTATCGATCCATTCATAAATTATTCAAAAGTCACTATACTTTAAGCATAATCACTATATTTTTTATGATATTTGATCATATTTTTATCCTAATAGGTAATACTAATTTCGTACCAGCCGCAGGAATTTTACCGGCTGAGCCGGTTGTAATCGTTAACCGGCCTGACCATGACCCCCGGGGGGCGGGGAAAGCCTCCAGATGGACAAGATCTATCATGCAAGATACGAAGATCGCTGATTAACACTGATTTGATGGAGAACGCACATTTTTTCCCGGTTTTCGCCGGGAAGAATATGCGATGATACAATGAAGCGTTACATTACGTTATTATCCGGCATCCTGCTGGTATGTCTGCTCTGTGTCCCGGCAATGGCCGTGTTACCAGACGCGGAACGTATGGACGAACTGGGACAGCGTGCGGCATGGACCGCGATGGATCAGTTGAAATTCAGTAAAGGCGACCCGAACGTCCTTGTGTTGACCAACGCCGGCCGCGCCATCGTGGACGGCCAGACAACCGAACGGGCGGTATCGGGAATCACGAAGGTAAGCGGCCTGCAGAACGGGGATAACACGCTCTGGCAGGTGAACAGGGCCAACTGGAAACCCCTCTGGTTCTACTTCTATGATAAGAAGTCCGGGAAAGCCCTCTACCTGGAGCCCACTGAAGCCAGTTACACACAGACCCAGACCGAACTGAAGACGACTCCCTTCTACAAGACGTTCTCGAAAGCAGTTGTCGTCACCGGCGATCTGGACAGGATGCTTGCCGACACCGAGGCGGGGAATGCAACCATGAAAGCCCTGGGCGGAGAGGCGTTTTCGTTGATCTCAATCTCCAACGCATGGGCGCACGGTGCATCGTACGACCTCTTATCCAGCGTCATGCTCCATAACCACTTCTGCCCCGGGGTATCCAGTGGTTACCTGCTTGCAAAATATGTCGAGCAAGAGATGCCGATCACCGACGAAACCTCTTATGTGGTCATTTCCTGTCCGATGTGGTGCAAGGATGACATATTCCCGATCCTCTGGGACCTCACACCTGGAAAAGGCGGTCACTATATCTTCCCGCTCTCCGAGGAAGACGAGACGGAACTGACGGAAGCGTACGGCACCCGCCCGGCGGGCATCTTCATTCGCTGGGATGATGCACAGAAGACTGGTCGGGCGCTCGCCCTTGGCTTCCAGTTTGATTCGACGCCCTGGACTGGACCTTCATGGGGAGAGAAGCCCATGAGAACCATCGAGATGGTTGAGAATACCGGGAACCCCGAGCAATACGTCACAGTGATGAAAGAGTTCGAAGTAAACGAGCAGATGCTTACCGACCTGAAGAATCCGGCCAACAACCCGTATGAAGTGGCTGGAATGTTGAGTAAGACCCGTGCATAAACCTCTAATTCTCTCTCAAGAGGGTTGTCGCAGAACATCACTACCGGGGAGGGAGACCTCCCCGGTCTCTTCTGACACTATCAGGGTGAACTATCCCGCCCTTAAGGGGGGGACTTCCCGCACCGCCCCTTCAACCTCGCGAGATAGAGACCGTCTCCGGTGGAGAGATTACTGTTGCTCAAAGGTACGTCATCATCCACGTTCAAAGACGCATGTATGCGTTTGAATGTGACGACCGGCTGAGTTCAACAACGGGATTGCAGACCCAAAACCCTTGCAGCCTCCGCTCTCCACTGGCCGAAACCGGGATCAGGCAGTGCTCCGGGAACTCGCCCACCAGGCGGAACGTTCGGTTGTTCAACGCCGGTGAATCTTCTCGTCCAGTGCCGGCTCCTCCATCTTTTCGGTGATGTACGAACCGGGTAAGACGTCTTCAAGGTATTTGACGGCATCGTTGATCCGGTAGACCTGCTCCCGGATCTTCCCGGCGATCTCTTCATCTTCCATCAGGTCTGCCCGGGCGAGGAGCACCTGCAGGGGGTTTCTGATGCGATCGGAGATGGTGACGAGGAGCTCCCGGGCAGAGTCGGCGGCCTCATTCTCCACTCGTGCTGAATGCAGGGCGTACTGTCCGGAGGAGCCAGCAGGGAACCGGCCATCTCCCGGATTGGGATCCGACTCCCCGTCCGGCCTCTCCAGAACATCGGTGTTTGTCGTCATCGGACTGTGCTGCACACTCCAATCGGTCGTCTCTCACCAGGGCTCCGGAGGAGTGCCGTTCTCCATACCCTCCAAAACCCCGAGCGCTTCCATGAGTTCCTTCTCGGTGACGCCGAGTGTTGCCGCCGCATCGACAAAGGTCTTCTGTGCCTGGCCCGGTTCGCCGAGCGCCGCCTGGAGTTCTTCTTCGGTGACCCCGAGCGTGGCCGCGGCCGAGGAGTAGTCCATCTGCGGCTGTCCACGCTCTTCGGGTGCAGTCCCGGGCGCTCCCATGATCTCCTGCGGCTCTCCTGCAGGCTGTGATTCAACGATCGTGCCGGTGCACCCGCACACTGCTGCACTAACGACGAGCATGGCGACTGCACAGATGCTAATCAGTTTTTTTGTTGCCATACTTCTCTTTTCCAATCTGTTTTCTTGTGCTGAATGCTTCGGGTAAAAATGGGTAGTCTCCTGTCTATACACTATTCGTTCTGCAACGCCTCGATCGGGTCGAGGTTTGAGGCCCGCCATGCCGGGTAGATCCCGGTAATGATGCAGATTGCAGCGCCGACGGCCATAGCCATCGGGACGTAGATGATACTCCCCGGAGCGAAGAAGTACTCGGCGGAGCCGATCATGCCGACTACGATGACGTAACCGATGATGAGGCTTACAATGGCACCGATGATTGCTCCGACGATCCCGATGATCGCCGCCTCGTAGATGAACATCCGCAGGATCTCTGCCCGTTGCGTCCCGATGGAGCGGAGGATCCCGATCTCACGTATCCGCTCGTTCACCGACATCATCATGACGTTGAAGATCGAGACTGCGGCAACGAGGAGCGAGATACCCGCGATCGCCATCACGAACGTCGTCATCGTCGAGACCGTCTCGGTGATGCTCTCCGTCATGCGGCTGCTGTCCTGGACGGTGACGGTATCTTCTTTCCTGTTGAGTTCGTCCTCGATCGCCGTCTTGACCGTCTCGATGTTGTTTAAGTCGCTCACGACGACGTTGACCTGATCGTACTCGCCCTCGCCACCGTAGATCCCGACAAAGAGTTTGTCGCTGCCGATGATCGCCATATCCGTGGAGAGGTCCATCGACATGCCGCGCTCTTCGAGGATACCGACGACCCGGACGGTCGTGGTGGACCCCTCGTCGGGATCGCCGATCTTGATCTTGCTCCCTATCTTGAGGTTGAGCCTCTCCGCAAGCGTCGGCCCGACCACCACCGTGGTCGTGCTCTTGGGATACTCCCCTGTCTCGACGGTCAGGATCTCGCGCATGATCTCTGTATCAAGACCGTAGATAGTCGCCCTCCCTTTGTCCGATCCGACCTCGATCTGGTCGGATTCAGACCTGAGGGTGTACGCGGTCCCGTACTTCGTGACGATGCGCTGAATTGTCTTGAACTCTTTTTCCGTGATCGCATCGTCATCGGAGGAACCGCCTCCACCACCGGGCCCTCCCATCATGCCGCCCCCGCCACCACGGTATGGAGTGACGGTGAGTTTGTTCGCCATGTCGGAGAGCTGATCCGTGACCGAGAGCGTCATGCTCGCTCCCATCATCCCGATCGAGGCGATAGCAACGACGCCGATGACGATGCCGAGAGCGGCAAGGACCGATCTGAGGAGGTGGACCCGGACGCTCCGTACGGAGAGAGAGAAGATGATGTCGTTTCCAATCATGCGATCTGCCCGTCCCGTATCGTGATTGTCCTGTCCGCGTATGTGGCGGTCTCGGGGTTGTGGGTCACCATCACCAGTGTTCGGCCCCTGCTATGGAGATCAGCAAGGATCTCCATGATCTGGAGGCTCGTCTGCGAGTCCAGGTTTCCGGTCGGTTCGTCGCAGAGAAGGATCGCCGGGTCGTTGACGAGCGCTCTCGCGATCGCGACCCGCTGCTGCTGGCCGCCGGAGAGTTCGTTTGGCTTATGTGCCGAGAGGTTTTCATCGATCCCCACCATGGCGAGGAGATCCCGCACCTTTCCGGTATCGTCGTTCTTTCTGTACTTCATGATGTAGGGATACTCGACGTTTTCGTAGGCGGAGAGGAGGGGGATGAGGTTGAACTTCTGGAAGATGTAGCCGATGGAAGAGAGCCGGAGATTGGTCAGTTCTCGGTCGTCCATCTCCCGGGTGTTCTTCCCGGCGAGGAAGAGGTCTCCCGACGTGGGGCGGTCGAGGCACCCGATCTGGTTGAGGAGGGTCGATTTTCCCGACCCTGACGGCCCCATGATAGCGACGAACTCCCCCTCATCGATCCTGAGGGACACCCCCTTTAGCGCCGTGACATCGCCTGAGGGGAGGGGGTAAACCCTGACGACATCCATGAGTTCAATAACCGGACTGCTCATCTGTCTTCCCCCGGATTACTTGCGGAACCGGTCGCGGATCTTTCCAAAGTACCCCTTCCGCCATCCAACGACGACGGCCACACCCCCGATGACGACGAGGAGGATCTCCATCACCGGGATCTGCGAGAACCCGCCGCCGAGCGACATACCCATGCCCCCTCTTCCACCCTGGGGGCTGCCACCGGACGGGATCTGGCCACCAGATCCCGCCGTGGACGCCTGTCCTGCGGAGTTGAGCGAGACGGTCACGGTCTCCGTGAAGGTTTTGCCGTCCTGGTCACGGTATTCGACGATGAGCGGGATGGAGGATGCACCTTCTGCGTTGCAGGTAACCTCGAAACTCGAGAAGTCGTCCGGTTCAAGCCCGCCGACGACGTAGACCGGGTAGGGGTCCGTCGGGGTTGCGGGATCGTCGACGGTGATCTTTACCGAGTAGGCATCTTCGAGGCCGGCGTTGGTCACGTCCCCGGTCAGCGTGATCGCGCTGCCGCTCCGGGTGATCTCGATGTTGTTGATCACCATGTCGGGGGCAACCGCCCGTTCGCCGATCTCGATGGGGACGGTCAGGGTGGTGTGGTGCTCGTTGATCCCGTTTCGGTAGGAGACGTCGAAGGTGAGTTCGGTCGACTGCGACGCCACGATCTCGAACGAGGCATTCTTTTCTTCATCAGATGCGAGGGCGCCGAGGAAGATGGCCGTCCGGGTGTTCTTGACACCTTCGCCGCTCGGGGTGATGGTTACGCCGTTCACACTGCCCTCACGGGGGTTTCCGATGGAGAGCGTGATGGTATCTTTGCCGTCCACCGGAAAGGTTTCCGGAGCGTCGACGACGTTGACCCGGATCTCTGTGCTCTCGATCGTCACCGGAACGGAGTAGCGGATGCTCCCACCGTCTCTGATGTCGAGGTAGAAGGTGGGGTAATATATACCGTCCTCAGTATCGGCCCTCACGGTGAAGGTGAACGACATCGTATTCCCCGGGCCGATGGTGCCCACCGAATCGTGCGTCTTGTCGTTGAGAACCGAGATCCCGTTGGGATACAGTTCCGCCCGTCTGATGGCAACGCCTGTCTCCCCGGTGTTCTTGATCTCGACCGTCACCGTGCCGATATCCCCGCGCATGAGCGTATCAGGGTTGACGATGACACTGGTGACCGCGATCTGTTCCTCCGCCGACGCATTGGCCGCCGTGGCACCACCCACGATTGCCGAGAGAAGGAGGAGCACAATGCAGATATTTCGTTTCATCATCGGCTTTGCCTCCGACGTATCGTGATGTCTGCCCGGGTGCCGGACATCGACGCTGTTCTGGTATCGTTCTGGCAGTTTTTCATGTTTCAACTCACGCTAGATCTTCTGCTCTGATGTCGCGCTCTACCCGGTAACCGGGCTGCCCAACAATGTAAACTAAGTTTTACATATTGTTATTTATACATTACTAAATGAAAGCAAATGTGACAAAAGAGATCGTACCTCTGACGTTTCAGTGGTGCAGATCCGGTTCATGAACGTCTGGCTCCGGTTCGATTTTTTCTTCTCGCCGGTACGATGAATTCCGCAGGCAGGGGCGTGTTTTGTCGGATTTGCGTTTGCACGACGCGCCGACGCCGTATCCTGTTCAGGAGAGAAAAGGGTGGAAGAGGGGAGGCGTGGTTGGGCAGCGGGGCGTTTCACGTATTATGGAGAGTTTTTTTTCTGGGAGAGTGTATCGCATGGTCGACTCCCTGGCCCTCTCGTGGGTATATTGGCCGACTGCTGCCCGGGTTTTCAATCCTCAACTTGCCGCCGGGTGGCGGAGAAGGGGAGAGTTTTCCTCTTCCACTCTATATCCGCATCTTCTGCCTGTATCTGCTCTGACAGTCATTCATACTCTACGGGTTCGCTGCCCCTCTCCGGGTAGGGTCTCCTGATGATCTCTCCTGAACCACCCCGGAAAGGGTGCGGACGACGTTCAGTGTCGCCGTCTTCGTGATCTGGATCTTGTTTTCCCGGCCGGCCCATCGGGGTTGTGCGGGTTATAAGGTATGGTGTTTCTCCCGATGCGGCGCGGCTTCTTCCTGGTCAAGTACCTCCGTTCTGCTCTGGGCAGGGTCCCGCACAGGGGGGTGCCGGGACAGTTCTGCCACGTAAAGTATATTATACATTTTGTTATTAAAATATTACTATCTGTCACCTGCATCGAACACCATACGAACCGGGACTGGTGTACCTTCTTCCCGATTTTTCCGGGAACCGGGCGAAACCTGCCGACTTTGTGGATGGAACAGGTTCTGCAACCTCCGGTCGGTGCGAAGCATGGAGATGGAGCGTGCCCGACGCACGTCCAGCCGTAACTGCTCAGTTCTGCAACTTCCGGTCGGTGCGAAGCATGGAGATGCTGTCTGGTGATTCAGGGGCGCTCTGCCGTATCGCCGTAGAGGAAGATTTCTTCGATGGTGACGCCGAAGAACCGGGCGATCTTGAAAGCAAGTTCGAGCGAGGGGTCGTACTTCCCCTTCTCGATGGCGAGGATGGTCTGCCGGGTGACCCCGAGTTCGTTTGCGAGCCCCTCCTGGGTCAGGTCGTGCATCGCCCGGTAGACTTTAATCCTGTTCTTCATCGGTATCCCAGTCTCCATATTTGCGGGCGTAATACATCCTGAACCCGACGTACAAAAAGATCATCAGGCAGAGCAGCGCCATCTGCAGGATGGCAAAATTGCCGATGACCGGAAATTCGAGCATGTCGGGCGCGGCCGTTCCGGGCGGTCCGGGGTGCGGTGGCCGCAGCCCGAGCGGCCTTGAGAATGCAACGACCGCACTCCCGAGACTGATCGCAAAGAAGATTACCCAGAAGATCTCCAGCGTCCGGAGCGCCGCCTTCTGTGTGATCATCGCCGTCCGTTCGTCCTCGATCCTATCCTCGACCCTCCGCCTTGCCATGTAGATCAGGAGAGCCCCGAGGATGAACGCAACCTGGATCAGGATCGGCTCCTCGATCTCTACCGAGAGCCAGAAGATGCCGACCTCGACGAGCGCAACGATACCCGCCAGAAGGTAGAACGTGTTTCGTTTCATAGCAGCCAGTGTATACAATCTTGGGCATTTCGTTATTAATGTTTAACTTCAGGCCCGGAGAGATCCCGGCATCCCGACGAATGCCCGGTAAATCATCCGCTGTCCCGCTTCAGCCAGGATAAAGCGGCCTATCGAAAGAAGTTCTCTGTTGTGCCGGCATCACCCGGTCAGGCGGCGGGTGTACGGTGTGTTGAGAGAGCAGTATGTTGAGTACAGGGAAATTATTTTACAGAAAATGCAGGACATCATCATTAAATAGGCTCCCTTCCGTAACCCTATATCCGAACATAACCAAAACCAGGAGTTCCATGACAGTTCCGTCCATACATCCCGGCTCAATTCTTGAAGAGACCCTCGGCGAGATCCGGGGGATCCTCGGGAGCGATCTCGACTCCATCACCGTGGAGCGGGTCGTGATCGGCATCTTCTTTACCGGCGTCAAACTCAGCGACGGCTCCGGGGGTCTCTGTTTCACCCCGATAAAGGAGATCCCTGAAGCAGTCTGCTGCCCGAGTTCGGCCCGTGCCATGCCCTACCCCGGACGCTTTACGGGGCGAAGCGCCGCGGAGTTCCTCCGCGATCTCCCCCGTGCGCCGCCGCTCAAGAAAGCGGTCGGTATCGCCATCCTCAACGCTCTCTCGGAGTCCTGCTGGAAGCGCCGACCCGACTACATCCGGGAGACCGGGCAGGACATCCTCGATACCGTGCCGCTGCCCGAGGACGGGTACGTCGTGGTGGTGGGGGCGCTCGTGCCGGTCATCCGGCGGCTCAAGGCGCGGGGAAAGCCGTTCGGGATCCTTGAACTCGACCTGCGCACGTTGAAGCCCGACGAACTGCCCTACGCCGTCCCCCAGGATGCGGCGGATGCAGCGGTCCAGAGGGCCGATATGCTCGTCATCACCGGCACCACCCTCATCAACAACACCCTCGAGCCCCTGCTTGCCCTCGCCCGGCCCGGCGCCTCGATCGTCGTCGTCGGCCCGACCGCCAGCATGCTTCCGGATGCATTCTTCCGGCGCGGCGTAACGATACTCGGCGGGGATATCGTCACCCGCCCCGACGAGGTGCTCGATACGATTGCAGAGGGCGGTTCCGGGTATCATTTCTTCGGCAAATCCGCGGAGAAGGCGACCTTCCGCAGGTCGGAAATCACCTGAACGAAACTTTTTACAGATTCAGGGTTCAAGAGATGCAAGAAAGCCCCCGGCTTTAGCCGAGGGGATGAATCGCACCCCCTGGTCAGTTCATTTTTACCCTGCACGGGATACCCTTTTTGTCATAACACCATTGTTCTCTGTGCAGGGTGGGGCACACCCGAATCGACGCTTGTGGAGATCAGGATCACTCGGGTGGATCAGTTTTAGATGAGTCTGGTGGATCACTTTTGAATGAGCCAAAACAGACTCTGATCTTTTGCACTCCCTGATGGCGGTGACGATCTCGCATATCCAGTCCCGCCCTATAGACCTCCGCTCTGCATGCAGTCTCATCTGACCATACGGAGGACAAAACCCTCGAAGTCCGCTATACAATCGATCCTCAAAACACACATGTCCATCTGCAGACGGGAGGTAGGCTTTGCCAGGTGCTCTCCCGGCACACCCTGTCGCGCTCCCCGCCGGCCCGGCCTCTTTTGTTCTCGGTATGGATGAGGTATATCTATGATCAGCACTGATCATACCTTGATGACGACTACGGAGTTCATCCCCGTATCGCAAAAAACATACGAGGAGATCTCGGATCTGAAGGGTCCCAACAGAACGTTCGACGAAATTATCGCGAATCTGGTGGAGCAGGCAAAGAAGCAACAGCTTGAGAACGACGTCGAAGCAATTCTTGCCCGCAATAGGTTCGTGGAGATATAACCGTGGCGTTCCGGGTTCTCGTGGATGAGGATGCATGTGTGTTTTTGCATTCCCTCGATCCAAAGAGCCAACGAATCGTCAGGGATTATATTAACACTTTGAAAGAGGACCCGTATCCTGGAACAGGGGGCAAAGAGAAACTTCGCACCGGCAAAAACAGGATCATTTACCGGATGCACATTGGACGCTCTTTTACGGCAATTTATACCATCGAACCGCACAATGATATCGTTCATGTCATCCAGATCCTGACCATTGAACGGGCACATCGAAGATACGGGCGTATGTGATCGGTCTCAGTACTTTGCTAATAACAGCCTCTGCAATCGATTCATCAATCTCGCATAGCGACCCAACGGAATCAGCAGCACCGGACTTCGCGGCTTCGCGTGAGGTTGTCGTTCTTTTCGGCATGACTCCGCCATGACATGCATCCCTGGCAACGGGTGGTGTGTGAAACTCATGGGACAATGTGATGACCTCCGGGAGCCTTACCCGGACGGGTTGCCTGGGTAAGAGTGTGAAGGATGATGTCCATGGCCTTAATCTGACGCCAGTGAGGATCACCACACCACCAATCCCGGTGGTGCAAGTCCCGATCGATGAAGCGTGAATCTCCTGGCTTTAGCCCGGGGAGAGTGTCACGGGTGGATCTTCTGGAGTAGAAACGAATCCGCCTTCGGGGCATCTGCGCCAGTGGGCGCTCGTGTCACTCTCTTCGACCGATCCTTATTTCTGGCAGTGTTAATTATTAATATCATTTAGTTAACATCGCTGCAAATAAAAGCATATTTACTTAACCGCGAAGAAGAATCAATAACCCTACATGGCTGATGCAGAATCTACAGGATCACCTCTTACGGCACCGACCGGCGCCCCATCGGAGACCCGGTTGAAGACAGCCGGTGTAGCATCGACCCCGTCCGTATCAGACCGGGAACTGCCCGATTACCGGTTCCGGTTCATCCTTCTGGTACTCGCCGCCATTTTCTGCATCATCGGATCGTTTGCCGTCGGCAGGTTCTCGCTCGACGTCACCGACGCCGTTCTCATCCTCCTCTCGCCGCTCATTCCCGTGATGGAGACCTGGGATGATGCGATGTACAGCGTCGTCTTCA
>LSQX01057042.1_pt1 | contig 15110 bp, 10 predicted proteins | sample 654561 | NCBI WGS metagenome assembly LSQX01 (sample SAMN04489861, study PRJNA283612) | anaerobic digester metagenome | isolation source: 4 biogas reactors fed with cattle manure at either 37C or 55C with and... | place: Denmark: Kongens Lyngby | collected 2014 | reverse complement strand
CCGCTGCCTCTGTCCCCCGCTGAACGCATGGGGGTACCTGTTCATATACTCAGGCCTGAGACCTACTTTGAGCATCAACTCCTCCACGCTATCTCTGAGTTCTTTACCCCTTGCAACACCGTGTACCAGAAGGGGTTCACCAATTATTTCTCGAATCGTCATCCTGGGGTTCAGGGAGGAATAAGGGTCCTGGAAAATCAACTGGATATCTTTCCTAAGTTCTCTTAGTTCATTCTCCCCCAGTTTCTCTAGATGTACAATTTCTCCATCTCGCTTCTTAAAAAGGATTTCCCCTGCGGTAGGTTGCAAACCCCGGAGAATACACATCCCTATGGTGGTTTTACCGCAACCGCTTTCACCCACCAGCCCAAGTGTTTCTCCTTCCCTCACAGCAAAGCTTACATCATCAACGGCCCTCACGTAGCCGGCAACCTTTCTGCGGAATCCTTCGCGGATGGGAAAGTACTTCTTTAAGTTTCTTACTTCCAGTATGCATTCTCTACGCATCCCTTTCCCTCCCATTGTAAAGGAGACAGCTTACCTGATGTCCGGGCGCGAGCTCGACCAACTCAGGCACATATACATCACAAAACCCTTCCTGAAACTCAGGACATCTGGGATGGAACGTACACCCTGAAGGTATGTTATATGCATCCGGCACTACGTCTTTAATGGACTCCAGCCTTTTCTCGACCTTTTTTCCCACCCTAGGTATTGACCGCAAGAGCGCCTTGGTGTAGGGATGCGCGGGGTTGTAAAAAAGGCCTTCTACAGACACACTTTCAACGATTCTACCTAAATACATGACTACGACATCATCTGCCATCTCGGATATGACACCCAAGTTGTGGGTGATCATCATAATGGCAGTCCCCAGCTCCTCTTGAAGTTCTTTCATTAGTTCCAGTATCTGAGCCTGGATAGTAACATCCAAGGCAGTTGTCGGTTCATCGGCGATCAAGAGCTTAGGGTGACACGAAAGCGCCATGGCTATCATTGCCCGCTGGCGCATACCCCCAGAAAGCTGATGGGGATACTCATCGATCCTCCGCTCAGGATTGGGGATCCCGACCCTCTTCAGTATATCTAAGGCTAGTTCCCTTGCTTCCTCCTTAGTCACATCTTGATGCAGCAAAATAGCCTCCATGACCTGGTTTCCAATTGTATGGACAGGGCTGAGAGCCGTCATCGGCTCCTGAAATATCATAGCTATTTCCTTACCCCTAATACTTCTGATCTCTGGGCCCGTTGGATGAAGTTTTGCGAGATCCACCGTATCACCGGGAGCCCGATGGAAGAGTATCTCTCCATCTACAATTCTCCCTCTGGCGCCTTCTATCCTCAAGATTGACCGAGCGGTGACACTCTTACCACAGCCGCTTTCACCGACCACCCCTAGGGTCTTCCCTCGTTCAACATGGAAACTAACCCCATCTACGGCCTAGACAATACCTTCGTCGGTAAAGAAGTATGTCTTGAGGTTCCTGATCTCCAAGAGCTTACTCATATGGACAAGCCCCCTATCTTGTATAGGGATCAGCCGCATCCCGCAGCCCATCACCTAGGAAGTTAAACGCGAGCACAGTAATCACGACAAAAACTCCAGGTAAGAGGAGCCACGGAGCTAGAGCTACTGTCCTCACATTTTGGGCTTCTTGTAGAAGAACTCCCCAGCTGATGACGGGCGGACGAAGCCCAACTCCAAGAAAGCTTAGGCTTGTTTCACCAAGGATCATATCGGGGATGGCTAAGGTAATGGATGCTATGATATGGCTGAGGAAGGATGGCACCATATGGCGTAGGACGATTCTAGTCTGGCTGGCTCCGCAAAAACGAGCAGCCTTGACAAAGTCTTCCTCCCGCAGGGAGAGAAACTTGCTCCTTACCACTCTGGCCAGCCCAGTCCATCCTATCAGCGACAGGATGATTGTTATGCCGAAATACACCCTAAGGGGAGGCCAATGAGCGGGAAGTGCAGCGCTGAGAGCCATCCATAGCGGGATGGTGGGGATACTTCTCAAGAACTCGATGAGCCGCTGAACCACATGGTCAACTACCCCTCCATAGTATCCTGAGAATCCCCCTACCAATATGCCTAAGACAAAACTCACGAACACTCCCACCAGACCGATGGAAGTGGATATCCTCGCTCCGTATAGGATTCTGGAAAACATATCCCTTCCCATTCGGTCAGTGCCTAAGATAAACACCGTACCTTCCTTAACTCCGAAAAGATGAATGTCTGTATCCCACAGTCCCAGCAGTTTGTAGGGCTCACCTCTAACAAAGAAGTAAATGGGATATACCTTGTCAGGATCTGGTACATAGGTTCGCCTAAGAGTCTCGGGGTTTATTTGTCTCTTGTATCCATAGACAACGGGTCTTAAACTGAAGCCATCTTTAGTGAAAAACCTAGGTACCTGCGGCGGCGCGTAAACATACTGGGTGTCAAACGCGTTGGGATTATACGGTGCAAAAAACTCGCAGAATATCCCAAGGGTATATATGAGTATCAGCACGATCCCGCTTACGAGGGCTAACCGATGCTTGCGGAATTTCCACCACATCAGCTGCCACTGAGACGCAACGTATAGTTTTTCTTCTGTCCTCGGCTCCGGTTCCGGTAAGAATGCCTTCGCGCCGCTCTTTTTAACACGCACACCGGTCATAAGCTTCCTCCTAATCCCCGTTTATCTCTACACGCCGGCTGTAGGCTGAAGCTATCAGTCGTACCTAATCCTGGGGTCTACTGCGGCCAGCAATATATCCGATATTAGCGTTCCTGCCACTGTCAGGCAGCTGAGCAGCATCACAAAGCTTCCAGCAAGGTACATGTCCTGGTTCTGAAGTGCTCGAAGAAGCAAAGGGCCTGTAGTAGGTAGACTTAATACCACTGATGTTATCGTCTCACCAGAGATTAGTCCCGGCAGAGACCAGCCAACAGTACTTATGAAGGGAATCAAAGCCACCCTGACAGGGTATTTGTAGAGCAGTCTCCCCTCTGGCACACCTTTGGCCCTCGCCGTATCCACATATGGTTTATTCAATTCATCCAGCAGATTAGCCCGAAAAGTTCTTATAAGGCCAGCTGTACCGCTCATACCGATGACTATGATGGGTATCCATAGGTGTTTGAGCATATCGATGAACTTGGCAAAGCTCCATGGGGCATCCACAAAGGCCGGTGAAAAAAGCCCACCAACACTCTGGCCAAAGTATGCATATGCCACCCACATAAGCACCAAGGCGATCATGAATCTCGGTGTAGCAACTCCAATGAATCCAATGAATGTAGCGATGTAGTCTCCTATTGAATACTGGTGGGTCGCCGAGTACACACCTACAGGGAACGCGACTATCCAGGTGAAAATCATAGTACAAAAGGAGACTAGTACAGTCAGTCCCAGCCTCTCCCAGATAAGATCACTCACCGGCCTGTTCCATTGAAAGGACTGACCAAAATCGCCCCTAAGCAAGATTCCCCGAATCCACATGAAATACTGAACGTACATGGGTTTATCAAGCCCGTAACGCTTTTTCAGCGCCGCTAACATGGCTTCATCGGCCGTCTCTCCAGTCTGGCTGAGCTGAGCCATATAGGAGGTAAGAAAATCCCCGGGCGGCAGTTGGATTATGATGAATGAGACTATTGATATCAAAATCAGGGTGGGGATTGTCGCGATTATCCGCCTCAGGATGTAGGTCGACAAGGTATCGCCCCCTTTTGTAATCAGGCGAGAACACTTATCCAGCCTTTGTACCATCCGAGCTAGTGGCCGAGCCGCGAGAAAACCTCGTCAAGCATCGTGTAATCATCGGCTTGACTTAATATTGTAAGCTGCTGAGACAGCGCCCAGGATTCATCTACGCGAGATGAATCCTGGGTATATGGACTGGCTGATAAAGGCTAGAGCTTCGCGACTACAGATTTCATGAACTCGACGCTCTCGGGCACCCCAACGGCTTCATCATCTTTCCCTTCGTACTCAAGGGCAATATAACCGTCATAGCCTACCGCTTGGAGCTCCCTGAGGCAGCCCAGATGATCTACATCACCCTTACCCACTGTACAGGGCTCAATGTTCCAACCCCAGGGCATTTGCGGATCGGGATATTTCTTGTAGTCTTTAAAGTGCACATAGGCACAGTACTTAGCCGCAGCCCGGGTGCCGTCAACTGCCTCCTGACCGCCCTGCAGGTAATTGCCCACATCGATAGTGGCCCGCAGATATTGCGAGCCAACTGCCTCAATGACTTCAACCTGCTCCTCGCCAGTACAGGGAAGACCTCCATGATTCTCGAGGGCTAGTACAAGGCCGAGTTTCTCTGCCTCTCGGGCGACAGTTCCCAAAGCATCGATCAACCTCTGATAAACAGCCTTGCGGGTCTCTTCATCGATTTCCAGCCTATTGGCAAGATAACCGCCAAAAATCCTCGATACCGGAGCCTCGACCTCAGCCGCAACCCGCATCCAGTCGATGGTGTTCTTGATCATTTTCTGTTGGGCTTCGGGATCTTCAAGGTTAAAATCTGTAGACAGGGAAAGGCCCGATAAAGCCAGCCCCGTCTTGGACAGCGCCCTCTTGATCTCCTCAACAACCCCGTCCATCTTGCCCAGTAGGCGGGCATGGAAATCAACAGCCTCAATTCCTAGAGCCTTCACTTCTTCACAAAGCCTCAAGGGCGTCCATTTCTCCTTTTCCCAGCGGCGGTGGAAACTGTAGTGGCAAATAGACAACTTCATTTGATAACCTCCCTCTTGAGCTATACTGTTAGTAAAGCTAAAAATTAGGGTCAGTCCTTAAGCCTGTTCAAGTATGCATCCCAATCGAAGGCTTTGTCAGGAGAGTGCTTGCGTTCATGCTCCCGCAGTTCTTCTAATAGTTGGTCAAACTCATCTTCACAAACTGGCACCTCCACGGTCTTGTCCCTTAGCCCGGAAAGGAGCATAGCGTTGGCCAATTGCACAGACTTGAGCCCTTCGGTTCCCGGAGCGATTAATTCTTCGTTTTCTAGTATGGCGTTGATGGCGTTTTGGGTAATATACTTATGTCCATGATCTTTAGACTCTACCTCGATCTCTATTACCTTTGGCTTTACAGAGTAAAAATGCTGTTGGCTTTCCTCTAAAATTTTCTGTACAGGTGCCTCTGGCTCAAAGAAAGTGAGTTTACCGTTTTCTAGTACCAGCTTCCCATTGTTGCCCGTAATCTCCAATCGATTAGTGCCTGGAGTATCACCAGTAGTGGTGATAAAGGCGGCAGGAGCCCCATTCTCCAGCTCCATCAGAACAGAGACATCATCTTCTACCGTTATATCATGCCACTTGCCTAGGTAGGCGAAAGCTTTCAACCGTCTTGGTAACCCAAAGAACCACTGGAAGAGGTCCAAATTATGCGGGCATTGGTTCATCAATACTCCGCCGCCCTCGCCGGTCCAGTTACCCCGCCAACCTCCGGAATCATAATATGCCTGGGTACGGAACCAACTGGTGATAATCCAGCTAACTCTCCGGATTTCACCTATGGTGCCATCTTCCAGCATTTCTTTTATTCTCATAAATACTGGATCGGTCCTCATCTGAAACATCGCTGCATATACAACTCCAGATTCGGCATAGGCAGTATTCATCTCCCGAGCTTCCCGAGCGGTAATCGCCACCGGCTTTTCACAGACCACGTGAATTCCCCGCCTAAAGGCCTCAATGGCCATTTCTGGGTGAAAATAATGTGGAGTTGCGATGAGTACAGCATCTACTTTGCCGCTATCTAGCATCTTCCCGTAATCAGTAAAGGTGGCTACCTCACTGCCAAGAGAGCCGACATCGGTAGCATGGTCAAAGTCTCTTACTGCCCTGAGCTCTGTGAGCTTGCGCTTGTCAATATCGCATATAGCGGTAAGCTCTGCATTTTTGAGTTCTGGGAAATAGCTGAGATGGTGAAGGCCAATGTTACCAAGACCGATCACACCAAATCTGACTCTTTCCATGTACCTCATCCCCTCCTTGTGCCAGGTCATTATCACCTTAGTATAAAGGCAGCTAAATCCATATTAGCTATTACTCTTACCCTCTTCACAATATATGTGATTATATTTACCGTAGAAAGGCAATCCGATGTCCATCGACTAAGACTTTCTCTATTGTGAACTTCTGGGTCAATTAACTGCACCAATCAATCACCACACCCAAAGCTGTACTTGGCTTTTCAAGCAGCCAATTGTAAGCGTCCACAGCCTCATCGGGTGTTATCCTATGGGTTATAAGGGATTTCACTTTTAGGCTGTCATTGTGGATAAGGTTAATCATCTTCCTTAGGTATTTGCCCGTTCCGTCTGCTTCACCAGTTGCCCTGGGAGAACTCATTAGGTTCGCATGGGCCCCCCTGACCACAAGCCCTTTACGATGAATATGTGTATATACATCTATGTTTACAAGACCCCGAGTAGAACCCAGCATTATGACTTGTCCCAGGTTGTTGACCAGTCCCAAGGCCTGATTTACAAGCCCGGGGATACCTGTAGCTTCAATCACGATGTCAATACCTAAGTTGTCGGTTGCAGCCAAGAGCTCTTGTTTCACATCAGAAGTCTCCCCACCAACTACGATCTGGCTTATCCCAGTGCTCTTGGCAAGACTAATCCTCCCAGGATCTACTTCTATCCCATATACGTTTGTTCCGGCCAATTGGAAGAGCTGCCCGCATAGATTGCCGACGATCCCTAATCCGATTACCGCAACGTTGTCTCCGATGGAATAGCTGGCTAATACTAAAGCTGTGCAGGAAATCAAAGCCATTCTGGCAAAAAGCATGGCCTCCCAATCAGCGTCATCGGGAATCTTGATTACTAAGGAGTCAGAGCTTTTCACCACTCCATGGGAGCAGTGGTTCAAGCTGCATAAGACAATATCGCCGACTTTCAAATTTGAAACAGCTGGACCGATCTCTATAACTCTAGCCAGACATATATAACCGGGATAATGAGGATATTTGGCCCATGTATTCTTTGGATCCTTAAACCCCACATGGGTCCCAGTATAAAGGGCAAGTTCTGTCCCCGGGCTAATGAGGGTCTTTAGGGTTTGGACCAAGACCTCATCTTGCATCAGGCCCCCAGGTATTTCCTCTTCCTTCAGGACCGCCTTACCCTTGCCTAGAAAGCAAATAGCTCTTCTTTTCACATCAGCCATTCCTTCCAGGATGAGATTGGTCTATTGAACCCGCACCTTTCGGAGCGCAGGCCCGTATTTTCTAGATGCCGGTTTTTGCCAAGTATATGCTGATTCTGCTTTGTGCTGCATCTAGCATAGCCCAGGGGGCACAGAGTGTACCCCCTGGCTTTTTTAGTCCCTTTATCTACTCTCATCTGTCGAAAAAGAACTGCTCTGGATTCAAGTGACCTGGACTACAATACGGATAGGCTAAGCTTGCTTCTTTGGGCACATTCTTGAAATCTCTTTTTACCACAATGGGGATCTTGTAATTTCCTGCGGTTGGAATAACCCAAAGATTCTTGGCCCATATCTCAAGGATCTCCTCCACCAACCGGTCCTGCTCCTCGGGTTCGGGAGTAACCCTCAGCTCATCGAAGAGCTCCTGCAGTCTGCGGGGTTCGCCATCGGGTTTTTCGCCGTTCCTGCCTTGACTCTCATACCACAGCCCCCAGACGGGAGCCCAGTATGTCAGGGCTCTGCAGGGAACAATACACATGCTGGAATAGCTCATGTCGATAAACCCTTCGCAGAACTCAAGGTAATGGGGCACTATTTGATACTCATTACCCTGTACCCGGGACCACCACAACTCCTGGGAGACGACATCCAGGCCGGTTTTAACACCCACACTCTCCCAATGGACCTTGACAATTTCGGCAACATCGGGGTGCATCGGGTATCCCAAACCAACAAGGAGAGTCAACTGAAGAGGACGGCCATCGGAAAGCAGTCTAAATCCATTGGCATCCCGTTTGTCGAGTCCCAGACTATCAAGGATCCTATCAGCTTCATCCGGGTCATATTCATACAGGGCCTTAATTTCCGGGTCATTCCTAAGGGATTCATATGGATACATGAGCTCACAGGCTGAAGCCTGCCCCAAGTATACTAGCTCATTGATCTGGTCTCGGTTAACGGCCAGGGAAAGAGCCTTCCGGAACTCAATACTGCGCACCAGCTTGGCTGTCTCTTCATCCCCGGTTACGTTCTGATTAATATAGAAAGCGGTACCCGCTTTGCCCTCATCCCATAGGTAGACATCATAGTTGCCTTTATCCCGATTCTCCATTAGCAGTGGGTAATCATAGATAGACATGTGCCTTCCCTGCATGTCTATTTCTCCGGATACCGCCTTCATGACTGCCATCTCTACACTCTGGACAATGTCCCAGGCCACTCTGTCAATATATGGCAGCTGGTTGCCCTCTGGATCTACCTTCCAGTAGTAAGGATTCCTCTCGGCAACTATGCGAGTGGATGTAGGATCACTCTGAAGCACCCATGGTCTTAACGTAGGAAGATCCTTATTGAGGTTGGGCTCAGCCATTTGGGTATACAACTGGAACCATGACTCAAATTTGGCCTCCGCCACTTTGGCATCCAGTTCCTCTTTGGGGGTGTAGTTGGGATGGAAATCCTTCATGTAGTGCTTGGGATGGTTAAACATCAAGGCTCCGGTATCTGGACCGGCTAGGTAGTAGAGGAACAAGGAGTGTGGAGTTGCGAACCTAAACTCGACTGTGTAGTCATCGACTTTTACCACTTCTACCGGCTCATTTCCGGCCGTCAGCCAAGCGGGAAATACTGGGGTAATCTCCTCATTCCGCATGACATCGTAATACCAGAAGAGCACGTCATCAGCGGTAAAGGGATGTCCGTCGGACCACTTGACCCCTTCTCTTAGGTAGAACACATATGTCTTTCCGTCATCTTTTAGTTCCCACGATTTTGCCAGATTGGGGACGATGGAGACTCCATCTCTGCCCCATCTAACCAGGGTTTCATAACCCATCCTATCCCTGATCCGGGTATCGGTTGGTGAAAGCGCTACTCTATTCCACGTTCCACCATACTTACCGATCACCTCTACAGGTTCAACGACCAACGGCTCACTGGGCAGCCTCTCCTCTACAGGCGGGAGTTGGCCCTGTTTAACCAGTTCCGCCAACATTGGAGCCTCTTTGTACATAGGCTGTGCTATCCCAAGCCCGCAGAGACTCAGCAGAATAAGAAGCACCAGGCTGATAACGAAAATACAGCGTTTACCCTTCATCGAGAAATCCTCCCTCCTGCGTCTACAGAAATTTCCCACGAAAGCACACTTATGTCGACGCGAGCATCCTCGTTGGTTGGTACTGATTTCTCTACGAAACGGGTCCCGTTGCGTTTTTCATTGGGTTTTGTCATGTTTGGCTTGTAGGCTATCTTGCTTCTTCTGCCCACCTCCTTTGCTTTCTATTTATTGCCATCGCAGGCATTATATTCTATTCTTTGGTGATCAAAAAAATGCATCGCCATGACTGCAACGCAGTGTTACCACCGGAGTCACACAAACCCTTTTAAGCTGTCTCTTTAGGGATGCCATCTTGAGCAGAGCTTTCCGCTTACGCACTGTGTGGGAATCTGAACCATAGATGTAGGCGACCTGTTGGAGGTGGGACATTTACAGCTGGGCGGCGGAGTAGAAGCAGGTCAAAGGTTAGAGGCCAAGAAGGTATGACAAAGGCAGAATCCTGGCAATAGGACCCTGCCTCCATGATAGAAAGATGAATTTCAACCAGCTCCTGTAACTCAGTCCTTTGCCGGTGGGTATTCGTTGCACAAAAGATACAAGGGTTCCTCATCTTCCTCGATCTCTGGGAACCTACCTATTTGGTCCAAGAACCTGTTATCCACTCGGTCATCGTTGACCTTGGACACTTCACCCACGAGAACGGTGCCGGTTCCCTTTTCACCCCAGAACTGATGATAGACTCCGGGACCCAGTGTGATGCTTTCACCTGGAGTCAATCGGACGATGGTTCCCGCTGGTGCAGTGTAGTTGCGGCCATCTACGGAGATCTGAACAGGGGTGTCAGCTAATTTTTCATCTTGGGTAGAATTGTAAACCTGAATCAATAAGTTGCCGCCGCCCCTGTTGATGATATCTTCCATTTTCTTCCAATGAAAATGAAAAGGAGTAATCTGTTCCTCTTCCACGATCAGCAGCTTCTCACAATAGGGTTTGGTATACCTACTGTCATTGAAATTGCCATTGCGAATTGTAAACAGCAATAGCCCTACCTTGTAAAAATCGCCGCTGCCGAAATCAGTGATGTCCCAACCCAACATGTTATCACTGATCTCATCATATTCCTTACCCTTGGTTTCCCAGTCCTTTGGACCCCAGAAGGCAAAGGGCGGCAGATGAAAACCCATCTTTTTCGTAAACTCAACTGCCTTACGCATAAGGTCATTTATCTCCGAGCGCTTCACAAAGAACCACCCCATTGTTAATACATATTCAAATAGGCTGATGGGACCGTTTGATCATCTTCATTGGTGCGCTTCCACTTTTTTGCTTCCCCGCAGTCTCTGGGAATCCCTGCTGATTTGCACAAAATATCGCATTAAAAACATAAGTCTAGGATTTCGGAGGAGACCTTTGCCAAAGCCATCGGTGCTGGCTGCACCCAAGTACGGCCGGTCACCGTAATGGCGGATTACGGTGTCTCCAATGCCTCTTTCAGCGATCCCTTTGGATATCACTGGATGCTGCTTCAGATTCACAAAGAAGTAAGCTTCGAAGACAGGGTCAAGCTCTGGGAGGAAAACCGCGAATCATAAACAGTAAGAGGGGAGCTCCTCCCCTCTTTTTCGTCCTGCTGATTATGAGATCTTTTGAACACCCACACCTTGCCGACTGAGCCCTAGCTTATTTCCTTTTAGGCTCCATTCCGCCCAGCCGGTAGATGTCCAAGATGCAGTTCAAAGACACCATGGCTTCTGGGCCGCTTACCGGCGGCTGCTCTCCGGCTAGGATGGCTCTGGCAATGGCCTGCAGCTGGGCAGTATGGTTTTCCACGGGGATTCCTCCGGGATCTGAACTACCGGAACCTCTGGGTGTGGGATCGAGATAATCTTCCTCGTTCATTCCCTCTACCTGCCAGCGGACTACCCGTCCAGCTTCTAAAGCAATGGAGCCCTTTTCGCCGTAGAGCTCTATCCGCTCAGGAAAGCCCGGCTTCATCGCGGTGGAACCGACTATGTACCCGAGGGCTCCCGATTCAAACTCCAATACTGCCGCTGCTAGGTCTTCAACTTCAATGGGATGCAGCACGGTCCGGGCAAAACCCGTAATGTTCTTTACCTTGCTGCCCATGAACCACAGGAGCTGGTCAATTGTATGAATGGCTTGAACCAGCAGGGCTCCGCCTCCGTCGAATTCCCATGTTCCCTTCCAAGGCTTAGAGGTGTAATAGCTTTCGTCCCGGTACCACTTAAAGGCAGCCTCGCCGTAGAGGAGGCGCCCTAAAGCCCCCTCATCCAAGGCTTTCTTCACCTTGCCTACCGCCGGAGCGAACCGGGTCTGCAGTATCACCGCCAACCGGACCCCCGCCTCGTCGGCCGCGGCAATTAGCCGCTCTCCAGCCTCTTTAGTAACATCGATGGGCTTTTCTACAATCACATGCTTGCCGGCCTCTGCTGCCTGGCAGCCGTACTGGGCATGGACCCCCGCCGGCAGGCAGATATCAATTATATCTACCTGGGGGTCGGCTATCATATCCTCGTAAGAACCATAAGCCTTTACATTCCACTGTTCCGCAACGGCTTCGGCCAGATGATTTGCAATGTCCCATACGCCAGCAACTTCAAGCTCGGGAATCTGCTCAATAGCCCTCAGGTGAAACTGTGTAATCATGCCGCAGCCGGCAATGGCCACCCGTAGTTTATCTTTCGCCATCTAATCTGCCTCCTTTAGCCCTTTAGTATGTCCGGCCTGACGAAACGAATCCATGGACCTCCACTTCTATCCCGACCGGGGCTTTCCTGCTTCGGGGAGAATTTTGTTGGCGACAAGAGGAGCCGTAAACCGTTGAGTGTCAATGTCTAATAGCCACATCAAGCCGAAGCAGGGCGGGCCTGACCCGAGCGGGTGTCATTCTCCTTTGATATAATCAGGTATAATCACCAGTAGGTCCAAAGAATACCATTCCAAAAGGAAGTAAAGCGGCCGCAGTGCCTCACTCTCCTACCCTCGAGGATTTTTCCCTTGCGGCGAGAATAATTTCCAACGAGGTGATTAACCATTGCGACATATAGCCCGTCTCATCATGATTTCCCGTAAGTACTGGAGTTGGATGGCAGCTGCCCTTGTAGCTATGATCGGCACAACCTTGGCTACCTTAGCCGGTCCGTGGCTTATCAGAAGTCTTTTGAGTTCCATTGAAGAGACCATAGTGGTTGATCAGACATTGGCTGCCCGCCGAGTTATAACCACATCGGCAGCTCTACTGTTGGTTTATGCCGTGCGCCCTGCCCTGCGGGCCCTGCAGACATGGACTACCCATGTGGCGGGTTGGGGCAGTGTGGCAGAGGCGCGGCAAAAGGTGTATGAACACCTGCAGAGGCTGTCTCCCAAGTACTACACCGCGACCCAAACCGGCCAGATCATGTCCAGGGTGGTCAACGACACCGCCAATTTTGAGGCGCTCATCGCCCATGCCATTCCAGAGATAGCAGTCAGTATTCTGACCGTTGTCGGGGTATTTGTTGTCCTCTTTTCCATCAACGGGCGCCTGGCCCTTTACACCCTAATTCCCATTCCACTAATCATCATGGGGTTTATTATGTACAACCGCTACGTCCGGCCTTTATTCCGCCAGGCCCAGGCAAGGCTGGGTGATCTAAACTCTACTTTGCAAGATAACCTTTCCGGCATGAGGGAAATCCAGGTTTTTACCCAAGAGGAAAAGGAAAAACAGCGGATCGGTACCCGGATTGTCTCCCATGCTAAGGCCATTACTAAGGCGGTATCCATCAGCGCATGTTTCCACGGCGGGATAGACTTCTTTGCCGGCATCGGTACAGTTGCCGTTGCCTTGTTTGGCGGCCTTATGGCCCTGAAAGATCAGATATCTATTGCTGATATCACTGGATACCTCTTGTATGTCGGCTCCTTCTATGAGCCCATCATGCGCCTGAACCACATTAACGAGGGACTCCAGCAGTCTTTAGCCGCCGCGGACCGCTACTTTGAGCTTCTGGATACTGAGCCCGAGATTCAAGATGCACCTGATGCGGTGGAGCTTAAAGACGTTAAGGGCCGCATTACCTTTGAAAATGTCTCTTTTAACTACGATGAAACCCCGGTATTGAAGAATATCAATCTGGAGATTGAGCCGGGAGAAATGGTTGCCTTAGTTGGGCCCACCGGCGTTGGGAAGACAACTATGGTGAATCTGATCCCGAGGTTTTACGATCCCACCCAAGGCCGGATCCTCATCGACGGCCAGGACATCCGGAAGATCAAAATCTCCTCTTTGCGGAAGCACATCAGTATGGTGCTTCAGGATGTCTTCCTGTTCAATGGAACGGTGGCGGAGAATATCGCTTACGGCAGCCCCAACGCCACAATGGAAGAGATCAAAGCAGCCGCAGTAGCTGCCAAAGCCCATGAGTTTATCCAAGCAATGCCCGATGGGTACGAGACAGAGATTGGAGAGCGGGGGGCAAGGCTTTCCGGCGGCCAGAAGCAAAGGCTGGCCATCGCCAGAGCTATCCTCTATGATGCGCCGATCCTCATCCTCGATGAGGCAACCTCGGCAGTAGATACTGAAACTGAAGCTCAGATCACCGCGGCTTTGCAGAACCTGGTCAAGGGCCGTACCACCATCGTCATTGCCCACCGCTTGTCCACCATCCGGAATGCAGATAAGATCGTGGTCCTCCATGAGGGTGAGATCGTTGAGCAGGGCACACACAGGGAACTCATCGCCCTCGGCGGTCTCTACGCCAAGCTGGTAGAGGCCAATACCAAGACGCCAGCACTGGATGTCTCCTAGGACAGAGGCACGGTGTCTGCCCGAACCCAGGTTACTTCTACTATCTCCTGACGTTATATAGGCCGCCTTTTCCCAGGGGTGAAGAGCGCATTTTGATCGTTCGGTGCGGGAGGTAGTCCCGCACCGTTCTATTTAGCGTCTTTCTAATCAGTGGCCTTCCCTACCAGCTTCCGCCATTAATCCTCCAGGATGGCATAGACCAGCGCATCGGAATACTGGCCGTCTTTGAACATATGGTCCCCCAGGCAACCCTCTTTTCTCATGCCGTTCTTTTCCATTATCCTGGCAGAACCGGTATTCTAGGGGTAGCATTTGGCGAAGTGGGAATAATGTCTAAAGGCGGGCCAAAGAGCCAAAGGAAAGGCCAAGGAGAGAAAGTGGGCGAAAGGTCAAGCCAGCATGCTAGCCGAATCTCACATTTACACGAGTAATCAGGAGGTGCCCATGAATACCAAGGGATTCTTACTGTTAGTACTGGCTTTGTTCCTTATCACCGCCCTTTCTGCCTGTGTACCTGCCTTGCTGGATCGGGCAGAGGATAAGGAGCTTAATGAAGAACAAAGGGCCGAAAAACCTAAGAAAGAGGTGTCTGTACCGGCATCTCAGCTTCCCCCCATCGATGCTAAGCGGATCATTGAGGAACGGGCAATGGAGACCTTGAAAATCATCAAAGAGAGGGATTTTGCCGGGTTGGCAGAACGGGTCCATCCTTCCGGGGTGAGGTTCTCGCCGTATTCCTATGTTGATGTTTCCGAGACTGGAGATCTGGTGTTTACTCCTGAACAGGTAGCGGTGTTTGACGAGGATAACACAAAGTATACCTGGGGGTATTACGACGGCACGGGCGATCCCATCGAGTTGACACCCCGGGAGTACTTCGATAAGTTCGTTTTCACTGCTGATTTCATCAATGCCGAGAATGTAAGCTACAATGAAACCCTTGGAGTCGGCAATACTCTGGAGAATCAATTCGAAGTTTATCCCAATGCCATTATCGTCGAATACCATTTTTCTGGATTTGACCCCCAGTACGGAGGGCTGGACTGGGAGAGCCTGCGGCTGGCCTTTGAAGA
>LSQX01279927.1_pt1 | contig 15111 bp, 11 predicted proteins | sample 654561 | NCBI WGS metagenome assembly LSQX01 (sample SAMN04489861, study PRJNA283612) | anaerobic digester metagenome | isolation source: 4 biogas reactors fed with cattle manure at either 37C or 55C with and... | place: Denmark: Kongens Lyngby | collected 2014 | reverse complement strand
CAAACCTTTGATATAGTAGTCATATCAAAGATAGAAAGGAAGTATGATAGAAATGAGTTATGTAACAGGAACTACAATAAAAGAATTACGAATCAAGAAGAATTTAACGCAGAAGCAATTAGCTGATGAAATGCAAATAAGCGATAAGACAATATCTAAATGGGAGACTAATAGAGGTCTACCAGATATTGGATTAATTGATAGCCTTGCGAACTGTCTTGGAGTGTCAATTGCAGAATTGCTTACAGGCGACTACGCAATTAACTCTAATAGATCAGCTAATATGAGAAAGACGAAGTTCTATGTCTGCCCTGTGTGCGGAAATGTTGTTCAAGCGGCGGGAGAGGGCATATATACCTGTTGTGGTATTACTTTGCCGGAGCTAATCACAGAAGAAGATGATGAGAACCATAAGATTAGCGTAGAACTAGATGGACATGAGTTCTATGTACATCTTGAGCATGCCATGACTAAACAACACTACATCTCTTTCATCGCTTATGTTACATCAAGCCGTATTCAGTTTGTGAAGCTTTACCCAGAGCAGAGCGTTGAAGCTAGATTTACAAAAATCGGACATGGCGTTATTTATGCCTATTGCAATCAGCATGGATTATTTTCCGTTGGTGTATAGCCCAAATTGGTATATAATAAGTTATGATTCATTAGAAAGAGGTTTTGAAGAATGCAAACTGATGAAAAAGACTTAGAACTACTTAAGTCAGCACAAATCGCTATTGGTTCAAATTACGATGCTGCTAGCTTTAGTCATACCGTTGGTGCCGCAGTTAGATGTGCTAATGGGCGAATTTATACTGGAATAAATGTGTATTCTGTTCACAGTATTTGCGCAGAACACGTTGCTCTTGGAAGTGCGATGACAGCCGGTGAAAGAGATTTCATTTCAATTGTTGCGGTTCGAGGTGAGAAGGGTGAAGAGATAATACCACCTTGCGGTAATTGTCGACAGATTTTGAGCGAATATGCTCCGGATTGCGAAGTAATTCTGTCAGAGAATTTAAAGGTTCCAGCAAGAGAACTACTACCGCATGCTTACATTACTGAGATGTAATGTGGGCAATATTCAGATATCATTTTAGAGAGGAGAGTTGTCTATGAATGATCATAAGAAGAAAATGGTTGCCCCAATAATTATTACAGTTATTCTGGTTTTGTATTATTTGGGCTTTGTGGTAGCTTGTGTGGTGATTCCAGAAATTCCCACGATAGTAAAGGTTATTTTTGGCGTTATACCATTAGCATTAGCGGCTGTAACAATAAACGTATTGCTTAAAAGAATTAAAGAAATAAGGAGTGGTGAAGAAGATGATCTTAGTAAATACTGATTATATTTCAGGTAAAGAATTTGAAATGCTTACTTTGGTTAAGGGTAGCACAATCCAATCAAAGAATATTGGCAAGGACATTACTCAAGGTTTTAAGACACTTGTTGGCGGAGAACTTGGAGCATACAATGAAATGATGAATGAAGCAAGAGCACTTGCAACTAAGCGTATGGTACAAGAGGCAGAGGGATTAGGCGCAGATGCAGTGGTTAATGTACGATATTCATCTTCTGCAATTATGCAAGGTGCTGCAGAAGTTATTGCATATGGCACAGCTGTAAAGTTCAAATAGGATAATAATCTGAGAGCCCTCAGTAATATGGTATAGGTACTATTCAGATAAGAGATAACAAAGTGAAAATGCAAGATGACCCTACTGATGGTTTACATCGGTAGGGTTTTTGTGTGCACGAAAAATCTATAAATTTTCATATATGTATTGACATAGTTTTCGATAGATGTTATCTTAAATATGCGGCAGTTAACCATTGCTAACTAAAATTAGCGATAACTAATCATTGGACCGTACGACGAAATTTGTTAGATATAAAATTTTTAAATATAGAGTTTTAACTGTTAGAATGATTTGGAGGAAAGAAATGAGAATTGCGTTTGCAGGGAACCCGAATAGTGGCAAAACCACAATGTATAATGCGCTTACTGGTAAGAGTGAGCGAGTTGGAAATTGGGCAGGGGTAACCGTAAATAGGAAAGAAACAGCAATTAAAGCCGAGTTTACGGGAATAAAAGAACAAGTGATAGCGGTCGATCTGCCAGGCGCTTATTCGATGTCGCCATTTACACCTGAGGAGAGTGTTACAAGTGGTTATGTAAGAAATGAGAAGCCTGATGTTATTATAAATATAGTTGATGCTACTAATTTGAGCAGAAGCTTATTTTTCACAACACAGATTCTTGAACTAGGCATTCCAGTTGTTGTTGCCCTTAACAAGAGTGATATTAACGATAAGCAAAAGACTTCAATTAATGATAAAATACTTGCAGAGACGCTTGGCTGCCCAGTTGTAAAAACTATTGCTACCACGGCTGGTGATGCGGGCCTTAGAGAGGTTGTAAAGAAGGCGATTGAGCTTAAAGACACGACTCAAACTCCGTCGTTTATTGCAAAAGACATCAATCTTCATGACAAGGAAGAAGTTGAGAAAGAAGATAGAAGAAGATATTCCTATGTGAATGAGCTGGTTTCACAAGTTGAAATAAGAGAACGCAAAACAAGCCAGAGGAATTATCAGGACACTATTGATTCAATTATTACTAACAAGGTCATAGGTGTCCTAGTGTTTGCAGCAGTTATGTATGGTGTATTCTGGATCTCACAGGCTTGGCTTGGACCACTTCTAGCAGATTGGCTCATTGGATGGATAGAAGCTTTCCAGAATTTTGTTGCTGGACAGCTCGACGGATCTCCACTTCTATCAGCTATACTTGCTGATGGAATAATAGGTGGTGTAGGAGCAGTCGTAGGATTTTTACCTCTAGTTATGGTAATGTATTTTCTCATTGCAATACTAGAAGATTGCGGGTATATGGCGCGTGCCACTGTTGTTCTTGATCCAATATTTAAAAGAGTGGGACTCTCAGGAAAGTCTGTAATTCCAATGGTAATCGGCACTGGCTGTGCTATCCCCGGAATTATGGCAGCTCGTACAATTCGCGATGATAGAGAAAGAAGAACTACGGCGATGCTTACACCATTCATGCCATGCGGGGCTAAGCTTCCAGTAATTGCACTTTTTGCAGGCGCGTTTTTCCCAGAAGCATCATGGGTAGGGCCTACGATGTACTTTGTTGGAATTGTATTAATTCTTCTTTGGGCTCTTATTGTTAAAGGTATTACTGGGTACAAATATAGAAAATCATTCTTTATTATGGAGATGCCGGAATATAAGGTACCAAGCTTGAAGAGGGCAACTATGTCAATGCTTGGAAGGGCAAAAGCTTATCTAATTAAAGCCGCTACAATTATACTTGTGTGCAACTTAGTTGTTCAGATAATGCAGAAGTTCAATTGGAGTTTCGAACTAGTGCCAGCAGGTATGGAGAAAACATCAATTCTAGCTAGCATTGCTTCGCCGTTTGCGGTACTCCTGATTCCGCTAGGATTTGGGGCATGGCAGCTTGCTGCAGCATCTATCACAGGATTTATTGCAAAGGAGAATGTAGTTGGAACTCTTGCTGTTGTATATTCTGTTACAAAGTTTATCGATGTTGACAAACTTGCTCTAACTGGTGGAGCTACACAGGTAGCCACAGTATTCGGATTATCGTCATCTGCTGCACTTGCATACCTGATGTTTAATCTATATACACCACCTTGCTTTGCGGCTATTGGTGCGATGAACTCTGAAATAATGGATAGAAAATGGCTGTGGGGAGGAATTGGTTTGCAATTCGGAACAGGTTATTCTGTAGCATTTATTGTATATCAGGTTGGAACACTAATCACTGAAGGACACCTTGGTACAGGCTTTGTCCCAGGCCTTGTTGCAGTAATCGCTATGGCTCTCATAGTTGTAATAATTGCACGCAATTCTCATGCGAAGTTTGATAAAGAATATTCATTACATGATAATAAAGCTGTAGAGGTATAAAAGTGAAGGAAATAATTGCAATAATTGCATTGATTATAATAGTGGGCGCCGCACTTGCGTACATTATTAAAGAAAAGAGAAAAGGCACTAGGTGCATCGGCTGTCCTTATGCTGGGAATTGTCATAGTAACGGCAAAAATCAGTGCCGCAAATAGAAGAAGCAAATATGTCGTACACCGAGTAGTATTTCATGCTACTCGGTTTTACAAGGTGCAAAAAAGATGCACTCTTTATCAAGAGTACATCTTCGCAAAATCAATTCTATATTATTATTTATTGCTTAGTGTGAGAATGCTTCTTCAAGGCTTCAAAAGTGACATCACTAATACAATGTTCAATCTTACATGCATCAGAGACAGCAATTGCATCTGGCACTCCAAGCTTCTTGAACAGATCCGACAAAAGCGTATGGCGCTCAAAGACTTTTGCTGCAATGCTTAAACCCTCTGAAGTTAAATGAATGAAACCATATTCGTCTATAGTAATATAATCGTTAGCCTTTAATAGCTTCACTGCTCTGCTAACACTTGGCTTAGAGAATCCCATATGTTCGGCAATATCCAAAGAGCGAACATTATCTTTCTCTTGCGATAAGACATATATCGTTTCTAAATACATTTCTCCTGATTCTTGTAATTGCATGATGACACATCCTTTCTTTCTCAATGAAAACATCATAGCACAGACCTTAAAACTCTTCAAGTTTGCTTTTGCAACGGAAATTCTTATATCATTGGCGTATCGAGTAGCAAATGCGTAAGTCCAATCTAACTGAACCTAAGCACTATTTTTTTCTAAAACAATAATAAGGTTGTATGTTACAATATTGATAATAACTATAGGTAGAGAAGGCAAGATAGGAGATGATATCAGGATGCAGAAAATACTTATTATAGAAGATGATTTGATTATTGCGTCGTCAATCCATAAATATGTTGAGAGTTGGGATTATGATAGCCATATTGTCGAAGACTTCAAGGATGTAATCGGCGAATTTAAAGAATACGACCCTGACTTGGTTCTGATGGATATCACCTTGCCTTTTTATAATGGATACCATTGGTGCAGCGAGATAAGGAAAATATCTAAAGTTCCCATAGTTTTTCTTTCATCAGCCGCAGACAATATGAATATTGTAATGGCCATGAATATGGGCGGAGATGATTTCATTAAGAAGCCGTTTGATCTTGATGTCATGATGGCAAAACTACAAGCTATACTTAGAAGGAATTACGAATATGCTCAGCCAATGGAATCAAGCTGTCTTAAATACAATGAACTTGTACTCAATCTTTTAGATGCTTGCTTCGAGTATGAAGATAACAAGGTGGAGCTAACAAAGAATGAATTCAAAATTCTAGAGGTACTTATTAGAAAAGCCGGAGAGATAGTATCTAGAGATGACATTATGGTTAAGCTCTGGGACACAGACAGTTTTGTGGATGAGAACACATTAACTGTCAATGTTAACAGGCTGAGAAAAAAACTAGAGAAGGCCGGCGCGGCTGACTTCATCGGTACCAAGAAAGGCATGGGTTACTATTTAAAGTAGTTGCTAAGTAACATCAAGAAGAATTATTATGTTTAGAAAATATTTAAAAACCAGAATACAAGCAATTGTATTATTTGCAATATTTGCAATTATTTTTGTGGTGGTAACAAACCTCGGAGGCGACAACCAGAGAAATAGCATATATGCAATTATTTTGTGTTGCTTTTTTGGCGGCTGCTACATGATATATGATTATTTTTCTTTTAAGAAGAAGATGACTAATCTATCAAAGAAGCTTGAGAATATAAAGTATGATAATCATTTAGAGCCTAGTAATAATGCTCTCGAAGAAGAATATAATAATGTAATTGAAAAGCTATATGAAGTAATAAGAGACCTTGAAGTAAACTACGATATTGAAAACACCAAAATGATTGATTATTACACAATGTGGGTACATCAAATCAAGACTCCAATAGCGGCTTTGAATCTACTTATACAGAATTCAGACAGTTCAGATAAGAACGATATGAAGATGGAATTGTTCAAGATTGAGCAATATGTCAACATAGTGCTGGAATATTTGAGGCTTGGAAGTGATCAAACTGACTTTCTCTTTAGGAAACAAAGCCTCGATGCGATGATAAGAGAGACGGTAAGGAAGCATTCACTGTTCTTTATAAGAAAGAAAATTTCTTTAAACTATGAAGGTGTCGATTGTACTTTGATGACTGATGAGAAGTGGTTCTGCTTCGTGTTAGACCAGATTCTATCAAATGCACTTAAATACACAGGGCCAGGTGGTGCAATAAGCATCTACCTTGAACAATCCGAAGATATGCAAACCAATCCTGTTCTCGTGATTGAGGATAATGGCATAGGAATTCAAGAGGAAGATTTACCAAGAATTTACGACAGAGGCTATTCTGGCTACAATGGTCGTGATAACAAGAAGTCGACAGGGATAGGTCTATATATTTGCAAAATGGTAATGCAAAAGCTAGGCTATGATATTATCGCTGAGTCTATCGTTGGAGAGGGAACAAAGATTAAACTTTGCTTAAGTGTCAAAAATGTAAGATTTGAATAAAAGAATGTAAGGTCAATCAATGGCTGTGCATTCTTTTTTGCTTTAGACTATGGTTACAACATGAAAAGACATTCAAAGGGGGATAAAAAATGACAATGCTTGAAGTTAAAAATCTTAAGAAGGTTTATTCGACAAGGCGTGGTGGAAATAGTGTTCAGGCCTTAAAAAATGTTCTGTTTACTGTAGACGAGGGCGAGTTTGTTGCTATCATGGGTGAGTCTGGCTCTGGAAAGACAACCTTGCTGAATATGCTGGCAGCTTTAGATAAGCCAACAAGCGGGCAGGTGCTACTTGAAGGTAAAGACATTACTAAAATAAGTGAGAAAGAGATATCTGCATTTAGAAGAGATAATCTTGGATTCGTATTTCAGGACTTTAATTTGCTAGATACATTTTCTTTGAAGGACAATATTTTTCTTCCATTGGTACTTGCAGGAGTAGACATTAACGACATGAAGCAAAGGCTTGATGTTATTGCTGAGAGTCTAGGTATAAAGGAGCTATTAGAGAAGTATCCTTATGAGGTATCTGGCGGACAGAAGCAAAGGGCAGCTGTTGCTAGAGCGCTGATTACTAATCCAAAGCTGATTCTGGCTGATGAACCAACGGGCGCATTAGACTCAAATGCTGCGGACAGCTTGATGAAGACTTTCAGAGATATCAATGATGAAGGACAGACAATTCTTATGGTAACTCACAGCGTTAAGGCTGCAAGTAACGCGGGCAGGGTGCTCTTCATTAAGGACGGCGAAGTATTTCATCAGCTATATAGAGCACATATGAGTAACGAGGACTTTTTTGTAAAAATCTCGGAGACGCTGACAGTTCTAATGACGGGTGGTGTTATCAATGAGTAGCAAGAGAAAACTGTGGAATGAAAACGAAGCGGAGTCTTTGCAATCAGGAAGCAGGGGGAATCATCAGAAGCGAGGTTTTGCAAGAAAGCTCGCAATGAATAATATAGTTGCCAACAGGAAGTTCTATTTGCCTTATATACTAGCTGCATCAGGGATGATTGCGATGTTCTATATTATGGTATTTCTAGCTACTAATTCAGGTATTAAGAGCTTGGAAGGTGCTGAGTACATGAGCGTCATAATGGTGCTAGGTTCAATTGTAATCTCGCTCTTCTCGGTAATCTTTCTATTCTATATAAATGGGTTCTTGATGAAGCGAAGGAACAAGGAAATTGGCATATATAATATTCTAGGTATGGAGAAAAGGCACATCGGCTTAATATTGTGCGCAGAGAATATCATTACTTCATGTATATCGATTCTGCTTGGAATTCTGATTGGAATATTATTTAGCAAGCTTGTATTCATGATGCTATGCGCTATAATGTCTGCAAAAATCGACTTTGTGTTCAGCATTTCGTGGATAGCTGTTGCCGCTACGGTTATACTCTTTGCAGGATCGTTTCTTGCAATACTGTTGTGGAATCAATTGAGAGTACGCAGGTCGAAGCCAATTGAGCTGCTACATGGGTCAAATTCCGGAGAGAAGGAGCCAAAGACAAAGGTTCTGTTATCGATAATTGGAATTATTTGTATGGGAAGCGGCTATTATATGGCAATTACCATTACCAATCCGCTTGAGGCATTAAGAGTTTTCTTCATAGCAGTAATTCTGGTAATTATTGGTACTTACCTCTTATTTACAACTGTAAGCATTGCAATTCTCAAGGCTCTTAAGAAAAATGAGAAATTCTATTATAAGCCACAGAATTTCACTACTGTTTCAGGCATGCTTTATAGAATGAAGCAAAATGCAGTTGGAATGGCAAATATTTGCATATTATCTACAATGGTACTCGTTATGGTATCGACGACTGTATGCTTGCATATGGGAATTGAGGGCATTATCGATAGGGCTACTCCTTATCAATGCAATTGCGAGGTTAATTATTTTTCAGGGGTAAACGCCGCTTCAAATGATAAACTAGATGAAGTCGTTGAGAATACTAACAAAATCGCTGACGAACAAGGAATCACTTTATCAAACTTATCCGCTTATGGGGTGAATACTTCATATTGTGAACCTGTTAAGAATGGTGATGATAATTCATTTGCGGTTTCAGGTGCTAATATGATGAACGGTGATACTTGCATAATGAATCTTATTACTGCAGAGCAATATCAAAGAGCGACAGGAGAGTCAATATCCCTTGAAGGAAATCAAATGGCAATGCTAGCAGATAGCAAGCAATCCATGAATACAATTACAATCAATGGAATTAAATTTGATGTAACAGATAATAATGCTAAGAAGCTTCCAAGAGGAGATACGGCGGCTTTAAGTGTATATAGTCTTGTTGTAGCTGACCAGAGCGTAATTGATAAGATTGCATCACAGAATAAAGAGGGAGTAGAATATCCTACTTTAGAATATACAATGATATATGACACAGATGTCTCTGACTCAAGAGCTGCGGAATTATCGTCAGATGTTGTCTCACAATTTGGTGAGAACTATGATACTGCAGACTGCACTATGAAGAAAGATTTTACAGATGCAGCGAATGGGCTTGTCGGTGGATTCCTCTTCTTGGGCATATTCCTAGGTATAATATTTACTTTTGCAGCTGCCCTAATTATTTATTACAAGCAGTTATCTGAAGGATATTATGATAAAGATAAGTATAAAATAATGCAAAAGGTTGGAATGAGCATTGCAGAGGTTAAGCAAAGTGTCAGAAGACAGGTCATTACAGTATTCTTTGCACCTTTAATTGTTGCAGGAATACATGTGGCAGGGGCATTTCATATGATAAGCAAACTGTTGCTTATGTTCACAATTGATGATACAAAGCTCCTTGTGGGATGTACGATTACGACTTTTGCAGTCTTTGCCTTAATATATGGGCTGGTATATCTTGTCACAGCAAGAGAATATTATAAAATAATTCGAAGATAAATATTGAGAATCAAAAAAGAGCCAATTGATGGGCTTGGTATAGACGATATGTGATGTCTAACTTGGTCAATCAATCTGGCTCTTTTATTATATTATTATGTGCTTAATTAATTTGTTGCATTATTGTATCGTATAATTTCTGAGGAACGATTGGTTTTGCCAAGTGCGCATTCATTCCAGCTGAGATACATTTGTCTATGTCACTTTCATAGGCATTTGCTGTCATTGCAATAATAGGAATCTCTTTTGCTTGATTGTGAGAAGAACTTCTTATTGCTTCGGTCGTTTGTATACCATCCATAATTGGCATGCGAATGTCCATTAGAATTGCAGCATATTCACCTTCTTTGGAGTTTGTGAACTTGTCCAATCCGATTTCACCATTCTCAGCAACATCTACCGACACACCAATCTTTTCAAGAAGTCTTTTCGCAATAGTAGCATTAAGAGGGTGGTCCTCGCAAAGTAGGATCTTCTTCTGTTCATCAAGATTCCCTAGTGAGCAACGACTCTTTAGTTCGCGATATTCCTTAATCTGCTCTTTAGAAGCAAGTGGTAGGGCTAGGGTAAATGATACTGATGTGCCTTTGCCTATTTCACTTTCAATACTAATATCTCCGCCCATAAGGTCAACTAAGCTTTTCACTATTGATAGACCAAGACCTGTACCGATGTATTCAGTATTTGACTTTTGATGTTCTTGTGCAAATGGCTCAAAAGCATGTTCTATGAATTCTTTGCTCATTCCTATGCCTGAGTCTGTTACAGTGATTGTCACAATCTGACAAGCTTCCTTAATTGAACCTTGCTCGAAGGTTAGTTTAATCGTAGCATTCTCTGGGGAGAATTTTATAGCATTTCCTAAGATATTCATAAGAATTTGCCGCACTCGTCCACAGTCAACACAAACGATAGTTTCAGTCATACCGTGAACATTTACATCTAGTTTGAGATTCTTATTTCTCAAATTTGGCTGAATGATTTTAATGGTTTCATTAATCGATTCATTCATCTCGCACACAATCGGTCTCAGTGTCAATTTACCAGTTTCTATTCGATTAATATCCAAGGTATCGTTTATCAGACTTAATAGATATTCTCCGGATTGAGTAATACTATCTATGTCATTTAAGATTCTCTCATCATCAACATAGCTTTGCATTAACGATGTCATTCCCAAGATGCCGTTAAGAGGAGTTCTCATATCGTGGCTAACTGTTGAAAGGAATGCTGTCTTGGCTTCACTAGCAACCTCGGCATTCTTAAGTGCACGCGTTAGCTTGTCCTGTATTGAGAGTTCCTTTAAGTAGCTTGCAGTGATGTCCAATCTTGAAACCAGTATTTGAGTTCTTGTTTCGTCATAATATGCAAAACTATAGATTGCTCTTTGCAATGTGCCGGTCTTAGGATTTCTCAACGAAATAGGATATGCGAAGACATCTCGGGTGGCTAAACGCCTTGAAAGAAATTCATAAGAGCTCATTTTATGAATTCTTTCGAGGTTCTTGCAAGCATATTTGTTGAAGAAAATTGCTGAGAACTCTTGAGCACTCATTGCCTCAAAATCATATTGTGCAAAAAAATCTTTATATAGCTCTTGATGAGCGTCGCTTGATGTAATTTTTGTGATTCGATCTTTGTTCACATCAACAAGCATCAATAAATCAAAGTGTGTTCGAGCAACGGTCTCCATTGCAATTCTATAGAACTTTTCTTCGTTGATATTGTAAGTGTAAACCAAAGCTAATTCATCAAAGGTCTTCGGATCGTCCATAAAGAAGGCTGATGTTTTGGCCCAGATTACTTCACCATTATTTAAGACCCTTCGATACTCAAGGTTATATGGACTTCCAGTTGCCTTTGCCTCAAGAATAGATTTGTATGAGAGAAAAGAGTCAACACTCTTGTTGTTGTTATAAACTTGGGGTTTAGTACATTCCATAAATTCATATGGATCTTTAAAGCTGTCGAGATTGTTATAACCCTCACGCTCAGTAACGGCTTCCATTACTTTGTTTTGAGTAATGTTGATTTTTATCATTCCGAGAAAACTAAGCTCATCACCGGCAATCTTATCTTCTAGTTCCTTGAAGGCAGGAGTTTCAACCTGTAACTTATGAACTAAGCCTTCTAGCACAATAAGGTTTCGCTCTTTAAGAAGGAAGGTTGCTAATATTTTAGAAATGAAAAGCAAGGTGTCAGTTTTCTCCGACTTAAGTTCCCATTTCTCTCCTTTAATTTTACATTCGTCAAAGCCAACAAAACCACGCGGTTCGCCACCTTGCATAATCGCAAATTGAAGCATGGATTTAATTCCTTGTGGCTCTAAGATATCAATTAGGGCTTGCGATTTGCTGTAGATATCGTTACAAAAGAAGCAACCATCTTCATCAAAATCATCGTAGTAATTAAAATCCTTATATGGAATATCTTGGAGGTTGTCAATTTGCGGGAGAATGTCGTCGTTGCACCACTCAAAGGTGTTGTTAACATAGACATTATCTTTGGAATTCTCAAATATGTATACGCGGCTAACATCAAAGTATCTCCCAACTTTGGCTAGAACTTCATCTATTGAATCTTCAAAATGAGAACCCTTGTATAGTGTTTCAAAAATTTCTTCTTTTAAAGCTTGTACTGAATCAGTCATTTGATGACCTCCAACTTAGATTAATTTGATTGTGTATGGCGATTCCTAATCGATATGTTGTATTAATGCCTTGTAAAGCTTCTTTGGCTCAATCGGCTTCGATAGGTGAGCATTTATTCCTGCAGCTAAGCTAGCTTCTCTATCTTCAGTAAATGCATTAGCTGTCATAGCAATTATCGGTATGGATTGTGCATCCGCTTTATTAAGCTCTCTTATTGCTGAAGAAGCCTCTAACCCATCCATTACAGGCATTTTGATATCCATCAATATGGCATCAAATGTATTTGCAGGAGAAGCGTTAAAGAAATCAAGGCCTTCTTTACCATTGCTTGTAATCGCAACTTCAATGCCAACCTTTTCTAGAAGCCGCTTTGCAACGGTCTGGTTTACAGGGTGGTCTTCACATACTAGCACTTTCTTTCCAATCAACTTATCCAAATCGTTGATTGGTGCTTCATTTATCTTAGAATGAGAATCCTCATCTATCATTACTGGGATGGTTACAGTAAAAGTTGATCCATTTGAAGGCAAACTTTGGACATTAATCGTGCCATCGCTATATTCAACAATTCTTTTTACAATAGATAGGCCAAGACCTGTTCCGAGTTTAGCATGAGGCTTTTCAACCATATAGAATGGCTCAAATATGTTTGCTATAGTCTCTTGGCTCATCCCAATTCCGTTATCTGCGATTGTAATTCTAAGAGAAGAAATCTTAGGGTTCTCAGTCGGAACTTCAGTTAAATCAAAAGTTACTGTGCCACCTTTAGGGGTGAACTTAAATGCATTGCTTAGCAGATTGTCTACAACTCTATGTATCTTTAGAGCATCGCCAATAAACTTCTCGTGTTCATGAGTAAAGCTATGAACAAATTTAATCCCTTCTGTATTTGCATAGCTCTCGTACTGCTGTATAGCCATATCATTTTCAACAGTAATATTGAATGATTCTTTTGATATTGTGAATTTCCCAGATTCAATTCTGCTCATCTCAAGAATGTCATTAATGAGATTGAGAAGCTGTATTGATGAATTCTTTATGCAAAGAAGATCATTTCTTACACTTGGATTACCTTCAAGCTCCATCATAGCAAGGTCAGTCATTCCCATGATTGCATTCATCGGTGTACGAATATCATGGCTCATTGTTGCAAGGAAGTCACTCTTTGCATCGTTTGCCTGCTTTGCTAATTCTAAGGCTTCTTGAAGATTCTTCTTCTGTAGACGGGAATTCATCTCAACCTTAGTAATATCAGTTCTTAAAATGCCGATATATCTGTGATTGTCGTCAACCCAAATAATCTTATACATTTTAATTGACTCGCCATCATGGCAGCTCTTCTCGTGAGTTATAGTATAACCATCTGGATTATCTTCAAGCATCCTTTCCATCGTTTGAATGTCTAATTCTTTCAGATAGAGATTATTAATTTTCTCGCTATCATATTTTGCTGCAAGGTCGCGGCAATGCTGTTCAAAGCTTTCTCCAGTAATAGCGGATAGAGAATTTGCAACTGTCTCAACCGTATGCTTAGTATACTGTCCAGTCTTAGAGTCAACTACGCATACAATCTCGACAAGGTTAAGGAGCAACATTAGGAGTTCCTGTTTCTCTTTAACTGAATCGGTGATATCACTATTAGCGATACCAATAATGCCCATTTCTTTCTCAATATAGAAAACACGAAGTCGATTAATCTTGATTGTGCCATTAACTTCCTTTATGAATGTTCTGGTAATATTTTCCTCTGTTTTAAGAAGTTCATTTATTCTTTCGAAAGAGAAGACATCCAAGCACTCTTGCGAAGAAGGGTTGAAGTTACATGCTTTTGCAATTTCCAATCCTAATTCAGAATAAGGTCTATTATAAATATCAAGAGCTTGTGGAAGCGGAGTCCCAAGAGCTTCTACGAGTCTATCTGTCTTAATGTTAATTGCTAGCAGGAATTCAAAACCACTCTCAACATTCTTCTCCATCATCTGTTCTAGTACATATTGCTGGGAGACATCTGTTAAAGACACAAAGTCCATAATTTTCTTGTTTGCGGAATCTAATGTAAGTTCAATTTTGAAATTAACATAGCGGACAACATCATTCTGATTAAGCTGTAATTTACAAGGGAAGTTAAAAATAGTCTCTCCTTGCTGATAAGCAGTGATTAGCTTATCAGGAGCAAAGAAGTCTTTGGCTTCTGCTCGATTCTTATAGCCTACAATCTTGGACATAACCATATCATAGAATTGTTTGCGACTATTATGATTCCATTTATCAAAGCCCAGACCGGCAGCATCATCAATTTCGAGCATTATATTAGAGTTAAGAATGGAGTATGCAGAAAATAATGTATTTTTACTCTTGTTTGATTTATGCAGACGAATCATATTCTCGTGTCTTGTACGCAACTCGTATTCTTCTGTAACATCCATCGCTGAGCCGATTGCTTCAGATTTATTCCCATCAGCGGTCTCAATTAGTGAATATACAATTCTTGTCCACCTGTATGACTTTTTATCGCGATCATAAATCCTTGCATCTATTGAAACAGGACTTTCGCCAGATTCCAGTCGTCTAAATAGTTCCCTGTGTTTCTCGGCATCGTATGGATGTACAGTTTTTCTCTCTATAATAGACTCAGGAACATTGGTTATCTGATTCTGATCTATACCAAAGCGTTTAAACATGTCATACGCGCTATATAAAGTTTTAGTTTTAAGGTAATACTTCCATGCCTGTATTTCATGATTTGAGAAAGCAGTAATAAATTCCTTTTCTGAAGTCTTGTAACTATCAATATTTTCAGAAGTGCAAACTGCCTTAATGTGGTTCCCATTAGAATTTGTTAGAACAGTACATCGTATATGCTGCCATAACCATTGTTTTTCATCTGAAATATATATTCGAGCTTCAAACTCTTCGTACATTGACCCGTTGTCGATATTTATAAAAGCTTGTTTAAACTGTTTAATATCAGCTTTATAGACATACCCCGCTCTAATGAAAGAAG
>LSQX01130872.1_pt4 | contig 15111 bp, 13 predicted proteins | sample 654561 | NCBI WGS metagenome assembly LSQX01 (sample SAMN04489861, study PRJNA283612) | anaerobic digester metagenome | isolation source: 4 biogas reactors fed with cattle manure at either 37C or 55C with and... | place: Denmark: Kongens Lyngby | collected 2014 | reverse complement strand
GGCTCTCCTTGAGCGCGCGGATGATGGGGATCGTGCCGCCCACTGCGCCCTCAAACTCGACATCAACGCCATGCTCGGCGGCGGCGTCGAGGATCTCGGCACCTCGCTTGGCCATCATCTCCTTGTTGGAGGTGACGACGCTTTTGCCGTGGGCGATCGCCTGCAGGACAAAGTCCGTCGCGGGCTCAATGCCGCCGATGGTCTCCACTACGATGTCAATATCCTCGCCCGCGTATACCTCCGCGGCGTCGGTCGTGCGGATCTGCTCCGGCACATCGAGATCGCGCTTGCGATCCCAGTCAATGTCCGCGATGCGAGTGACGACGACCGGCGCGCCGACTCTGCGGGCGATTGACTCACTGTTGCGGCGCAGCACCTCGTAGGTGCCGCCACCGACTACACCGAAGCCGATAATGCCGACACGGACCTCATCGCGGGGCATGATGCATCAGTTACTCCTTCAGCGAGGCAGGTTGGATGTAGATCAGGGGTTGCTCCGCCTCCACGCGATCGCCGTTATCGGCGACGAACCTGGAGATCACGCCGCTCACCGGCGCGGTGATCTCGTTGAACAGCTTCATGACCTCGATCAGCCCCACCACGGCCCCGGCCTCCACGCGGTCGCCCTCCTCGAAGAACGGATCGTCTTCGGGGGAGGGCTGGCGGTAGAAGATCCCGGCCATGGGCGCAACCACGGGGATGCCCGACGGTACCGCTGCTGCAGGCGTCGGTGCCGGCCCCAGAGGCTGCGTGGCCACGGCTGCGACCGCGGCGTGCTGCGCCTGCATCACGGTCACTCCGACTCCACGTGCGCGCACCCGCACCCGCAGGTCGCCCTCTTCGACCTCGATCTCCTCGAGGCCATGTTCGTCAAGAAGCTCAAGCAGCCAGCGGATGTCACTATCCTCAAAGGGCATTGCGACGCCTCCGTTCAGCGGGTGCGGGTGCCGATCGACCTGACCCGCGGCACGTCACTTGCTGCGGTTCGCTGTTCGCCGGGCACCGTGGGTATTGACCATCGGCACCGACGAATCCTGCCGCGCGCGCCCTGCGTGTAAGCGCAAAGCGACGGGCGAGCCCGTCGTACATAAGAACACGCGCCCGAGGCATGATCCGCCGGGCGCGTGGGATACTCTGGGTGGTAGCGGGGGAGGGACTTGAACCCCCGACTACACGGGTATGAACCGTGTGCTCTGACCAACTGAGCTACCCCGCCACCCGATTTTCTTGCGGCCGAAGCATCTAGCGGCGGCCCTTCTTCTTGCCCTTCTTGCCGCCCTCATCGCGCTTCTTGGCTTCGATCTCGCGGCGCATCTTGTCCCGAACCTGCTCCTCGAACTCAATGAGCGGCTCGGTCTCGAGTTGCCGCAGTTTGTCGTAGTCGATCGTAGGCATATTCTTTGATCCCTCCAACAGGACTCCGACTATAGCAAGCCGAGGCGGGCGAGTCAAGCGAATCGCACCGCGTCCGGACCTGCAAAGACGACAGGCGCGCCACCACCTGGCGGCGCGTAGGATTGGCGTCGACAGGGATATTATACAGTAAGCGCGTGTCCGGGCGCAAGAGGCTCTGTGTCGCCGAACAGGGCGGCACGAGGCCGCGCGCGCCGGTGCGCCAGATCGGCCTCCGGCCCACCCGCGATTCGTTGCATCCGACCACGCTTCGTGCTAAGATTGCGCTAATGAGTGCAGACGAGGTCCTCCTGTCGAAGCGCCTCGCCATCATGGGAGGCACCTTCGACCCGATACACTACGCGCATCTGCTGATCGCCGAGGACGTGCGGCGACGTTTCGATCTGCCGCAGGTGCTCTTCATGCCGTCCGGCCACCCTCCGCACAAGAAGGACTACGAAGTCACGCCCGCCGAGGAACGCTACATCATGTGCGTGCTCGCCACGGTGGACAACCCGCACTTCACCGTCTCGCGCCTTGAGCTTGATCGTCCGGGTCCGTCGTACACCATCGACACCATCCGCCAGGTCAAGGCGCAGATAGGTGACGGCGCCGAAGTGGTCTTCGTGACCGGCGCGGATGCGGTGCTGGAGATACTGACGTGGCGCGAGCCGGACGCGATCCTTGATGAGGCCCGGATCGTGGCTGTTCCGCGCCCGGGCTTCGACCTGAGCAGACTCGATGAAACGCTGGGGCATGCCCGAGCGTCCAAAGTAACGGTCGTGGATTCCCCGGTGGCCGGGGTATCATCCACGATGATACGCGAGCGCATACGCGGTGGCGATTGCGCGCGCTATCTCACGTCGCGCGCGGTGATAGACTACATCAACAAGCGGGGGCTGTACCGACCGCCCCATGAGCGGCGGCCCTGAGGAGCCCATGTAGATGCGAACACTGATCGACTACCTCATATATGTATGCGCCTTCAGTATCATCGGCGTGGGGGCGCTGGGAGCCTGGGACGCCGTCTCCGAACAACCGGTGATCAGCCGCTCAGGTGAGGCCGAGAACGGGGCGGGCGAGCCTCTGCCGCCGCCGAAGCTCGACCGGATGACGATACTGCTGGTCGGGGCGGACGAGCGCCCGGAGTTTGGGGACAGAGGCCGCTCGGACACGATGATCCTGCTCTTCGTGGACGGGCGTACGAAGAAGGCCGCGATGCTGAGTATCCCGCGCGACCTGCGGGTGCGCATCCCCCGCCGTGGCACCGATAAGATCAACGCGTCCTTCGCGCTCGGCGGAATTGAACTGGTGAAGGAGACGATAGAGTCGGAGTTCGACGTGCGGGTTGACGCCACCGCGAAGGTGGACTTCCGCGGGTTCGTGGAAGTCGTGGACGAACTGGGTGGAGTGATGATTGACGTGCCCGACGTGGAGGGCCGCGGGCGGGGGATGAACTACGAAGACAGGGCCGACAAGCTCTTCATCCACCTCAAGCCCGGCCTGCAGCGGCTCGACGGCGAGGCTGCGATTGGCTTCGTGCGCTACCGCAAGGGCGATAGCGACTTCAAGCGCTCCGAGCGCCAGCAGCAGTTCCTCAAGGCGATGGTGGAGCAGAAGGTCAAGCTGCGTAATGCGCTGGACCTCGCGCGCGTCGTTCCCAAGGCGCTGGAGGCGGTGGAGACGGATATCGGCTGGCGGCAGGCGGTGGACATAGCCCGCGTGGCGCGGGAGATCCGCTCCGACAACCTGCTGATGACCAACTTCCAGCCGTTCCTGCGCGATAGGATGTACGGCGGCATCTACTTTGTGGAGGTCTCGTCATCGGGGATGCAGGAGGTCTTCGATCAGATCAACCAGCATCTTAACTCGATGCCGGGGCAGATCAATATTGTGGATGTGCTCAATGGTAGCGGCCGGACGGGCGTTGCCGCCGCGGCGGGTCAGGCGCTCTTACAGGGGGGCTTTGAGATCAATGATACCGGCAATGCCGGCAGCTTCGACCACGAGAAGACGCTGATCTACCACCCGGATGATGGCCTCAGTGCGGCGCGGCAGGTGCAGCGGATTCTCGGCACCGGCGAACTGATGAAGATAGATGAGACTGAAGAGATGAGTCTCGACCGCATCACGGTGGTGCTGGGCTCGGACATAGACCTGGAGGGACTGTCCGCGGGGGAGAGTTGAGACACGAAGCCGTTGCGGTGTCGTTGCCGTATGGAGCGGCGGCGCTTTAGCGGCGCCGGGTCGTTGCATGAAACGGAGCGGCTGAAGCCCCTCCGCTCCATACGGCTGGACAACGGCTGCGGCGAGGCAGGCCTGACAGTTGACGCCGCACCACAACAACCTACAAGGAGGCGCAGCGTATTGGAACTTGAGCCGAGGGAGATGGCCCTTCGTATCGCGGAGGCGGCCGACGACAGGCGTGCACTGGAGATCGAGATACTGGACATGCGAGGGCTTATGACCATCTGCGATTACTTCGTGATCTGCAGCGGTCGCTCGAGGCTGCACGTGGATGCTATCGCCGAGGAAGTTGAGGACCAGATGAGCAAGCTGGGCATCGAGCCCCGGCACGTCGAGGGTATCCCCGACTCAAGCTGGGTGATCCTCGACTACACCGATGTCGTCCTGCACGTCTTCGAGCCCGATGCACGTGGCTTCTACAACCTTGAGGGACTCTGGCACGACGCCGCGCGGGTGGAAGTCCCGACTCGCGAGGGCACCAGTGCCACCGGGTGAGAAACATGCGCCGCGATGACGCCGGGGCGCTCGAGGAGATGGAGCGCGGGCACCAACTTTCCGAACTGGTGCGGAGAACGCGTCGCGCGCTCTCCATGAACCGCCCCGACCAGGCCCAGAAGCTCGCGGCGGAGGTGGTCGAACTCGCTCCCGATACCACCACCGCCGAGGAACTGCTTGGTGATGTCGCCATGGCGCAGGGCCGCTTCGTGGAGGCCCGCAGGCACTTCGAGCGCGCACTCGAGATCGAGCCGATAAACGCCGATGCCGAACGCAAGCTCGGCGAAGCCGTGCTGCGCATCGGCGGCAGCGTCCGCCTCAAAGAGCGGATGGAGGAGGCGGTCGAGAACCCGGAAGAGTACTCCCGCTTCCGTCGCACCCCGCTTGTCGCCGCCGCCTACTCCGTGGTCCCCGGCTTCGGCCAGCTCTACAACCAGCAGTATGAGAAGGGCCTCGCCATGACCGCCGTCGCAATGGCGCTGCTGGCGTGGGTGCTGTCCGAGCTGCTCGGCTACAGCGGCACCAGCCTGATCTCCGAAGCACCGAACCCCAGTCTCGACACGGCCCGGGCGCGCGAGCTTCTTGCCCAGCAGTATGACACATTGTGGTGGGTCCTCATCATCCTCGCCATCGCCGCATACATGGCCCTGTGGGTCTACAGCGTCTGGGACGCCTACATGACCTGCAAGCGCATGGCGCGCGAGGCCGATGAGCTGGGCATTGAGATGTAGTCGCCGCAGCGGCCGATTATCACACGGGAGGGCGTCATCAGCATGCACGACCTGTTCACCGACGAGCGGATGCCGAAGATCGTTGTCGCGCAGGATGACTCGATCCTCGCATTTGCTGATGGTTGCCGTTTGCTGCGCCGCAGCGATGACCATGGACAGAGCTGGTCCCCCGTTCAGACGCTCGACACCGAGGGCCAGGGCAATGCCGTGGTGGACGAGACCACTGGAGACGTGCTGGTCGTCTGCCCGCCACTCTCGCGCCTGCTGCGAAGCTCCGATTCGGGCGCTGCGTGGACCCAGGAGCAGATCACGCTCACGCCCAATGCCATCGGGCATGGGATCCCCGAGACCGTTCCCGCCAACGGCATAGCCTCCGAATCGGGCATCACCCTCCGCTACGGCGAACATGCCGGGCGCCTCGTCATGCCGGTCCGCATCCAGCCCCTCGCAGGCGATAACGCGCAGGAGTACTGGGCGTACAACTACAACACCTCGCTCTACAGCGACGACGGCGGCAGTTCGTGGCAGGTCGGTGAGCCGGTACAAAGCGGCACCGGCGAGGGCACGCTTGCCGAACTCTCCGACGGCCGCATATACTACAACTCCCGCTGCCACATGGCCGTGGATCATCGCCGGCGCATCGCCTGGAGCCACGACGGCGGCTACCGCTGGACGGACTGGCAGGTCAGCGAGGACCTCTTCGAGCTTGCCGGGCCGCATTACTTCAAGTATGGCCGCGATCCAAGCTACGGCTGCAACGCCGGGCTTGTGCGCGTGCCGGCGGAGGCAGCGGGCGACCGCGACCTGCTGCTCTACAGCGCCCCCGACAATCCCGGCGCCATCACCCCGCACAACGGCCGCATCAGGATGACCGTCTGGGCGAGCACAGATGGGGCGCAAAGCTGGCCTATCAAGCGTCTCGTCTATGAGGGCCTGAGCGTCTACTCCTCCATCACCGCCGACAGGCACGGCAACGTCTACCTGCTCTTCGAGAGCGGTGAGGAGAAGCATTACGAGACGATCAAGCTCTTCAAGTTCGATCTTGCATGGCTGGGGCTGGAGTAGCAACGGCCGTCGAAGATGCCGAAAGGGAGGCGACATGGCTGACCAGGTGACGATCCTCGCGTCGAAGACGATCTGCAAGCAGCCCGGACGCTACATCGGCTGGCCGACGGTCGCGAAGGCCGCCGACGGCGAACTCTTCGTAGTTTTCTCCGGCGATCGCGATGCACATGTTGATCCCTTCGGAAAGACCTGCTTCATGCGCTCATCGGACAATGGCGAAACGTGGTCCGACGCGGTCGTCATCAATGACACACCGCTCGACGACCGCGACGCCGGTATCTGCATCGCTCCCGACGGCGCCCTCGTGGTCAGTTGGTTCACCTCGCACTATGACGACTACCTCGCGATGAAGCAGTATACCGACGGCGAGGAGGAGCGCTGGGCTGAGGCGCTCGCGCAGGTGAGCGAAGACGATGTGGTCCGCTGGACGCATACCGGCGACAGGGCTCCCTCCGATCGCCGCCTCGGCTTCTGGACCCGCCGCTCGCCCGATCGCGGACAGACATGGGAGGAGCCGGTGCCCTCCATCTGCTGCACCCCCCACGGACCGACCAACCTCGCCGACGGCAGGATGCTCTTCGTCGGCACCGCAGACTTCGGCCGCGAGGAGGGCGATGCGTTCCTTGGCGCGGCAGAATCGCGCGACAACGGGGGCTCGTGGGCGCTCATCGGAAGGATCACCGCCCTCCCTGAACTCCCCGGTGAGACCCCTGGCCTCGGCTATCTCTGCGAGCCTCATGCCATCGAGGTCGCGCCGGGCCACATCCTCGGCATGGCGCGCTTCGAGCATCGAGGCGCCACCACCGAGCAGCGCGTGCCATCGTTTCTGTGGCAGTTCGAATCCGAAGACGGCGGCCGCACCTGGACCGATCCGTGGTGTACCGACATCCTCGGCAAGCCACCGCACCTGACAGCCCTCGGCGACGGGCGGATCCTGCTGACCTACGGCTACCGGCACCAGCCCTTCGGCCAGCGCGCCTGCCTCTCAAGTGATGGCGGCCGGAAGTGGGACTACGCGAACGAAATCGTGCTGCGTGACGACGCGCCGAGCGGCGACCTCGGCTACCCGGCCTCCGTGGAGTGCGACGATGGCACGATCGTGACTGTCTACTATCAGAAGGAGACGCTTGAAGAGAAGACCGTGCTGATGACAACGCGATGGCGCATCTGACGCCGCATTCATCGCACATTACCTTGCCGCAATGGGAGAACGGATGAAGATGATCTATGTTGTCGCACTGATGGTGGCGGTGCTTGCAGTGTACTGCGCCGGCGGATGCAGCCACGCACAGGAACTGACGATCGTGCAGGATGGCGCACCGATGGCCGTTATCGCGATACATCCCGACGCGAATGAGATCGAACGCGAGGCCGCCGCTGACCTGCAGTCACACCTGAAGATCGCCTCAGGCGCGGATATTGAGATTATCGAGACCGCCGAACTCGACGCCCTGCCCGCGGACAGGATCCACCTGGTGGTGGGCTCGCATCTTGCACGGGTCGCCGGCGTGGATACTGCGGCTCTGCAGCCGGAGGAGTACGTGGTCCGCACGATCGGCAATCGTATCGTCTTCGTCGGCAGCGACATCGGCGATGGTGAGGATGATCCCGCCGCTGCAGTGAAGGAGTCGGCCGCTACCGTCTGGGCGGTGGGCTGGTTCCTCGACCGGCAGTTGGGCGCGCGCTGGCTCTGGCCGGGCGAAGTGGGGACATACGTGTCGGCGCAGGCGACTATCATCGCTCCGGCTCTCGACGTGCGCGAGCAGCCGACGATCCAGCAGCGCAAGCTGCGTACAGGCCTCCACGCAGAGCCGGCGCAGGAGAACGCGCGGCTGCTGACGGATGAGCAGAAGGCGCAGATGACTGAGGAACTGACGGCATGGAAGCACCGCCATCAGATGGGACATCGCTCGACCTTCAAGTTCGGCCATGCCTTCGGCCAGTGGTGGGAGCTATACGGCGAGGATCATCCCGACTATTTCGCCGTGCCGCCCAAGGGCCAGAGGCCAATGCGGACAGAACGGGCGAAGCTGTGTGTCTCCAACCCCGCCGTCGCCGAACAGGTGATAGCCGAATGGAAGGAAGCAGGTTCGCCCGACAACTGGAACGTCTGCCCCAACGATGGCACCGGCTTTTGCACCTGCGACAACTGCCGCGCGCTGGACGACCCGCCGAACCAGGACCCGACCGACGTCTGGCGAGGGCAGGCGAACCTCACCGGGCGCTACGTGGATTTCTGGAACAGGCTCATCGTCGAGATGCGCAAGACCAACCCGAACGTGACCATCTCCAGCTACGCCTACAGCTCCTACCGCGAGCCGCCCGCGGGTGTAAAGCTCAACCCGGGGATCGTGCTGGGGATGGTGCATACCTACCACGCCTACGATGAGTGGAAGGCGTGGAGCGACGCGGGTGCGCAGCTTTTCCTGCGGCCGAACTGGTGGCACATGGGCGGCCCGGCGCCGCACATCCCGCTGCACACGCAGGGCGAGTACTTCCTCTTCGCCCGCGAGAACTCGATGATCGGCTATGACATGGACAGCCTGATCGGCTTCTGGGGCACGCAGGGGCCGCTCTACTACCTGATGGCTCGCCTCGGCAGCCGTGATGACCTGACGGTGGATGACGTGATCGCCGAGTACTGCTCGGCCTTCGGCGCCGCCGAAGGAGCGGTGCGCGAGTATATTGCGTACTGGGAGGACTTCACCAACCGCGCGAGCTACGCAGTGCCCGCTGGCGGCGTGGTATCCGTGGATGAGAACGGGCTTTACGAGCAGACGGCGCGCAAGTATGACATGAACATCCACCCGATCGCCAGCAGTTGGCCGATCCTTCCGGCGCTCTACAGCGACGAACTGCTGGACGGGGCCGAGGCAATCCTTGCGCGCGCCGAGGCTGACGCCGCCGGCGACACAGCCGAGGTGCAGGCGCGGGTGGCATTCCTGCGCGACGGCCTGCGGCACATGCGGCTCGTGCGCGAGGTTGTGGCGCTGTCGGACCCGCGCTTCCGGCCGGAGGGTGCTACTGAGGCCGACTTCACCGACGCGGCGGCGCGCCTGCAGGACCTGCGGCGCGAGATCACCCCGCGACACGTGGTCTGGGGCGAGTCTATCAACAACTACGAGATCCGCCGCAAATGCGCCACCGGCCTCGCCGAGTCCGGATGGATCGAGACGGAAGGGCTGTAGACGGCGGCGACCGCGGCTGCTGCTCATGATGATCTGATACCACCGCAAGCAGGGCGGACGCCAGCTCGGGGAGGGGCCGCACGAGCCGCCATTGCCGTTCGCGGCGAGGTCGGCCCATCGGTGCTCTTGGTCTCTCTGCTACCCGAATGACCGCCGAGGGCCGACCTTGTGCAGCTTGCTTCGCAACCTGCCCTCGTGCGGCCCCTCCACCGGGCGGGCGACGCATTTTCATTGCCCCCTGATATGCAGGCAAAGCAAGCTACCTGATTAAGAGGCCCCTGCCTGACCCTTCGAGGAAGCGCCCACCATGGACGACGCTACAATCGCCATCATCCGCCGCACCCTGCGCGCACTGCGCCTCGAACGAAGGCGCGGGTGCGATGACTCGGTGCCCGGTGGCGTCGAGGAACTGATCCGGCAGGTGGTTGGGGATCTTGCTGCCGCCAGCATCCCCGAGCAGGCGCGAGAGTCCCTCCGCCGCCTCGAGCATGACGCCCGCGGCTATCACGCGCTTGCGCCGAAGCGACGAACCCCGCTCATCCTGCGGGCCGAAAAGCTCCTTGCGGCGATCGTGCCCGCGCCGCCTCCACCTCAGCCCGAACCGCGCACGGAGGCCGACCCCGACGCCGTGGCGACCGCGCAGCCGCTGCCGCCGCTGGCGTGGCACGACAGCGTGACGGACCTGCGCGGCGTGGGAGAGTACCGCGCGGAGGCGCTGGCGCGGATGGGCATTGAGTGCGCCGGGGACCTGCTCCTGCGCTGCCCGGTGCGTTACGAGGACCGGCGCCAGGTGCTGACGATGCGCGAACTGCGGCACGGCCAGACGGCTGTGCTGCGCGCCACGATCTGCGGCAAAGGCCGCCGCAGCAATCCGAGGCGAGGCGCGGCGGCGATCATCCCGGCCGAATCAGGCGGCGCCGAGGGCGAACTGCTCTTCTTCGGCCGCCCGTGGCTGATAGACAGCCTCTCCGTGGGCGATGAACTGCTGGTGATCGGCACCGCGAAGATCGATGGCGGCAAACCGGCGGTGGCGGTCAATGAGTTCGAGACGCTCACCGCCGAACCGGATGCGAGCGTCGCGCGCATTGTGGCCATCTACTCCGTCACGGAGGGCATCTCGCAGAACATGATGCGGGCGTGGGTGGAGCAGGCGCTGGAGCGTTGCGCGCTTCCGGAGGATCCGCTGCCGGAGCGCCTGCGCCATCGCCGGAAGCTCATGCCGCTCGCGGAGGCGCTGCGGGAGATGCATTGCCCGTCGGATCTGCCTGCTACCCGAGCTTCGCGCCATCGCCTCGCGTACCAGGAACTGCTCGGCCTGCAGCTTTCGCTGGCCCTGCGCAGGCGGCAGGCGAAGACGCCCGAGGCAGGCTCGGCGCTGGCCGTGGAGGGCCTGCGTGAGGCGTTCACCGCCGCGCTACCTTTTGTGCCCACCGCCGCGCAGGAGCGCGTGATGGGGGAGATCGTCGCCGACCTCTCCGATGCCGCCCCCGCGCACCGGCTGATCCACGGAGAGGTCGGCTCGGGGAAGACGGTCATTGCCGCCCTGGCGCTGGCGGTGGCTGCCCTCGCGGGCAAGCAGGGGGCGCTGATGGCGCCGACGGAGGTGCTGGCCGAGCAGCACCACGAGAGTCTGCGCGAGTTGCTGGGGCCGCTCGGCATTGAGCCGGTGCTGCTGACCGGGAGTCTCGGAGGCTACGAGCGCGCTGCTGCACTGGAGGCCCTGCGAGATGGCCGCACGTCCTGCGCCGTCGGTACGCACGCGCTCTTCTCCGAAGGCGTGGAGTTCGCCGACCTTGCCGTGGCGGTGATAGACGAGCAGCATCGCTTCGGCGTGCGGCAGAGGGCGCGGCTGTCGCGCAAGGGCGAGCGGCCGAACGTCTTCGTGATGAGCGCCACGCCGATCCCGCGCACACTCGCGCTGGCGGTGCATGGCGACTTCGACATCTCGGTGCTCGATGAACTGCCGCCGGGCCGGAAGGACCCGCAGACGGAGCTTCTGCCGGATGAGCAGCGCGATCGGGCGTGGGAGTTTGTGCGCGAGCGGGTGGCTGAGGGCCGGCAGGCATACGTCGTCTGCCCGGCGATTGACGCCTCTGAGGAGATGGCCGCCGCAGTCGAGGTATACGAGTCGCTGGCGACCGGGCCGCTGGGCGATCTGCGGCTGGGCCTCGTGCATGGCAGGCTGCAGGTCGATGAGCGCCACGAGGCGATGCGGCGGTTCCGCGAGGGTGAGACGCAGGTGCTGGTGGCTACGAGCCTGATCGAGGTCGGCGTGAACGTGACCAACGCGAGCACGATCGTGATAGTGAATGCGGAGCGGTTCGGGCTGGCGCAACTACATCAGCTTCGCGGGCGCGTGGCGCGGGCGGGATGGCAGCCCCACTGCCTGCTGCTGACCGGCAGTGGTAATCCGGAGACGCTGGAGCGGCTGGTGGTGCTGACGCGGACGACGGACGGCTTCGAGATCGCGGAGGAGGATCTGCGGCGGCGCGGGCCGGGCGAGCTTGATGGCCTGCGGCAGAGCGGCATGCCGGACCTGCGCATCGCGAACCTGATAGCTGACACCGGTGCGCTGGCGGATGCGCGGGAGGACGCTTTCGCGATCATTGAGCGTGACCCGCGGCTTGCAACCGAGGAGCATCTGCCGCTGCGCGACCTCGTCCGCCGCGCCCGCAGCAGCGACATGTGGACGCTGTAGAGCAGACACAGGGGCGGTTTCGCCCGCCGCCTGGTAAGCCGTGTCGTTGTGGCCCTCGCGCCCTCGCGAGGGGCCGCGAAGCGGCGGAGTCGTACCGGGACCAATAGCGGCAACAGTTGCTATCGCTCGAAACGACGCCCGCACAGGAGTGTGCGTGCCCCGGAACGGCAACGGCTACGACCGGGCGAGCAAGGTCAACTACAGAGTAGCTGCGCTCGCCCCTCCTGACGGCAACGACGGTCTTGTGGCAGTCATGTGCCACGGGCGCCCTCGCCCGTGGGTCGTTGACAATCGCAATCGTGATGCCACATGGCGACTGCGACAGGGCGAGCAAGGTCAGCTACAGAGTAGCTGCGCTCGCCCCTCCCGACGGCACCGCAACGTCAACGACCCTCTTCGCCCACCGCCCCGGAGTCCAGGCGCCCCCGCCTTGACAGGCCGCGCTGGCGGTACCGGATCATGCCTCCGCACTAGCGCGAACGGCCCGGACACAGAGGCGCCGGGCCGTTCGATGAAACGCACACCATCCTCGTGAGCCTAGTCGCCGGCCTTGGTCGTCCACATGCCCGGTGCGGCGGCGTTGAGCCACTTCGCATGGCCATCAACGAACGCGCAGTTGAAGCCGTCGTTGTGTCGCCGGGCAAAGGAGTGCGTGACGGAACCGTTGGCGACGTCGATCAGATGGTGGTCCGGTGTCCCGCCCGTGTATATCTCATGGGCCTTCGAATCGCAAAAGTTGATAGTGCCTGCCGGCTCTGCTATCACTGCGAGTGTCGCGCCGGACTGAGACGTGATAGCCGCATGGTTGATGTCATGCTTGATGCTCGGCAGGGCGTAGGAAACGGTTGTTACCGCGGGCAGGCCGGGCGGCCTGTAGGTGCCATTGTAGCTGTAGGGCCAGCCTCCCGACGGGCATTCGATGATCTGGTAGTTGTTTATGTAGGGCATCAGCAAGTCAAACCACCAATAGAGGAGTGGGCTCGGGGAGTAGTTGTAGATTTTGACGAGCGTCTCGTCGTAGTCCTGCGCGTACATCAGGTTGGCAAGGGCGATCTGCTTGAGGTTGCTCAGACAACTCGTCTGTCGTGCCTTCTCCCGGGCGCGTGCAAAGACCGGGAATAGGATCGCCGCCAGAATGGCGATGATCGCTATGACCACCAGAAGTTCGATCAGGGTAAAACCGGTGCGCCGTCGCTCCATTTCCATCTCGCTCCCTTCGAGCAGGTCATGGTGTGCGATCCATACAGCATCTTCCGGCGGCAAGCATACCCCCTACCGACACCTGGGTCAAACGACAATAGCGATCTTCCCGAAGCTCTGCCCGATATCAGTCTTCTACAGCCGGCAACACCAGCTCGATGCGCGTCCCCTCACCCGGCGCGCTGTCAATATTGCACTCTCCACCGAGAATCTCCATGCGCCCGCAGACGCTGGCGAGTCCAAAGACTTTGCTCCCCTTGTCGGCGATGGCGTCGGGATCGAAGCCACTACCGGCATCACTGACACTGATGAGCATCTCGCCCGCGGGACCGCAGCGGGCATGGACCTTTGCCTCACCAACCCGGGCATGCTTCACGGTGTTGAACAACAGCTCCCTGACGATGCCAAACAGCATTGCATTGAGTTCATGATCGTCCGCGCACACATCCTCCGACGCAACCACCTCAACCGACAGCCCGTGGCGCTCCCGCATATGCTCGCCCAGCCACTTGAGGGCATCAATCAGCCCCCTCTCGCGCACAACCTGCGGGCTGACCTCCACAGCCAGACAGCGGGCGATCTCGATCGCCTCCTGCAGTATGTCATCGGCCTTCTCAAGCAGTTCGGCAGCCTCCGGGGGATCCTTTCGGCTTGCCAACTGCATGTGCATGCGAGCCGCCGCCAGAGCCTGCTGGATCTCATCGTGCAGGATGGTCGCCATCTTCTCGCGTTCGCGATTCTCGGTCTCGGCCAGCTCACGAGCCAGCTCCCGAAGCTGCTCAGTGCGCTCGATTACGCGTGCCTCCAGTGACTCATTGAGGGCACTTAGTTGCTCCTGTGACTGCTGTAACTCGGCCTCGCGCTGCTTCAGGTCCCGGAAGAGCGACTCGTAGGGCTCGCGGAGACCGATGACCACGACCGCACGGTATATCAGGTAGAACGAGACTACTTTGAGGAAGTGGCCGATCATGTTCGCGGGCCCGTAGGGGTCGGTGTAGAGCGTGAAGTTCATTTCGGCGATGATGGTGATGGCGATGGCTCCGACAAGCAGGTTGAGCATGGAGGGGTTCATACGCTCCCGCCATGCCAGCATCCACCCGCAGGCAACAACCAGGAGCGCCACGATCACATACTCGGCCATAACCTTGAACAGCGTCAGGTGCCGGGCCGCTTCATCGTACGCATCGGGGAATGTGCCCCACGCGAATACTGAGAGCAGCACCAGCGCGGTGACGGCGCCAAATCCCGCTATCGTCGCGGGCGCATGCAGCCTTCGGTTGAACATCAGGGGCGCGAGGAGCAGCGTGAGCGCTTCCATCGAGCGGGACGCGACCCATAGCTGGGTGGCGGGGTTCACGCCCAGATCACCCAGCGCACCCATGCCGCTGTAGGCGAGGGTGTGGACAAGGTCCAGCGTTCCGACGAACAGGTAACCGATGCCGACCCAGAGCAGGAAGTCATCGCCGGCGATGTGGCGCGAGTTCCACGCAAGCATGAACAATGCAACAGCGACAACGACGGCGAAAAGCTCCACCAGCGAGTGGAACAGCAGGTAACTGTGCAGGCGCGCCACATAAAGACCCGCGAAAAGCACACCCGCGAGCACTACTCTTCCGGCCAGGCCCCATGTTGTGGATCTGGTCATCTGATCCCCACCGAGTTCTCTGTGTCAACTATGCGGTCGCGGAGCTCCTGTCGTCACGTTCGAGATCAAGGCTGAAAGGTAGTCGTAAGCCTCCACCAGCTTCTCCTCAGTAGATATCCCCTCGGGCCGTGTGCAATAGCCCCCGCGGAAATCCTCAAGACAGATGTACCCATCGTAACCGTACTCGTGCAAAGTGGCAACAATTTCTTCGAACTTGGCAAGTCCGCCCTCGAGCGACGCGTTGTCCCATTTCCACGATTTGTCCTCTTCCTGGCGCCAGAGCATGTTCTTGGCATGGACGTGCGCGAGATAGGGACCGAGCATTTCTATGCCCATCCGCCAGCGTTCCATGCCCTCAATGACCATGTTGCCGGGATCGAGTATGGCGCCCACATGCTCGGGGTCGAAGTGCTCCAGAATTCGCATGCCCGCCGCAGCCGACGGGCAGAT
>LSQX01395013.1_pt2 | contig 15113 bp, 16 predicted proteins | sample 654561 | NCBI WGS metagenome assembly LSQX01 (sample SAMN04489861, study PRJNA283612) | anaerobic digester metagenome | isolation source: 4 biogas reactors fed with cattle manure at either 37C or 55C with and... | place: Denmark: Kongens Lyngby | collected 2014 | reverse complement strand
ATGTCGCGAATATGTTCTGGAATACCGTAGTACATATCCGTGACAATGGTGCCGGGAGCAATAGCATTTACATTTATGCCCCTACCGCCAGCTTCTTTGGCCAATGAACGCGTAAAACCAACCACAGCTTCTTTGGAAGCAGAATAGTTGGTCTGACCTACATTGCCGAAACGGCCCGCCGATGAAACATTGATGATCTTGCCATAATTCTGTTCCCGCATGATTCCATAAACTGCCTGGGTCATATTAAAATAACCCTTTATATTAATGTTCATAACCAGATCCCAATCAGCCTCATTCATTTTATGAAACATGGTATCGCGGTTTATCCCCGCATTATTGACTAGGATATCTATGGTTTGATACGAGGATATTACCTTTTGTACTGCAGCCTCGATGGCCTGACGATCAGTGACATCAACTTTATAGGCGGTGGCTTCTCCTCCATCGGCCCGGATGTCTGCGGCCACCTGGCTGACATGATCTTCATCCAGATCAAACAGGGCCACTTGGGCACCTTCACTGGCGAAACATTTGGCGATGGCTGCCCCAATGCCTTTTCCGGCTCCGGTGATAACGGCAGCTTTATTTGTTAATCTCATTTACGAGTCCCCCCCTTTAAAGCACTTATCCCTTTTTAACCCTTAATTCTTCCTCCACTTCCTGGCGCAGGACTTTCTTTTCTATCTTGCCAAGCAAAGTCATGGGCAGCATTTCCCTGAACACATATTCCCGGGGAACCTTGTAGTTGGATAGGTATGTTTTTAAGAACTCCTTGAGCTCTTCGGCTTCGATTTTAGTATCGGGTAAGGGCACCAGGTAGGCACGGCCAACTTCGCCGGCAATATCATGAGGCACTGCCACCACTGCACATAACATAACTCCGGGATAGCGCATTATGGCTTCTTCTATTTCGGCAGGATAAATATTCTCTCCATTAGTGATGTACATTTCCTTGGAACGGCCCACCATGCGCAAGTTGCCGTTCTCATCGATAAGGCCCAGATCTCCTGAGTAAAACCAGCCTTCCTTATCAAAAGCCGCTACGGTCGCTTCCGGAAGTTTGAAGTACTCTTTTATCACGGATGTGCCCCGGTAAGCAATCTCCCCTACTTCCCCATCTACTACCCTTTGCCGCTTATGATCCACCAGTTTCATTTCAAAATCCGGGGCCACTTTGCCAACTGTTAAGTTAAGGGTTTCCAGGCTGTCATCCTTAGCAGTATAAGTGATCAAACCTGAGACTTCGGTTAGACCCAGGCAGTTATAACAATTGTCACACATGGTATCCTGCATTTTACGTAAGGTTTCCAAGGGTGCCATGGCCCCGCTGATCACCACAGTATGCAAAGATGACAAATCATATTGGTCATAATCGGGTGAGGCAAACTGCATGGCAAACATGGTAGGTACCTGGCCGAGGATGGTCACTTTGTGCTGTTGTATCAATTCCAGGGTCCTAACCGGGTTGAAAGGTTCCAGTACCTGAGCAGCGTTGGATACAATAGCCGTAGCGCCGACCTCAGTAGCCCCGCTGACATGATTGACCGGCAGATGATTGATCCAGATATCCTCAGCAGAAGCTCCGCACGTACCGATTTCCACCAGGCTCATATGGATGATGTTCTGGTGGGACATAAGAGCACCTTTAGGTACCCCAGTGCTGCCGGAAGTGTAAACGATAATTAGTCCATCATCAGTAGATATCTGCGCTTCTCTTTCCAGCAGTTCCGTCACATATTCCGAGTAGTCTGACTGCATTATCTCATCGAAAGCCAAAGCGTTTTCCAACCGGGCTTCCCCGCCGATGATGAAAATGTTTTTTACACTGGGGCAATTAGGTAATATCTTTTCTAACCGGTCTTGATAGTCAAATTCATACATGGAATGCAGGATAAACATGGCCCGGGCTTCAGAATTGTTCAGGACATACTCCATCTCTTTATCGGTCTGACGGGTACCAACCCCAGTAATAATGGCTCCGATGCGGGCCGCGGCCATATAAAGGTAAAAGAATTCGGGTCGAGGTGTCATCAGATAAGCTAATCGGTCTCCTTTTTGTACCCCCAATTTCAAGAGATAACAAGCCAATTTCTCAACATGGCGAGCAAATTCATGATAGGTAATACGCTGCTCTCTATAAAGGAACGCAATATGATCAGGTCTTTCCCGAACCGCTTGGTCCACATAGTCAGACAGCAGTTTTAATGATCCATCGATATAACCCATGAGATATTCACCCCTTTAAATAATCTCGTCACTCTACCTTATAATGGAAATCATTGAAATATTCCTAAAGGTATACAAACTTCCCAATTGTTCAAAGGAACTAATCATGGTTTTTGGCAGGGAAAAGTGCTTTCATTTCCGAACTTATATAGGTGCGTTTTTGTGATATTATTAGACATGACGTATATGAGTGCCATCATCTTGCTCAAAGCATTCCACAGATTCCTTCAAAGTGTGGCTTAAACCACTTTGATAAGAATATAAGAACAAGACTATTGGAGGGGATTATTAGTAATGAAGAAGACATGGAAACTAATGTTAGGAACCATTTTGGTCTTTGGGCTGCTAATGAGCGCCGTTGGCTGCAGCAGTTCTGAACCGGGAGATGACCCTGCCCAATCAGGGGACGCAAATCAAGCCGAGGTCTTTAAGGTAGGCCTGGAATGCGGATACGCGCCCTTCAACTGGACACAGTTGGATGGCAGCAATGAAGCAGTACCCATTCAAGGAACTAAAGAATTTGCCGGCGGCTATGATGTAGAGATCGCCAAGCTTATTGCCGATGGTCTGGATCGGGAATTAGTAATTGTCAAGACCACCTGGGATGGACTGGTACCGGCAGTACAATCCGACACTATCGATGCGATCATCGCCGGCATGTCCCCCACCGCAGAGAGAAAGTTGACTATCGACTTTTCGGACAACTACTATAAATCCGATCTGGTCATGGTAGTTAAAAAAGGCGGTGCTTACGAAAGTGCTACCAGCATCCAGGACTTTTCCGGTGCCAAAATTACTGCCCAGCTGAATACTTTCCATTACACTGTCATCCCTCAGATCAATGGAGTGGATCAAAAACAGGCTATGGAAGACTTTCCCGCGATGCGCGTTGCCTTGGAGTCTGGTATTATTGATGGGTACGTATCGGAAAGACCCGAAGGAGTTTCCGCCAGTTCAGCTAACCCCAACTTTGCAATGGTGGTATTTGCTGAAGGACAGGGATTCGAAGCGTCTGATGACGATGTAGCCATAGCAGTAGGACTGAAAAAAGGCAATCCCGACCGCGAGGAAATAAATAGGGTTTTAGCTGGAGTTTCCGAAGAACAGCGACTGACTTTAATGGACAACGCTATTGCTAATCAGCCTTCTAACTAACAATTAAGCAGCTTTTATACAGGAGTGTAACTAATGTCAGCTGATGCTTCATTTTTTGCCTGGGTTGCATTCATATGGGATCAAAACTGGCCCCTTTTTCTAAGAGGGGCCGGTAATACTCTTTTGATCGCTCTGACCGGTACCATTATTGGCTTTTCAATTGGTATCGTCATTGGGGTGATTCGTACTATTCCTGTTGATCACAATACCAGCCTGCTCAAAAAGGTCATATTGAGAATAGTCGATGTTCTCTTACTCTGTTATATAGAAATCTTTCGCGGTACTCCCATGATGGTACAAGCCATGGTGGTATTCTATGGTGTAGCTCTGGTCTATGGCCTCCACCTTTCTCCTATTCCGGCGGGTATAGTGATCGTCTCTATTAATACCGGAGCTTATATGGCAGAAATCGTGCGCGGCGGCATCCTATCCATTGATAAAGGTCAGTTTGAAGCGGCCCATGCTATTGGCATGACCCATGCTCAGACCATGACCAGTATCATCCTGCCTCAGGCGGTACGCAACATCTTGCCGGCTACCAGTAACGAGTTCGTGATCAACATCAAGGATACTTCGGTATTGAGTGTTATTTCCATATCCGAACTATTTTTCATGTCAAAATCCGCAGCCGGAGCCAACTTCCGCTATTTTGAGACCTTTTTGATCACCTGTGTTGTCTACCTGATCATGACCTTTACCGTTACCCGTATCTTGCGTTGGTGTGAGAAAAAAATAGAGGGACCATCTGTCTATACTATCCACGGTTCGCAGTCTGTTCCCGAAGCACAGTTTCGAATAGTGGACGGGGGTAAACTGCATGGATAGAATCATAGAAATCAAACACTTAGGCAAGAGTTTTGGGGCTAATGAAGTATTAAAAGACATCAACTTTTCGGTCAGCAAAGGTGAAGTAGTCTGCATCATCGGATCCAGTGGTTCCGGTAAATCCACCTTGCTACGCTGCATAAATCTGCTCGAATATCCCAGCAGTGGTGATATCCTCTACCACGGTCAAAATATTTTGGAACAGAAAATCTCTAATGCCGTCTATCGCGCTAAAATGGGTATGGTTTTCCAGCAGTTCAATCTTTTTAATAACCTTTCCGTTTTGGACAATTGTGTGGTTGGACAGATCAAGGTATTAAAAAAGGACAAGGCTAAGGCCCGCAAAACCGCCATGGAATACCTGGAACTAGTGGGTATGTCGCAGTTTATCAACGCCAAACCCAATCAGATCTCGGGCGGACAAAAGCAGCGCGTGGCTATTGCTCGTGCCCTGTCCATGGAACCGGAAGCGTTACTGTTCGATGAACCCACCAGTGCCCTGGATCCGGAAATGGTGGGAGAAGTGCTTAAGGTAATGAAAGAACTGGCCAAAAGTGGCCTGACCATGCTAGTGGTGACCCATGAAATGGGTTTTGCTCGGGATGTGGCTAATCGGGTGGTTTTTATGGATGATGGCGTGATTGCGGAAGAAGATGTGCCTGAAATCATCTTTAATAATCCCACCAACGATAGGACCCGCGCCTTCTTGAAGCGCATATTGGAAGACTGAACTAAGTTTCCCATTACTCCTGATCTGGATAAAGCCAGCTGTTCCAAACAGTTGGCTTTTTTGCTGGTTTCCTTTGGCAAAAATCCGCGCAAGTCAGGGAACTTTTTCAGCGCTCTCGGACGCTTCTGCCCTAATCATTTCTGCTGCTCTTTATATAATCATGCATCCCAATCTCTTTCGGAAATCTAATAGCTCTTTTGGTTTATTAAAAATCTATTTGCTAATTTTAACAGTTGCCCCAACAACTGCATACAATGGAATAGCTTACTGCTGTAAGACTATATTGATTTGAGAAGGAGGGGCTTATATGGGCAGCTATAAAAATGACAGCTATTATCCGCGCCGTGATCACAAGCCAGACCAGGTGCACATGCAAACTAATACCGACAAATTTATTAGAGAGTCATTCCGCCAGAATAGTTTTTGGCTGAGAATTATGCAAGAACATGCCCTGTTTATTAGGCTGGGCCTGCCTTGTGACGAAACGGCACTGATTCGCGAGGCTCAAAGACTGGAAGATTTGTTCAAAGAATTACGGGCGGAACTGAGAAGATTACCCCACAAGCAAGAGGCATTTCGATGTTTCAATAATGAAGTTATTCAAGCCTTGGGGAAAATCATTGATTATAAGAGTACTGTCCTGGAGAGGTTGATTACCTGCAATCTGGGGGGATCCAACCTGCCTTTGCTTATTGATCACGTTCGCAGAGAAGCCATCCGCTTTCGAGTAATTCTGCTGCGACTTCAGAATGGTATCAAAGTTCCTCTGGCTGAACAGGCACTTCAAGAGGAGATTTTTTGGCTACGCATAATGGGAGAGCACGCCCACTTTATTGCTCATTTACTGGATCCATCGGAGAGACCGCTGGTTAGTCAATCTTTACAATTCGCTGGCAATTTTGAAACGCTGCGCTTACAGGCTAAGGATTTGGAATCCATGGAAGTCCCCCGCGCTTTTGAAAACTGGCTGTTACCTGAGAAACTAGCCGGCTGTCCCCTACCTCCCGGTTTTGGTGATCTGCCTGCTCCATTTCTCATTCCCCGATTAGTGCGCTTTAATGAGGAGGTCATAGATTTAACCAAAGAGATTCGTGATTTCAAAGAAGTAGCCTTACAGTTAGTGGAAGATTGCCAGGTATTGAGTATTATCCCTCCGCTGCTAGCCGATCACGTTCTGCGCGAAGCAGAAATGGCTCTGGAAGATTTAAGAATAATCAGCCGCAAAATATCTAACCCTGATCCCCCCCGCCAAGGTGATAGAGAATCGAAAGATTATTAAACTTGGACTATTGAGAAAGGCCGTCTTCATTGATTTGAAAGACGGCCTTTTTTGAATCCTGGGAACGGAGATGTTTTTGTTGATCTCTTAATATTACCTACATCCATTTACTTATCTTCGGGAGTAATGTCAAGTAAGTTATTGACTCTAAAATATTTGCATTTATGTTACCTGTTTACTGGATGGTTGTTCCGTTGCTTATCAGGTCGCCCTGGCATTTATGTTGCCGGTTGGCTAAATGGTTGTTCCGCTCATTATCCGGTCGCCTTTAGCAGCCTTGATATTAATGCATCAACTAGGCCCTCGTCCAAATCAACGTTGCGCCCAGCTTGGATAGTGATCGACTGTCCGCTATAGACCGAAGAATTAACAATTTGCATGGTACTTTTCGAGGCATTTATGTTGCCGGTTGACTGGACGGTTGTTCCGGGCTTAAACCAAAAATATACGCAAAAGCCTGCCGTATTAAAACAGCAGGCTTTTAAGAAAAGTATTATTTAGTTAACCCGGTTGAGGCTCTACTCCGGAAGCGAAGCTAACAGTTCGGCATAAGATCGGAATTGAGGCCGGGCATCTCTTGGGCTCAATGTCCCTGCTATACTCATATGGTCAACTTTTTCTATTTTACCCAGGTAGTTCCACTTGCCTTTTTGCGGTGATCCATTGTAATCAATGATTTCATCATTGGATCCTACGTGGGGGCCATCAGCTGTTACTACTGATACCAGTCCATCATTCTCCCACCAGCTTTTATCGATCACAACCGGTTTGTTTTGGGTGTAAGACCCAATATGCATTAAGAATGCATAGAATAAAGGATTCATTTCAATCCGGGGAATTTGATGTCCGGTTATTGCGCTCTTTTATGGGAATTATTTCTTTCATTATAATGCAGTAAAACCTATAATAGTAATTAAATCATCATTTTTCGAAAGTGAGAAGCCATGCAAAATAGTTTGCAACCAACTTATTATTTTGATTGTGATCACCCGGACATTCGCAATGCTGTCCAGAGTATAACCGGGGAGTGTAAGAATCAGGTTGAAGCACTACAGAGACTTTTTCTCTTTGTTCGTGATCAGATCCCTTATAATATGTATGCAGTAACCGGTAATCCAATGTACTATAAAGCCTCTAAAATCCTGGAAATGGGCACCGGTTTTTGCGTGCAAAAGGCCATCCTTTTTACCGCTCTGGGGCGCGCGGCAGGAGTGCCGAGTCGATTGGTTCTGGTAGCCATCCGCAATCATCTTACCCCACCCGAGGTAGTGAAACTATTAGGCGGCAATGTATTCTTTCCCCACGCTTACAGCCAATTTTTCTTGGAAGGTCGTTGGATAAATGTTGCGGCAACTTATGACCAACCATTATGTGCCAGACTTGGTGCCGCTGTTCCTGAATTTGACGGTTACCATGATACTCTACTGCCGGCATTTGATCTAGACGGACATCAGTTCATCGAATACATAGAAAACTTCGGAATCTTTGATGATCTGCCCTGGCAGCTTATAGTAGACAAAATGCCGGAGTACTACGATTCCGGCCTGGAAGAGTGGTTTATTGATGAGCCCGTTTATATGCGCTACAAACGAAGCGGCAGCGGAATAGGCTAATAGCCCTGCTATTTATTACGTAGAAGAACCGCCTGTTTATTGAAAACAGGCGGCCAAACCAAATTATTTGAGCATGAATCCTGTTAAACAGGAAAATTTATAACATCTCCAACTAGACTATTTGACGTAGGGAGTAACCACCCATTTGAGAACGTTATCCTTCTTATTGCCAAACACATCATAGCCTTTCACAAGATCATTCAATGGAGCACGATGTGTAATGAGGAAATTGGTATTTATCTTCCCAGCTTGAATCAGGTTGATCAATTCCGGAATACGGTTAGCATTAACCAAACCCATGCTTATCCTGATGTTCTTGATCCATAATGTATTCATTGGCAAGGTCTGGGGCTGTTCAAATACCCCTATAATGGAAACATTCCCCCCCGGTCTCACTGCATCCAAAGCTAGTTCATAGGTGGGTTTGGCTCCTACTGCCTCAATACACCGATCGGCACCCCGTCCACCGGTTAGTTCTCTAATGGCTTCGGGGACATTCACTTTCTTAGGATTAAGCCCGATATCAGCCACACCATTCTTAATCGCCGCGTCTAACCGCTCATCAATAGTGTCAACCGCAATTATCCGTGCCGGGCCCCATAACCGGGCCGTGGCCATGGCACACATGCCCACTGGTCCGCAGCCCATTACGGCAACAGTATCGCCGGGCTCAATACAAGCTTGTTCGGAGCCAAAATAGCCTGTGGACAGAATGTCACCCACGAATAGTACATCTTCTTCGGTCAAACCTTCTGGAATAAGATGACATCCCAGGTTGGCGTGCGGCACCCGTACGTATTCTGCCTGGCACCCGTCTATCATGTAACCAAAAATCCAACTTCCTGTAGTGCAATGGGAATAAGTACCCCGAACACAATAAAAACATTCGCCACACTGTGTTACGCAGGATACAGCTACTTTTTCGCCCACTTTTACATTTCTCACGGCTGGCCCGACTTCAACCACTTCACCGCAAAATTCATGCCCAATGATTCGCGGTGTTTCCACTTCAGGCATTCCGCCATGCCAGATATGAATATCTGTGCCGCATATAGTGGACGTGGTCACCCTGACGATCGCATCATCCGGTTCAATTATTTTCGGTACCGGCACATTTTCAATAGCAATCTTTTCTGGTCCCCGATAAACCAATGCTTTCATAGTTTCCGCCATTTTCCAAACCCTCCTAAAATTTTCCCATTTTTGTACCTGAGAAACAACAATCCATCGAATCGGTCTACACATCACCTCTCTTTAAAAATAGGAAAGACCGATATTCCTTTTCGCCCGAGTTAAGAAATACAGGTCTACGTTGAAGCCACCTTATGGTAACTTCTTCATCCACCAATTATTAAATTGTGTATGGATCTACTGTGTCAGGATGCGATTGAATACCATGATATGGATCCAAAAATCATTTTCCGGTTCGATATCATAAGTCTGATGAATAACCTTGGCCTTGAATGTTTCTTCGAAATAGGTAACATTATCGAGTGAATGCTGCCGGGCAACCTGAAGCCGAGCAGCCCGTACCACCGCTTCACCCTCGGAGGTAGCTACAATATATTTTTCAGGTTCCGTTAGAAATCCATCTCCGCGAATAATGAGCATATCTTCCCATATAATAACCTTGGTATGATCGACACCTTTGCCCAGTTTTATCTTAAAATACTTTTCCATATATAACTTAAGCTCGTGTTGCATTTTCCTGCGCTGGCTATCATCCATCTTGAAGTTGTCCTGTAGATTGACTAAAGAATTGAGCCTGGCTTCCTTCTCCGCTCCCACTGTTCCCCCTCCGCTCATAGGCCTTTTGTCCAAAAAACCAATATTTTCCGCAAGGTGAAAAACCCGTTGCAAAAAATATTGGTCTTCTAAATAAGGCCACCCTATTTGGGTTTCCCTTAGCCCACCATATATTCTTCCTCTATGTCATCATAAAATACTTTTGTAAAGATAGCAAGATATTCCTCCAACCAAAGGTTCTCTAGTTTACAGCTTTATAAGACTTTAGCCATTTACTTAATTTTAAACAAAGTATTAATAACCTTTATTTTTAAGCATCTGCAGGGGAACATAATACTTGGTATATCTGTGCCCCTGTTTATCGGCATATGCCCCCTGTTTATCAGGCACCATCACCACCGCTCGTTTATGTATAGCATGCAGCACCCCCGCCAGCATCCGGCCCTCCAGCGGGAATACCACCGGATCACCTATAGTTAAACCCAAGTTCTGGCGGGCAATTTGTTGTCTGGTCGGTAAACAGTGGTGGCTTTCCGTATGACCGAACACATTGAAAGCCAGGCTCTTGAATCGTGTCTGCTTGCAGCTGGAATTCTGAAAATGGATGAACTCAATCACATGAGTCAATTCATGCTCGAAGACTAACTGCAAGGCCTCCAGACTGTTTTGGGCAGGGATCCCTCCTACCTGGTTGGCTTCATCTACTGCTCCATAGGCAAAGATGAGGTCAATACCTATCTTTACCTCGATTATCAGTTTTTCCGGCCGGGCCGGGTCAGCACCCCGGGGATAGTAAGTCTTGCCGGCGCTCTTGGTCATCCGCCGGGAAAAGGAAAACAATAGTGTGCCCGGAAAGCACGCCTTAAACCAATTGCCTAAGAACACCTCGTCATAGATTTCAAATAAAAGCCGTAAATCCGGGTTGCCGATAGTAGTGATGTCGGGGCTTTTCACATGGGAAGACCGAAGCAGCAAAAGTTCTGCCACCTGGGCTCGCTTTTCGATTATTTCCTCATGAGTGTACTTTAGCTGAAGAATATTGCCCATGTTGACTCCTGCCCTTAACGGATAAAGTTCATCTTGGTCTTGGCCTCTATAGGGGGTTCTTCCACCACTCCCCGACCGTTTTCCACCAGTTGCATAAGCCAGGCCATATTTTTACCCAAAACCCGCATGATCTGTACTCCCTCTTTATCCTGGTTCTGCATAGGTAAGGTAATGGTTCAACTGATCACAAGTGGATACCCCCCAGAACAATTTCCCATGTTCTTTATTTTACCTCATAACCCCTCGCTTGTTGCGGTAACTTTACCAAGGTGCCTGGTCGCTATGCCCGGCGATCCCATGCAATGGTAATAGAATCTAGGGAGGCCAACGAAAATTCATTAAATAATCTGTGTCTGAATATTTTGAATATAAGCACCCATTTAATTCTTCTCGGGGAAAAAAGTTTGCAAAGGAGGGGTACCCGTGATCAATGAGGGTACAGGTATTGTTTATGATGATGTGAGCAAGTGTGTTGATGAGGTGATTGAATATATTGGCAAAGATATCTGTTTTGCTATGCCTCTGGCCTTGGGTAAACCAGTTCGCTTTGTCAACGAACTTTATAGAAGGGCCAAGGAGGACCCGTCCATCAAACTGAGGATCATCACCGCGCTGCCACTTGAAAAACCGCGCGGTAAATCAGAATTAGAAACCCGAGTATTAAAAACCATTGTTCCCAAACTTTTTGACGGGGTGCCCGATTTAGAATATATGCTGGATTACCGAACCGGTCAACTTCCTAAAAATGTGGAAAATTACGAGTTTTACAGCAAAGCCGGTGCTTACCTGCATGACGCTGAGGCTCAGCAAAACCACATTGCCTCGAATTACACCCACATCGTTCGTGATGCTTTGGATTTCGGAGTAAATGTCTTTGCTAACTTGGTCAGCTACAAGGAGCTAGACGGAAAAATGTATTACTCCATGAGCTGCAACACCGATATTGTCGTCGAAGGAATCAAGCAAATCAAACAACGCCGGGCCACAGGCAAAAAGTATTTAATTATTGGCGAAGCCAATATAAATGCACCCTTTATGTATGGGGATGCGGTGTTTGAAGAGGATGAATATGATTACATCCTGCGGGGGCCAAATTTTGACTATCAGCTTTTTGGTGCCCCTAAAGATCCGGTATCAGTGCCTGATCATATGATTGGTATCAACACCAGTACCTTAATTAGGGACGGCGGAACCCTGCAGGTAGGAATTGGCGCTTTGGGAGACGCCATTGTGGCCGGGCTGGTGATGCGCAATGACCACAATGCGGTGTACCAAGAAGTGTTGGATAAGGCTGGCATCAGAAAGAGATATGCTCAACTCCTGGATGAATGGGGTGATACCAGTATCTTTGAACAAGGTCTCTATGGTTCTTCGGAAATGTTTGTAGATGCCTTTATGCAGCTTTACAAAAACAAAATACTTAAGCGCCAGGTTTTTAACAACGTTCCCCTTATGAAACTAATAAATCAGGGTCATCTAGGCGCCGATAATATTCCTGCCGACATTATCGATAAGCTGCTCGATATGAAAGCCATTCGTTCTCCGCTAACCGAAGATGATTTCAATTTCTTGACTCACTACGGCATTCTGCGCAGGGGCTTAGTATACGAAAACGGTAATATCTCTGATGGAGAAAAGCGCTATGCAGTCGATTTATATGATAGCCAAAACCGCATAGCTCTAAGAGAGTTACTTGGCAGCAAACTGCTCAATGGCCATATTATACTGGGGGCTTTTTTCGTGGGGCCTAAATCATTTTATAAAGCTCTTAACGATATGAGTGAAGAAGAACGCCAGCTGTTTGCCATGTCAGGGGTGGAAAAGGTAAACCAGCTTTATGGAGACGAAGAATTGCGGACTCTGCAGAGAAAGGATTCTCGCTTTATCAATACCGGTATGGTAGCTACGCTGCTGGGATCTATTGCCTCTGATCAACTTGAAGATGGTCAAGTGATAAGCGGAGTCGGGGGCCAGTACAACTTCGTGGCTATGGGTCATGCCCTGCCTGATGCCCGGGTAATTATGCTGATCAAGAGCGTCAAAGGGAGTGGCAAAAAGCTCAAATCAAACATTGTGTTTAATTACGGCAGTTGCACTGTACCCAAACATCTGCGGGATATAATCGTAACGGAATATGGGATCGCCGATGTACGGGGCAAACCAGATAAAGAGGTGATAGCTGCCATCATCAACATCGCCGACTCCAGGTTTCAAAAGCAGTTGCTTAATCAGGCTAAAAAGGCGGGCAAAATACCTCTGGATTATGATATCCCTCCAGAATACCGTGACAACACACCAGAGAAACTCAAAGAACTCTTAGCTCCCTATCAGGCGCAGGGTTATTTCCCGCCCTTCCCCTTTGGAACTGATTTCAGCCCCGAGGACTTGCAGTTGGTTGGATCATTAAAAGCCCTGAATGCCTTGGTCTCCTCGTCTCCAGGGAAATTGGTAAAAGGGCTGTTGACGGAACTGTTTCGCTCCACTCCCGCATCAGCTCAACCCCATCTGGAAAGAATGGAGCTGGCTAGACCAGCATCGGTTAAGGAGCGCATTTATAGAAAACTGGTAGTCTTGGCCTTACGAAACAACGGCTGTCTGAATTAATTCGCGCGAATGTCATAGGGGTTGCCGCAACGCGGCAACCCCCAACTTAAGAACCGAAAAGCTCTGACTTTCCTCAGACAACTTCATAGCCGGCATCTACTATCTTTTCCTTAATATCGTCCAGTTTCACCTTATCATCATCAAATTCCACTACAACCTTTTTACTATCCAAATCCGGCTCCACTTTGGTCACTCCCGGCAGGGAATTTACCGCCTGCTTGACTGCACCAACACAATGCATACAGGACATACCTTCTACATTCAATACCTTGGTTTCATTAGCCATCCAAACTCCTCCTGTAATTCAAATATTGATTCAATCGGCTCTATTGGGATCAAACCTTCGCAGGCTCAAGGAATTACTAACCACGGAAACGGAACTAAAAGCCATCGCCCCTCCAGCAATGACCGGACTCAACATCCCCAGAGCGGCAATCGGGATCCCTATAATATTATAAATAAAGGCCCAAAACAGGTTTTGCTTTATTTTTCGCATGGTCTGCCGTGACAGGCGGATCGAAGCGGGGATGGTGCTTAAATCGCCTCGCATCAGGGTTATATCGGCTGCTTCCATAGCCACATCTGTACCCGTTCCCATGGCCATACCAATATCGGCGGTGGCCAAAGCAGGTGCATCATTAATGCCATCTCCTACCATAGCAACGATCTTCCCCTGGGCCTTCAGTTTCTCGACTTCTTCAGCCTTGTTTTCCGGCAGGACTTCGGCTAGCACCTGGCTTATTCCCACCTGGCGAGCAATAGCATCCGCCGTACGTTGATTATCCCCGGTTATCATATACACTTCAATGCCCATGTTCTGCAGGTCAACGATGGCTTGCCGGGAACTCTCCTTGAGGGTGTCCGCTACAGCCAGTATGGCTTCCAGCTTATTGTCCACTGCCATAAGCATAGCGGTCTTGCCCTGATCCTCGAGCTCAGTTATCTGGGCTTCGACTGCTTTGGCATCAATACCCTTTTCATTCATCAGCTTGCGGGTCCCTACATAAACTTCCTGTCCCTGGACAACGGCCCGAACTCCTCGGCCGGGAATGGCTGCAAAACTATCCGGGTCCTCAAGTGATCCATACAACTCTTGGCCTTTGGCAAATATGGCTGTTCCCAGCGGGTGCTCGGAGCCTTTTTCCGCTATACTAGCTATGCGCAGTATGTCATCCTTCTCCATGCGGCCAGTTTTAATGACATCGGTCAGCTCCGGCATTCCTTTAGTGATGGTTCCGGTCTTGTCTAACACCACAGCATTTAACTTATAAGCGGTTTCCAGATGCTCCCCGCCCTTAATGAGAATGCCGTTTTCGGCACCTTTTCCGGTACCAACCATGATCGCGGTGGGAGTAGCCAGTCCCAGAGCACAGGGGCAAGCAATGACCAGCACTGCTACCGCGCTGACCAAGGACTGGTTGATCTCCTGACTCAGCAAATACCAGCTTACAAAGGTGACCAAGGCTATGGCCAAAACCACCGGCACGAACACTCCTGCTATCTGATCGGCAATTTTTTGAATAGGGGCTTTAGACCCCTGGGCATCCTCCACCATTTTTATGATCTGGGCCAGGGCCGTTTCTCGCCCCACTCGGGTGGCTTCCAGCTTAAAGGTGCCATATTTATTTATGGTTGCACCAAAGACAGGATCTCCGCTGGTCTTGTCCACTGGCAGGCTTTCACCGGTCAGCATGGATTCATCCAGGGAGGAATGCCCTGCCACGATTTTCCCATCTACCGGTACTCTTTCTCCGGGGCGAACTACCACCAAATCCCCCAGCTCAACTTCTTCAATAGGTATGTCCTCTTCGATCCCGCCCCGAATTACCCGGGCGGTCTTGGCCTGCAAAGCCGCCAGTTTTTTGATTGCTTCCGAGGTCTTGCC
>LSQX01229175.1_pt1 | contig 15114 bp, 12 predicted proteins | sample 654561 | NCBI WGS metagenome assembly LSQX01 (sample SAMN04489861, study PRJNA283612) | anaerobic digester metagenome | isolation source: 4 biogas reactors fed with cattle manure at either 37C or 55C with and... | place: Denmark: Kongens Lyngby | collected 2014 | reverse complement strand
GCTTAGGCCACATTCACGTGCTTTTTTATAATTCTCAACAGCCTTGTCAATTTCCTGAAGCTTTGACCAACTGTCACCGAGATAGCCATAGATGTCCGGTTCATCGGGAAACCTGTCGGCGATGGATTCCCCGTATTCGACACTTTTTTTGTAAAGCCCGCTGCCATACAATGCCCATAGGCTGTTCACATGCCCGGTAGCATAATCAGGATTGATTGCCACTGCCTGCTGAAAGTAATCGTAAGCCTTGCGGTACTGCGTTTCCCACCCATAGATGTTGCCCATCGCGTTAAGGCTCTCTTCGTTGACAGGATCAAGCTCAAGGGCTTTTGTTGCAGCGTCGGAGGCTGCCTGGATATTCTCTAAAGCAAGATAGTTATAAACATTTTGAATGTTGGGATATGCCAGATCAGGCGACAGCTCAGAAAGCGCATCATATGCCCTGATAGATTGTGTGTAGTTTCCCAAATTATAATGGATCTCTCCCAACATGGAATATAGGGTTTCATCGGTGTCTATTTTTTCGGCTTCACTCAGGGTTTGAAGGGCTTGTTCGTATTTTCCGTCTATCTTTTCATATTCAGCCTGAAGCATCAGGGCATTGAAAAGGATATCAGAGGAAAGCCCACCCTTCCTGTTGTCCGCAACTTTTTTCAGTATTTCAATCCATTTCAGGGCTTCTTCCATCTGCCCTGAATATAGATAGGAATAACCAAGAAAAGTGATGGCGTCGGCATCTCCCGCAACAATTTTCAAGTATTCATTGAACTGACGGATCGCCTGTTCATAATCATCAAGCCAATAGAAAGCACAACCGAGGCCATAAAGACCGAAGTCTGAGGACGGATTGATTTCTATAGCCTTGGAATATGCTTCGACGGCATCGGTATACCTTCCCATCTCCAACAGAACGTTTCCATGGTTGATGTGCTCAATATCAGAATTTGGCTCTATCTCCAGTGCCCTCGTAATTATGTCATAAGACTGCTCATACTGTTCGAGATTGTATAAAGCCCAGGATTTGTTATTCAGTGCATCATCATTATCCGGGTCTATTGAAAGAACGGTATCAAGAATCGGAAGTGCTTCCTGCTCCCGTTCAAGATGGATCAGAACGAGTGCTTTTCTGTTCAGCGAATCGACATCATCAGGTTGCTTCTGAACCATCTTCTCAGCTATCTCAAGGGCCTTGGCATAGTCCGCCCTCTGAATTTGGGTATTAAAAACAGTGATATCATTGGAGCAGGTTGAAAATGTGATCAAAACGATGGTTAACAATAAGCAGATGATGAATTTCATTCTCTGAAGGAAAAGCTTCAAATCATTCACTCCTTGGGGTTCAGGCTGCACAATTGACAAATTGTGCGCCCAAACTCTTTAAAATAATGATGTAGTCATCCAATCTTAGCATTCTCCGTTGTAGCTGACCAGTGTTGCGTTTGATACCCCGTCGATTTCAGCAAGTTCCTGCACAAATGTGGTATCCTCTTCTTTTACACGCACCTCGTACGTTACTTCCACATTGTCTTTTGTTGCTGTCTTGGTTTTCAACTTTTTAACCTGAAGCTTCTCGAGCACATTGTCAACCTCGACGTTGCATTTGTCCGCATAATTCAGGACCAGCAGATAATGGGCAGAGTTGTTTCCCCGGATATAGCTGAAGGCAATGATTACCGCAGCGATGATCAGGGAGCCAACGATGGACAAGGTGTAAAACCCTGCTCCGGTGGTTATCCCAACAGAAATTGACCAGAACAGGTATCCGATATCCAACGGTTCCTTAATCGCTGCACGGAAACGGACGATACTGAGTGCTCCCACCATACCGAGCGAAAGTGTCAGGTTTGATGTGATTGGCAGTATGATCATGGCGGTCACCATTGATGTAAGGATCAGGGAAAAATTGAAGCTGCGGCTGTATACCACACCTTGGAAGGTTTTCTTATACACGGTGTAGATTAAAAAACCGATGGCCAGCGCCAGCAGCAAAGCCAGCATGATACGGCCTACATTAATGGAGAGACTGCCCCCCATTTCCTCAAGGTATTTTTTCTTAATCAGGTCATTGAAGGTTATAGTGTTATCCATTTTATTCACCTCAAATGTTTCTTTGTGTCTCTCTGCACAGAACATATTTGGAAATTGAGTCCCTTGCACTTCTCACTCCAGCAACCAACTTTTGAAGGTTTTGCGGGAGAAATTGATCAAACTTGACTTCCATAATTACTGTTCCAGGGCCAAGCGCGTTTACCACAGGCACCGAAGGATTGAACAACTCGGTTGAAAGCATTCCGGTTTTCAGTTTCATATCAAAGGTTATCCTGACATTCTCAAATGGGAGGATATAAGCCTCCCGTAGATAATCCACGATAACCACCGGGCGGAGTAGATTTGTCTTCATCTGAATATACAGACCGGTCTGAAGTTGACTGGTTGAAGAGCTTAGAAAATCAATATCTCCATCCAGTATTCTCATGCACAAATCCCGGGGGATTGTCTCAGATTCCTTAAGGATGTACTGGCCGACCTTGCCCTTTTTCTCCAGCCGGATCAGATCATGCTGATGATTATAGAGCCGGATGCGATATTTATTTCTTTTCTCTACTCCGTTAACCTTATCGTAATATGCACTGTTATAAACATCGTCAAAATACAAGCTTCGAATAGCATATTGATTGTTTGCGCAGGCATGAGCGTCAACCTTCATACAATGCAGCAGCCTGCCCCTTAATTCTGTATAATCCCTGTAGCGCACGAAATATTTCAATTCATGGCGAAATGCTTTTCTCACAGTCATTTATTCCCTCTATTGTTTATTCGCTTAATGCAGCACGTCATCCCTCAATGGAACCCGTACTCATACATCTGGCTATCTGTAAGGTTAAAATATTGCTGAATGTGTTCCTTGACATGCTCTGGTCTTGTCATGAAAAAGTTCTTCATTTTTTCAATACAAGAGTTCCAGGTTCTCATCGATCCATTCCACTTTGTATAATTACGGTGCATTTCAGGCTCTATTTCATGCGCAAGCTGGTCAATCAAGGCACAAACACGCTGTGGTTCAAAGGTGTTATTCATATGGTAAGCTAACCTTCTGAGAAATCGATCCCTGAATTCTGCATTCTGCAAAAGGCCCATCTGAATGACGGTAGAGAACATGTCTTCAGAGCCGGTACCTTCAGGGTTGAAAACTTCACTGACCATGTCGTGCTCGGGGTATCGGAAGGCCATGTCAAAATCAAACAGAATCCACCGCCACTTCGAGCCTTCTGCACGTTCCCGCCAAAACTTGATATTACCATTATCCACATTGTCGCCATAGATGACGGCTATCTGGTAGTCGATGAAATTGTCCACATCCATCCAGGCCTTAACATATTCATAATTTTCGGTCACGCTCAGATCATTGCTCTCGATATAGTCAAGCAAAGCTCTGTAATTCTTAAGATCCCCCTGATGCACACGCCAGTTTCCTTCAACAATATCAAGGTTCTCAAAATCGATGCCTGGGTTGTTGGTATGAAGAAAATGCTTGTCAGTGGATTCCCGTAAGGTATAGAACCCCCAGTATTCTCCGTTCAGATAGAGAACAGCGGGCCGGTATGCCTGGTAATCCAGGCCGGTTTCCTTCATTAGCTGCGAAATCAATACATCCCTAAGCTTTGTATTGCCGTTATCCTGCCCTGAGTTCCGTAGAACAATAGACTGATAATAGGTATATGGTTTCTCTGAAAAAACAGAGTAATGGATAAATTCACTGCCATATTTTTTTCGTGCATCAATGCCAAAGGACTTCTGATCCAATGCCTGGGTGTATTCTCCATGGATGGAGATGCCGACATCCATGCTGAACCCTAGGCTTCCATCGGTCTCAAAAAATTCGATGTGAGCGGGCTTTTCCCAATCCTGCCAGAAGTTTGCACCGTGGTATGGATATTCGGGTTCATAGTCATGGCCGAATGTATAAATGCCTGTTTCCTCACTCCATAGGTTTTCAGGGTCTGTTGCAATCGAAACCACGGCCATGTTGTTTTGTGGATCCAAGATATATGTATGTGTGACAACAGGGCTTGGAAGGTATCCTTTTTTATGTGACACAGCGCGCACTACGGTTGTTTTGTCGATGGTGAGGGTTTCTGTGTAAACAGGCGAAAAAAGCCCTGGTTCTGAACCATCTGTTGTGTAATAAATGACAGCGTCATCCTGGTCTACCGTTATTGTTAACGAAACAGAATCCGCGTATAAACCCCCGGCTATTGAAAAAACAGGTTTTTCACTATAACCACTGACACAGCTGTAGTTGTTATTGGGTCTCCCCGGGGTGGGGAATGTAAAATAAGAGTACTCTGATTTGCCCTCCAGACGGCCATAGGAAATGTCGGAGGTGAGCATGGGAACAGCCAGCTTTTGAACAATGGTTTTGTTTGCATCTGAAAGATAAAGGATTTCACCTGCAGCAGAAAGACCAAAATTGGCGTAAAGGTATTTCTCGCCCTGTAACTTGTTATATTCCGAGGATAGAAACACAATCGCAAAGTCTCCCGGGTCTAACATGAACTCGGGGAACCGCCATTTGTGAATTTTTTCGCTGTTATCCGATAACCAGTAATCTGCGAGATTTATAGGGCTGTTGCCTGTGTTTCTGATTTCAACCCAGTCATGAAAATTCCCATCTTCATCCGGGAGCGTTTTTTCATTTCTGGACATGACCTCCCAGATTACCAGATCCGAAACTCTTCCTGTATTTGCAAGGAAATCTTCATATCCTTCCGGTGTGTTTGGATAACCCGGCGTTGGCTGTTCCGTAACTTCCCAGGAACCAGACACCTGAATAAGTGAAGAATCTTCTGGAAGACCGTGTATTTCTACATAATCGACGATTTGCCCCTGCGAATTTGCAAAAAAAAGACTGTCGGTTGATCGATTGATTTTAAAGTTGGTATGCAGGTTTCCATGCGGGTCTGTTTTGTTCTTTCCAGAGCAGAATACAATCAGGTTTTGCCCCGGAAGAAGGGTTATCTGTGGGAAACGCCAATGAAACAAATCATTTCTATCATTTGATAGCGCAAACCCTGTCAGATCGAAACCGGAAGTGCCGTTGTTGGTAATTTCCACCCAATCAGAATAAGCCCCGTCCTCGTCTTGAAGGATGGAGGCATTATCGGCCATCACTTCGCTAAGGATTACATCAGAAACGGTAACCCAGCGTGTTGCTTCAAAATCAGCTGCGCCTTTCTCGTTATTGGGATGCCCTGGTGAGGGGTGAGCCGATACAAACCAGTCTGTGGGGTTTGCATGATCACGGCAATAAGAAATATTGGCATCACAGGCCTGAATTTCAATTTCTTCGATAATACTCCCCTGTGGATTGCTTAAAACAAGCGCTTCACCGTCTGCGTCGATTCGGAAATTCGTATGATATTCATCACCGTCCACGTAATCTTTTCCTGATGCGAAAATGACAAGATAACTTTTTGGAGAAATTACGATATCAGGGAAGATCCATTTACCTGGCTCGGACAGATCATCGGAGAGCCCGTACCCTTTCAGACAGATGGATTCGTCTCCTGCATTGTAGAACTCTACCCAATCGTGGAAATTACCGTCCTTGTCTGCCAGAACCGATTTATTTAGTGGCATGACTTCATTAATACAAATGTAATAGCCAGAGAGACCGGAAACTGGCTGGAACCCACCGATATTTATCAACGAAAGCATTACCGTGCCCAGCAATGCAATGACTATGATCATCAACAAACCTTTTTTCGACATATCCTTATCTCATTCCATTTATTCTAACAAATCACAATCTTTACTATATCATAATCCATACATTATCACAAACAAAAATCCCGCAAAATCTGCTCCGCGGTTATATCAATCAAAGCAATGATTTGGCGGGTTTCATGCATAGTATGAGGTCGCTAATGGATACTTTTTTTGTAGAGAAAAAATATTTTCTATTCATTTTTCACTGCGCTGGAATTTTGATAGAAAAGAGGCAGTATCATCGTATTGCTGTGACAATATTTCAATAAATTCGACAATGCGCATATCTCTTAACAGTGGAGGGAAAGCGCTATACAACGTTTCGATGAACTTCTCGTCTACAGGGTTTTCCTGAGGGTTGAAGACGATGGGGCAAATACCAAGGCTGCGCAGATCCAACCTGAACTCAGCATACTCGTCGCTGTTGATATAGGGGACTACAGGAAATATTCTGCAGGATAAAGGCCGTTTCTCCCGAGGACATTCGCCCCTGCAAACCAGTAGCTTTACTGTATAGCCGTTGGATAAGGTGATGTTGCTGTCTTTGATAAGAAACCAGTCGCTGTCCATATTCTGATACATCAGTTCTTCTCCCGGGAACAGCAGCATTCCGTCCTGATCTGAACCACAGCAGCATTTTTTATCACAGAGCTTTCCGCAGTCGATTGGAAGGGGAGTGATTTTATCAAGCTTCTTCCATACTCTGGTGTAAAGCTTGATCATTTTTTCATTGGCTCTTGGCATTTTTCGGTCCATCCTTATAATATCCGTATATGATTGACTCAAACATTTTGCCGGGCAATATTTTCTTGAGCAGCACCGATAGCTTCTGATCGAATTTTCCAGACATATAGCGAAGCCTCGGACGCCTGGCTTGTACGATCCTTCCGATAAGTCTGGCCAGTTTTTCGGGCTCGCTGCCATGGGCTTCGTCATATTCTATCTTTGCGGTAACCTTCCGGAACAGATCATAGTAAGGGGAAGACAACAGATCCGCTGCTGCTGTATGAGGCCTGTATTTCACAGAACCGGATTTGTAGTCTGTGGGTTCAACCATACTAACCTTAATCCCATAATTCCTGGTTTCCATCCGAAGGGTTTCGGTAAAGCCTTCGACAGCAAATTTGGAAGCAGTATACGCGCTTTGAAACGGAACGGCAACCAATCCCATAATGGATGAGAAGTTGATGATCTGTCCCTCATTCCTGTTTCTCATGAATGGAAGAACAGCTTTGCACATCCGAACAACGCCACCCGTGTTCGTCAGGAAAACGTTCTCAAACTCCTCCCAGGTCAAATCCTCTACAGAGCCCAAAACCTGTATTGCTGCACAATTAATCAGCACGTCGATCCGGCCTTCGGTTTCGATAATCTTCTTTACGGTGCTGTCTATTCCGGCCTGATCCGTTACATCAAGATGTATTTTTTTCAGTGTGCCGTCCTCTGATGTATCGTTTGAAAAGGAACGTGCTCCTGCGTAAACGATGTAGCCAGTTTCACTTAAATGGGTGGCCACTGCCAGACCAAGACCCGAAGAAGCCCCGGTTACAAGGATAATCTTGTTCTTTTGCACCATGAACCCTAACCTCTCTTTCTTGCTGATTCGGTTCTTTATTTCCGAATGCATGATTCCATAGGAAAGCAATGAATCAGGATATGTCTGAAACCATTCTAATACAGCCAGACCAAAAAATCAAAAATAAAGTGGATATTTCGTAAAAGTGTGATACAATAGTGCTGAACAAATTCGCTTGAGGTATTATGAGCTGGTGTTAAAACTTGTTCATGAATATTGTCAGGCTCAGAAAACAGCGTGTTAACAAGGAGATGTTAAGTATGGACCTGTTTGAAAAGTGCTATAATTACACAACAGCAAAAGAAGCAATCGCAGCAGGAGTGTATCCGTATTTTCACTATCTGGAGACCGGGCAGGATACAGAAGTTATTATGGAAGGTCGTCCTATTATTATGATAGGATCGAATAATTATCAGGGTCTGGCATCTGATCCACGCGTTGTGGAAGCTGCAAAAGAGGCGTTGCTGAAATATGGTTCAGGTTGTTCGGGTTCACGTTTTCTGAATGGAACCTTAAAGCTGCATATCGATCTTGAAGACAAACTGGCGAAATTCCTGAACAAAGAGGCCGCAATTACTTTCAGTACAGGTTTCCAGAGCAACCTTGGAATCATATCTGCTATTGCCGGAAGAAACGATTATATTGTCTGCGACAAGGAAAACCATGCAAGCATTTATGATGCTTGTCGGTTAAGTTATGCGAAGATGGTCCGGTATGAACACAACGACATGCGGGATCTCGATAAGGTTCTCAGCGAAATCCCGCAAAACAAAGGCATCCTTATCGTAACCGATGGTGTCTTCAGCATGGGTGGAGACATCTGCAATCTGCCTGAAATTGTAAAGCTGGCTGAAAAATATGGCGCCAGGGTCATGGTGGATGACGCTCATGGTCTGGGTGTTTTGGGTGAACGTGGACGCGGAACGGCTGAACACTTCGGACTTGAAGACAAAGTGGATATCATTATGGGTACCTTCAGCAAATCACTTGCCAGCTTGGGTGGATATATGGCTGCCAGCGAAGATGTTGTGCATTATGTGAAGCATAATTCCCGTCCTTTTATTTTCAGCGCTTCCATTCCTCCGTCAAATGCAGCAGCAGCATTGAAAGCGCTTGAGATTATTGAACAGGAACCCAATCGAATGAAGCGATTGCAACATATCGCCGATTACATGCGCAATGGGCTTCGTAAAGCAGGAATCCCAATTCTTGAATCCGAAACCCCAATTATACCCATTATGACTTACGATAATGACCGAACCTTCCTGGCGACAAAGATGCTCTTTGAGGCTGGGGTTTATGTAAATCCTGTAATTTGCCCTGCAGTCGCTCCGGGGCAGTGCCTGTTGCGTACCAGCTATACGGCAACCCATACCGAAGAACAGATGGACAGGGCAATTAAGGCGATAGAGAGTGTTTTCAAACAACTGCCTCCAAGAGAAAAGAAGCCCACATAAATCAGGAATGCAGGGGTTCACACCATAGGAATGGGCAACGGTGAACACCCCGCCGATTGAATGATTATGTTTTCCTATAATAACGGATGATGCGCAAGCGAAAAGACCTGAGATTCAGGTCTTTTTTAGCCTTATACTCCATAATAGGAAAAGATAAACGAAACAAATGGCTGGATGGATATCTCTTTGATAGGGGTATATGAAACCCAGAGTTCCATAGCAAAAACATTATTTCACTGGGGAATAACCTCAAGAGCAATGGAAGTGTCCTTTAGTAATGTTCTTAGTCGCTTAAAGAACTTGTTTTCCCGCGCATTCGATGATTCTCCAAGAACGATTAAATTAACTTGTCGGTCCTTCGCAAAAGTAGCAATCGTTTTGGAAATGTCATCAGCTCTAAGCATGGTCATTTCTGCATCATAGCTCTTTGAAATTTTGAACAGGTAATCAAGAGCCTCACTTTCACGACTATTGTCAAGAATATTCCATTCGTCTTTAGCGACATGCAGAACATGGATATTTCCCTGCGGAGCTTTACGGCGGGAAGCCTCTTTAATCAGGCGTTCACAGGTTTTTTGCTTCGTAACGCAAGCCAATACATTCTGATATATATCCAAATAAATCTACCTCTTTTTCATATGTTTTTTCTGCCCATTTACCTCCAATTCATTATAACAGAAACAAGTGAAATAATTCTGAACGGATTGTAAATTGTTTGTTACCAAAATATAACAAAAACTGTTTCCGCTTTACAGTTTTCTTGAAGCCTTGCTGCATGGGCAATTAAAAAGTTAGCTTCCACTTTGCTAAAAAGTAAGCAGAATGTCCTTGATGAGACTGTTAGTTTTGCAAAGGAGAATACCCCCATTAATGGTTTTTGGGGTGGAATTTACTTTTTCAATTAATTAGGTTACTTATTTGGTATATTTAGAGAAAGTGGAAATTGACGTTGTTTCGGAAATATGGTAAAATGGCAACAATCTATTCAGTTCTGCAGGCTGAATACTAAAGTTGCCGACGCAGGCAGGTTGCAAAATAATACTTGTTTCGTATAGTTGAATAAGCCGAATTCATCTTAAACTATGAAGCGGGGGACCCATTTTCGGGGCGAATTCCAACAGGATAGGATATCTCTTTCAATCCGAGCCCGACAGCTAACCTCGTAGGCTGTGAAAGAGGAGTATCGTGCACATGACCATGGACATACTCCATGGTTTTTTATTCCTCATTTCCAAGCATCTTTTTGTATGCTGTATATTACCCTCTAAACAGGGGAAAATCCTCAAAGGACTTAATGGTAATGGTTGTGCTGCAACAGAGATAAACAGCGGTTATTCATGTTGAATGCTTTTGTAACGAACTAACTTTCTAACATGCACACTCACAACCAGCATATACTTACAGGATGGTAAAAAACGATTGCGCTCAGCTAAAAACCGGCTATTTCACGCATTAGGGCCTTACACGAAGTAGAAGGCTAATTTTCCGAATGTATGGCAGACAAAACAACCCGATTATGAAAACGGAGAAAACAAGTATACCAATGAATCGAAGTAAAGGATGAAATAAGAGGAGTGGTATTGATGAACGAAAAAAAGAGAACAAGAGAGACATTAATTAGTGAGTATACAATGCTGGCAGAGAAGTGTAGCAAAATTGACCCGGAATTGTATTCGAAGTATGAAGTTAAGCGGGGCCTTCGGGATATCAGCGGAAGAGGCGTCCTTGCAGGCCTCACCGAGATTGGAGAGGTACACGCCTACATCATCGACGAAGGAGAAACCATCCCCACTCCCGGACGGCTGATATACAGAGGGATGGACATATATGACATTGTAAACGGCTTTATAAGTGAAGATCGCTTTGGGTTTGAAGAAACCGTTTATTTGCTCATGATGGGAAAATTGCCTGATGAAGATGAATTAAAAGAGTTTAACGATCTGCTTTCTTTGTATAGAAAACTCCCCAAATCCTTCTTTGAAGACTCGGTAATGCGGCTGCCCAGTAATGATGTGATGAATATTCTTTCAAGAAGTGTGTTGTCCCTCTATTGCTATGATAAGCGTGCTGATGACATCTCTACGAAAAATGTTATCAGGCAATGCCTGCAGTTGATTGCGCAGATGCCTTTACTGGCGGTCTATGGTTATCAGGTTTTAAAACATTATTATCAGGACAAAAGCCTGGTCATTCACGCTCCGAAACCTGAATACAGTACAGCAGAGAACATCCTGCATTTGCTGCGTCCAGATTCGGCATTTACCAGGTTGGAAGCCATTCTGCTCGATTTAGCCTTGGTGCTTCATGCAGAACATGGCGGAGGGAACAATTCTACCTTTGCCAACCATGTAATAACATCGACTGGAACCGATACATATTCGGCCATGGCATCTTCGTTGTGTTCACTGAAAGGTCCTCGCCATGGAGGAGCCAATATAAAGGTTGTGCAGATGTTTGAAGATATGAAACGGAAAGTGAAGGATTGGGAAAGTGATGAACAGATCCGTGAATATCTCACGAAGATTATGAACAGGGAGGCTTTTGACAGAAGCGGCCTGATCTATGGTGTCGGCCATGCGGTATATTCCATTTCTGATCCCAGAGCCGTTATCTTTAAAGGTTATGCACAACAATTGGCAAGGGAAAAGGGTTTTGAGCAGGAGTTCTCATTGTATGAGAGAGTGGAGCGCCTTGCGCCACAGGTTATTGCCGAGCGGAGGAAAATGTATAAGGGTGTTAGCATTAATGTGGATTTCTATTCTGGCCTTGTGTATAGTATGTTGAATATTCCCGAAGAACTGTATACACCCCTGTTCGCAATTTCAAGGATTGTGGGCTGGAGTGCCCACCGCATCGAGGAACTGGTGAACAACGGCAAGATTATTCGTCCGGCATACAAGAGTATTGCACAGCACCGGGATTATGTTCCAATGAGCCAGCGGACGAACAAGAAGGAGAATGTTTCGTCGGTTTCCTGACATACTCGGAGCAACAGAAACCTTTCGGTAGGAGTGTCCCCCTTTCTTCCGGCATAAGTGGCCAGGCGTACAATGAGCACTTGCGCGAATTGTACGCCAAAACGCGGGCGCTGAAGGCACCTTCCTTGCGCGTTTTGTGTGCAACGCGCTGCGGGCATTTTATCAAATGCCCTTCAGTGGGGCATTGTACCCACCATTGTACCCACCACTGAAGCAGAAATCGGTTTATCCCCCGCCTGTAGAGGCAGGATCCTTCAGGCAATTGATAAAAAAAACGGTTAATACGGGTTACAAAAATATGGTATGATGAGTTTAAAGGTGGTTTTTAGACTACCGATAAGGAATTAAAACAGTTGCAAAATATGGTATGATGAATTAAAAGGTGATCATACAGGAAAAAATCATGCTGTTTGCGAGGTATACTCAATGGAACAAAGCTTTTGTCTTGTTTTGGCCGGCGGTGGAACAAGGGGGGCATATCAGGTAGGGGCATTGAATGCCCTGAAAGAGATGAAGATTAACATATCGGCTGTTGCGGGTACATCCATCGGGGCCATTAATGCAGCATTCATGCTGCAGGACGAACCCGGTAAGCTGCAGAAGCTGTATGATGATATTGCCATTGAAGATATTATTAGTACCAATGCTGAAATCGGTGAGAATAAAAATTTGTTTAACATTGGTAACATTGTAAGAGTTGCCCGGGACTATATCAAGCAAAAAGGTTTCAGCAATGACCCATTAAAAAGCATTCTGGAGAATAACCTTGATATTGAAAAAATATATCGATCAAAATTGGACTTCGGAATGGTAACCTATTCGATAAAAGATCATAAGCCTCTGGAGATATTCAAAGAAGATATTCATAAGGAAGAATTCATTCAATACCTTCTCGCCTCTGCGTGCTTCCCTATTTACAAGGTGCAGAAAATAGGTGAGAACAAATTTCTGGATGGAGGCCTGTATGACAATCTGCCCATTAATATGCTGATTAATAAGGGATACAGCCGGTTTATCGCGGTGGATATCTCTGGACCGGGGTTGAAAAGGGGCCTTGTAAACAAAGATGTTTATATCAAGCTGATCCGCCCCGATGAATCCCTTGGGGGGATTTTTGAGTTTAACAGGGACAGGATTCAAAAGAATCTAAAGCTGGGATATCTGGACACACTGAAGGCCTTCTGCAAAGTGCAGGGTCACCGGTATTTTTTCAAAACAAAAGACTTCAGCCGCCTCTTAACCCGGTTCAACCTGCAGACAATCGCAGGGCTGGAGTATGCGGCACATGTCTATGACATGGACAGATACAGAATTTATGATGTGGCTGATTTTCTAAGGGAATTACTGACGAGGCATTATGATGCGGTATCAAGATACCGGCAGGTGAAGGAGGCCGCTGGTATAACTGCGGTTATCAAGGAATATGTCAAAATAAGAAGCTTTATCAATGATGATCTGATTCTATGCTTCTTTATCGATAAGATTGCAGAGGACCCGTTTTTCACTGGAATAGGTGAAAACCTGCCCTTTTCCGATTATATTTCTGCTGCCAGAGCTGTAACCGAACTGGATAAGCAAGAGAGCGTGTCATAGCGTATAATCTATCAGCAAACGTCAAACGTCATTGGAAAACATGGATTAGTATGGTAGGATATTAGTATATTACATAAGTGGGGAGGGAAGGATTGCTCACTGCGAGCAATTAAAGAGTATGAAAAAGACACAGTGGGAAACCTTGAAAAGATGTGCTGCAATGGATTATCCAGACAAAATACCGGCTGGTTTAATTGTTGACAGCCCATGGATGCCTGCTTACACAGGCATTTCGACATTGGACTATTTTACAGTTCCAGAGAAATGGCTAGACGCAAACATCAAAATAAGGAAAGACTTTCCAGAACTCATCTTCATCCCGGATTTTTGGGTGGAATACGGTATGGCGGCCGAACCCTCCGGTTTTGGCTGCAAAATAAATTTTTACGAGAATAATACACCGACAGTGAACCATATCATTCCATCCGCCGATGATATGGATGTTGTGAACCAAATCCAGGTACCCAATCCGAAAACCGATGGTCTGCTTCCATTTGTTTTAAACCTGTACCGGAATATGGAGCCCAAAATCAATGATGCGGGTGAATCCATCAAAATAGTTGCCGGCAGAGGGCCTTTGGCTATTGGAACCCATCTGATGGGTCTTACCGAATTCCTGGTTGGAATGAAATTGGATCCCGACAATATGCATAAGCTGTTGAAACTTACCACCACTTTGGTAAAAAACTGGCTGGAAGCTCAGGCGGTTGTGCTGAGCGAGGTTGAGGGCATACTGGTTCTGGATGATATAGTCGGCTTCCTTTCCAAGGATGACTACATGGAATTTGCTCATCCGTACCTGAAGGAAATATTTGATGCTTTCCCCAACACCGTCAAAATCTATCACAATGATACGGATGGGGATGCATACTATGATAGCCTTGAAGACTTGGGTGTCAATATCTTTAACTTTACGCATTTGAAAACAATAGCGGAGGTCAGGTCAAAGGTTGGCGATAAGGTATGTCTGCTTGGGAATATTCCTCCTCTGGAAGAATTGGTCCAGGGCACACCTGATTCGGTTAAGGCTTCTACTAAAAAATGCCTGGAAGATGCAGGAGACAGGGGAATCATTCTATCCGCTGGCGGTGGCGCATCCCCGGGAACTCCGAAAGAGAACATCCAGGCGATGCTCGATGCGTTGGTAGATTTCCAGAACCCCAAATAGCAGATTGATTGAATGAGTGGCTGACATAAGGGACTTTGGCTTGATCGCTATCCCAAATAACGGACTCATACTGGTATGGGGACATATCTGCTATGTTACATCATCCAACTTGGGATATTTTGTTTCAATGCTCAAAAAATTACTGAGAGTCACTATTTTCAGGTGGTCATCGTTCAGGTAAGCATATGCTAAACCTTCATTTGTGCAGGCGAACTGTTGGGCAGGAGAAAATCTTGCCCAATCGTTTACCGTATTCACTTATATGTTGGCAACATTGAGATTGGCTATATATGAATAGTTGCCACTATTGTTTTCAGGAACATAACATTGATTCACCTTTTGTCCCTAAGCTCGAGTAATCAATATTTTTATTTCAGAATCCATTTTAGGTTACTTAATTGCAAAAAGGCCGGTGCTAATGCGTTCCGCCTGTTCGATAGTCATCGCTGGAGCGTTTGTTGGTATCATAAAACACGATGTCACCATCCTGAAGATTGAATTCAATCCCGTTGTAATCTGTTTTTGTATAGATGAACCCTTCCCGTCGCAGCATGTTGCAGTATGGCGCACCCC
>LSQX01222363.1_pt1 | contig 15114 bp, 13 predicted proteins | sample 654561 | NCBI WGS metagenome assembly LSQX01 (sample SAMN04489861, study PRJNA283612) | anaerobic digester metagenome | isolation source: 4 biogas reactors fed with cattle manure at either 37C or 55C with and... | place: Denmark: Kongens Lyngby | collected 2014 | reverse complement strand
AATATTATCTGGATGAGCAACAAAAATACGGCATCGAATACCCGTGTATCGGGATGAGCGATCTTGATTTTCATCCGATCCATTCCAAACCCGGAACACCAATGTACGATTTTGTGAAAAAGATGATGGTAACCGCGGTGGATGCGGCAGCGGCAATGGAGATCCCCGTGATCATGGTGTGCTGCTTTGAGCAGAGTCTGATCAGGACCGATGAAGAGCTTGAGCGTGCGGCCAAGATGATCCGGTATGCGTGCGACCTTGCCGGCGAAAAAGGTGTCACGGTGGGGTGGGAAACTCCGCTTGAGGAAAAAAAGACGCGGCAGTTGCTAGACCTTGTGGACCGAAAGAACATAGGAGTTTTCTATGACAGCCAGAATTACAAATACGACAGCGGGCTCGAGCCGGTGGCGGAGCTGGAAAAGATATATGACTTGTTGATTCCGATGTTGCACGTAAAAGACGGTGTGGATTCCAAGAGCGACCACCTGCTCGGAACCGGCAATACAGACTTCTTCGGGCAGATGGAAGTGTTGCGAAAACACAAATACTCCGGTTGGATTATCTCGGAAAACTATTATGATCGTGTCGGACTGCGCGACATGGATTCCGACTGGTTTGTAACGTTGAAAAAAGATATCGAGATCATCCGCAGAGTGATTGACTGGTGATACGAGAAAGAGTTGTCGAGGTAAGATTATGAAAGCGATTGTGTTGAAACCAACCGGAAACGGCAATGCGGTGAAGTTCGCGTATGAAGAAAGGCCAAAGCCGGAGATCAAGAATGAAGATGACGTGCTCATCAAAGTATTAGGTGTAGGAATATGCGGAACGGATTTGCATATTCTGATGAATCCCCCGCTGCATCCGTCAAATCCGGGGATTATATTCGGACATGAGTTTTGCGGACAGGTTGAGGCGGTGGGGTCGTGCGTGAAGGACCTGAATAAAGGGGATAAGGTCATCATCGATCCACATCCGCCGTGTGGATACTGCAACAACTGCCGTAGCGACCGGCCCGAGATGTGTGAGAATCTATTCTTGCACGGCGAGGGAATTGAAGGACAGGCGGCGACGCGCGGCATCTTTAAAAATGGTGGGCTGACAAGCTACGCGGTTGTTCCCGCAGGCTCGGTTTTCAAGATCAATCCTGATACGCCGTTCCAGCGTATGGCGCTGGCGGAGCCGCTCGCCTGCGTAGGGTATGGCATTGAAAAGCTGAAGATTCAGGTGGGTGATACGGTTTGCATACTGGGTGCCGGTCCGATCGGACAATTGTTCTGCGCGCTGGCAAAAGCCAACGGCGCAACCAAAGTGATTGTGAGCGAACCACATGAATATAGGCGTACCAAGGCGCTTGAAATCGGAGCGACGCGCGTGGTGAATCCTGAAAAAGAGGATCTGAAACAGGTGTGCATGGAAGAAACCCAAGGCCTGGGGGTGGATCACTGTGTGGAAGCCGTAGGACAACTTCTGATGACAGCGATCGATATGGTTCGCACCGGCGGCAAGGTGCTTATGTTCGGGCACGACGAGACGGCTGCGCCACCGATCAAACTGGGCGAGATCGTAAAGAAAGAAGTGGAAATACATGGTTGCTTTTTGGGCAAGTATTACTATGAAAAAGCCGCGCGTATCATCGAGAGCAACATTCTGCCGTTGGATAAGATCGCAACCCATGTGCTGCCGCTTTCCCGTTATCAGGAAGGACTGGATTTGCTTGAATCGGGTAAAGCGCTGAAAGTGGTTATATATCCGGAAGAATATTGATTTGATAAGAGACAAAAAATATCCCTGAAAGTGCCTGTTTGCGAGGATGCTTTTTGGTGCGCATACCGGATTCGAACCAGTGGTCCCATACTTAGGGCCTGCTGAACAAACCGAAGTTTTAGGCTCCATCACGTAAAGGCAGAATAAATCTGCCGTCTTTTTGTGAAAAACCAGATGGAGAAAAAGAGGATAAAAAGATCTCTCAGGATCTTTTGCAGGTTCATCACCAGGAAAACAAGGTGAGTCTGGGTTTCGCTCGTAGTCTGCAGCTTGGTCATGACAAGTCCTAAACTGAAACGACGCTTGCTTTCTCTCAATTTGCCTTCAATCGCATTTCGCTCTCCGGCTTCTTCGTAGGAGGAGATAAAAACCTTGATAGCCGAGACAAAATAGAGGCTATGAACTACATAAAAACGAAAAAGCAGAAATCCCTCTAATCCTTGCAGTTAAAAAGACAGAGGGTTATTTTTGACCTGATTTGCTGTAAAAGAAAAGGTTATTTGATACAAAGGGCAGAGGAATGTGTCCATTCGAGTTTTGGTGTGTTCAAGATAAACACCCTCCTTGCATAAAAGGTACACGTCACTCCTTGCAATAAAATTACATTTTTTAATCGCCATTTTTTTGCATTTTATCACTAGCGCTGACAGTTTGAATTGTTTAAAATTATGTGAAATTTCAATTCAAATAAATATTAGTAGAACTTTGGCAGAGCCTGCAACTTTATATTGACCAGATCCAGCTGGGATAAAAACAGTTTGACCGACCGAAAAAGCAACTTGTTGTAGGTTACATTCAATTGTAGCTTGACCCTCTATGCACAAATAAGCCTGAAAACTCTCAGGGTTGGCATGCATTAAAGCTTCGCTTTCTATTTTAAGCAATGTCACAGAAAAATATTCGTTTGCTATCAGACAAATTGATTTATAACCATCATTTTGCTCGACCATTTGACTGATCCTGCAGTTTTGATTGCATTTAGTTTGAATAACATCAAGTGCCGGCTTGATATGCAGTTCGCGTGGGTGGCCGTTTTTATCTTTTCGATCGAAGTCGTACACACGGAAAGTTGCGTTGGAACTTTGCTGAACCTCAGCAACCAGAATACCTTTTCCGATGGCATGAATCATGCCGGCAGGTATGTAGAATGCGTCACCTTTTTGCACTGGAACTCGACCGATGATTTCTAACATAGTGTTATTCTTTATCCTTTTTGCCAGCTCATAGTGACTGACCTGTTTGTTGAAGCCCAACAGAATTTCAGCTCCGGGCTCACAATCAAGAATATACCACATTTCATTCTTACCAGAATCATTACAGTACTTAAGAGCATATTCATCATCTGGATGAACCTGCACAGATAGCTTATCTGCAGCATCAATCAATTTAACTATAAGTGGGAACTTGCCAGTACGATCCCAGTTTGGGCCGACGACAGCCGAGCCAAATTGATTTACATACGAAATTAGAGTATTGCCAGCATAATTGCCGTTCCCAATGATGCTTAAACCGTCTGGATGGCAGGATATTTCCCAGCTTTCAGCTACAATCGTTAGGTCTGTCTTTTTACCGAATTTTGTTTTAAGAGTATTTCCACCCCAGAGGTAATCTTTTACTGCAGGAATCATGAGCATGGGATATCGAATAATTTCATTAAGCATTTTTATATACTCCTTAAACAAGTATAGATTGGTTAAGAGCTGCTAATTAATCCACTGTTTATTTTTAATGGGTCTGGTGCAAATAAATTGTTAAGCTACAGGTAACAGATCAAATCCGATAAAATTATAGCAAGAATCAAGCACAAGGAGAATAGTTCAATACCAGAAAGTATCTTCAAATGGACATAACCAAATGCCCCGAGTTATCACAACTGACAAGTAACCAGCATCTGAAGTGGCTATAGCTGAAGAGATTTCTTTGGGCGATCTTTCCGTTACGATGCAGCACAGAATGATCAAATATCTGAATAATATAGTAGAGCAGGATCACCGTTTGATAAAACGAGTTCGAAAGTCTAAACTTGAACTTCTAAATTTTGAATCAGCTTCAGCTTTAATTTCTGGTGTTGAGATTATGCACATGCTGTATAAGTAGCAGGCAGGTCCAATGTCATCGGTTGAGGAGGCGGTGTTTATTAGTCGCGTCATGATGGCAGCTTAGGAAAAGGTGGTGTGATTTTGGCGTACTTATAATTTGTCAGATGAAGCTTTTGCACCAGAACCAGAGAAAGAATTGCTCCTGCTATTTGTACAATTTTCAGGAGATAATGGAACTCCGTTCCAGACCGGTTTTCTGACCAGTATTTGTTATCCAACTCTGAAAGTCATAGTCCTTTCAAAGGTTTCCTTGGTCTCGGCTTTCTCATTGCCATATCTTGTTTCCCACACATGATCTGTGTCCGCACTTTCTGAGACACCACACCACGGTTCAATGCAGATAAAATAGCATCGTGTTGGCATGCCCCATAGACATAGAAACGGGAATTTTTCTATACCGATTTCAACGAAAACACCGGACTTTTTGGATCTTAAGGTGATGGTCTTTGCTTTTACCTCTGATAAAATTATAGCACCATGATCAAACATTGATTCACTCAGGGGGATTTCAGACTCATTGTTGAGATAGATCTGTTCACCAAGACGCAACTTTGTGTTTTCTTGGAGTATTTGTTTATACAATGTCTGAGGGGAATCGAAATATAACGAATAGTCATCCGCAGTTTCATTCAGATTGATCGGACAGTAAAACCCAGGGTGTGTTCCTATGGAGAAATAAATAGGTTCGCTGTCATCGTTGATGACACGAAGGGACTTGTATAAGATGTCATTTTTCAAACAGAATTCTATCTGCAGGCGGTATTCGTAAGGAAGGAATTCTTTGGTTACATTATCTGACGTGTATTCAAGAACCAAATCTTCTTTACCCTGTTTTAAAACATAAAAATCCAAATCCTTTGCGAATCCGTGCATGGTTGCAGGGTATTCTTTGCCGCGTACAATGATCCGGTTACCACTGACTCTACCCGGTGTGGGGAATAGAAACAATGAACTGTGATTCCATGCGTCATGACCGGGTTGCCACATGTATTCCTTATGGGTTATTTTGCTGTATATGCCTTGTAGCTCCGCACCAAGTGTGGATACTTTTATGCGGATGGAGTCGTTTTCTATTTTCAAAACCATATGTTTTCCCTTTTTGTTACGAATTGCATATATTATTCTATACCATTCTTGAAATAGTATGAGATTCAACTTTATACACTATTTTATATAAAAAAGTGAGTTGACTAAGAGAGATGATGCATTCATAATTGGCAGGATATGATACTTTGGGGAACGCATTGCCGAAGAAAACTGAAATGGGTTGATAATATAGGGCATGCTCGACTATATATATTAGTTTTTTGCAGATTGAAATAAGTGAAATAAGGCGGGTGCACGTTTGATACCATGAATACATATGTTTTACTTGGGTGTTCCATACTCCTTGCACTGGCAAACAATATTCTTTTAAGACTGTTCAAAAACCGTGGACTGGACAGGATGTGTGATGTTTTGTTTTTTAATGCGGTTATTTCGATATTCTGGGCTTTTGGAATGTTGATTTACAACCGTGGCTTTGGACACATGTCGTTGCCGACGGTTCTTTGGGGCTTGGTTTACGGCGTGGTTATGGGAATCTTTCTCCTGTCTAAGATGATGGCATTTTCTACGGGACCAATGAGTCTTTCCTCACTCGCCGGCTGCAGCTCTCTGATTCTGACGACTTTTTTAGGGGCTTTGTTCTGGAGTGAGAGTATTTCGATGATACAGATTATAGGTGTTTTGATTCTTCTTGGCGCATTGTTAATGTGTGTTTATATACCCGGTGGGAATGACAAAACAATTACTGTACAGTGGATTATCTGGGCATTAGCGTATTTTCTTCTTTCCGGCGTGTTGGGGCTTGTCCTGAAGATCTACTATAAATCATCCGAATACACCGAAATAAATCAGTTTTTTATGATTGGAGGCATGGTTGCCTTTATCATTTTGTTGGCGATTTCATGCACAATGGCTGTATTCAAGAAAGAAGTGTTGCCACATCTTCCAAAACAGGTCTGGCCCTGGTTGATCACGATAGCTATTGTGACAATGATTTACAACCGCCTGAATATTTATCTCGCTGGTATTCTTCCAAGCGTGATATTCTTTCCATGTTACAACGGAGGTCTTATTTTGGGCTCAACGGCTCTAGGCGCGCTAGTACTGAAGGAAAGACTGAGAAAAGTGCAGGTTGCTGGAATAATCATAGGTATGGTTGCGATCTTCATGATCGGAAACCTGTTTCTGAATTTATTTGGATAAGAAAAGGACCCTGCTTGGTTAAAAGGGTTCCGTTATTGATAATTGTTTTATCAGCTGATGATAATCTTCCAGGTATTGACATATTGCTCCCCGCTCTTTAAGTGGAGTAGCCCGGGTTGCGTTTCGAATGCCTCGACGATACCTTTCCTAGATGGAAGCGTGCACCAAGGTTCTATGCAAACATACGGCGCATCGGTTTTTGGGGTATGCCAAAGACCGAGGTAGGTCATTTGAGGGAATTCCACAGTTACACTTCTTTCATCAATGTCACTTCCAAGAACCACTGTTTTGGGGATGTTCGTTAAGACAATGGCATCATGGTCAAACAGTTCATGATTCAAATAAAGTTTTCCGTTAACCAGCCTGTCGAACGGTTGCAGTGAGCCTTCCACAAAACAGTCTTCTGTAAAAAGTACCTGCTTAATTCCAAGATCGGGCTGTTTTTCACTTACAGGTAATTCTGGTATAAAATGAAGATAATAGTCACTGAAAGCGAGTCCTTTCTTCAATGGAACATTGAAGCCTGGATGACCACCAAGACCGAAATACATATCTTGGGAATCTAGGTTATTAACTATAAATGTTTTGACAAGGGCATTGTCTATTACTTCAAAAACGATGGAGAAAGAAAAGCTTCTGGGATACTGACGGAACGTATCAGGGGTACTTGTCATTTCAAGGATGAGAAGCCTTTCTGTGTGCTCCACAGGCTTAAATTCTGATGTGGGAGCAATGCCGTGGATATTCATTTTATATTCGTGCCCATCTAGCGTGTATTTCCCATCTGTCAGCCTTGCAACATAGGGAAAAGGATTCAGATCTCTTCCGCTCCAGTATGCAGGGTCTCCTTGCCAGAAGTATTCCGTTCCATCAAAGGATTTGATAGACATGATTGACGCACCCGTACTGCTAATCGCAACCGAAAAAAACTGATTCGCAATTGTGAATTCCATAGAACACGCCTCGCCATTGAAAAAATTTTTGGAAAAGTCCTCATAGCAATGTTTGGTTTGATTGATTCATTCTTGTAGCATAAACGAGTAGAGTTCATATTGTGTACAAATATATCTATGACTTTGCTCTTGAATTAGTTTCCCATCAAAATGAAAGCAGAATTATACAAAAACCCTCAAGCAAGCGGATTGAAATCCAAGTGATCCAATTGATACCTCAAAAATCTAGAACATTATAGCGAAATACAAATCAATTTGCAACCCTAAAATCTAAAAATCCAAAATGCATAATTGATGTTGTGACAATTTTTTTGTAAGCGATAATATATATTTGAGAGTTATCTCAATACAATTAAAAGGAGAAAAGCAAATGAAAAAGGCACTAACTATTATGGTTGCATTCGTTATGATGTTTTCTCTTGCTGCGTGCACTGAAGGCACAACACCACCCGCACAAACATCATCGGCAACAAAAGCAACACAGGCCACAACAGGATCATCCGACGAAGTTGTTACAGTGAGCTTCGACAGCTGGTCTAACGTTGACTCGGGTTGGCTGGATTGCTACAAGGCGATTTATGAGAAATTCGACCAAGATTATGGTGAAAAAATCAAGATCAATGCAGTCGGCAATTCCTATGCAGATACGTTACCAACAATGCTCCTTAAGGCAGCGGGAGGTAATACACCGGATGTTGCTATGGTTAAGGCTGAGTGGCTCCCAGGCTTCCTCGAGATGGACTGCCTAGCAGATATGAAACCTTATATCAGTGAGGATGCTCTGGCAGACTATGGCGAAGCTTCCCTGTCCAGCTATACAACATCTGATGGTTCTTTGATCGCTATTCCGTATTTTGGTCAGCCCTATGCACTATTCTACAACAAGGTTCTTTTGGAAAAGGCCCATGTAGAAGTTCCTACAACATTTGACGAGCTCCTCGCAGCTTCTGCAGCAATTTCAGCTCTGGGTACTGATGAGCAAGGTAACAAGATCTATGGCCTTGGTCTCGCGAACAGCAACACCGAAGTTGCTGAAGGCTATAACATCTTCCCATGGATGTGGGCACGCGGTGGCGAATACAAGGACCGTTCTGGCAAGATCGCTCTGAATTCTGCAGCAAACCTCAAAGCGTTTCAGGAGATCCAGAACCTTTATGCAACAGGTCAATCCCCGAAAGGTGCTGTATTTAAAGAGCTCCGTAATCTGTTTGGCACAGGTAACCTCGGATTTCTCTGGGATCTGCAGTCTCAGACTGTATCTTTCTGTGAAGCAAGCCCCAAGGGTAACGATTTCGTCAATGACATCGGGGCTATCCCGATCCCCGGTGCAACGGCTGGTGAGTCTGTTGGATACGTAAATGATGTTGTTCTCGTTATTTTCAAGAGCTGCAAAAATATGGAACAAGCTGGCGTAGTTGCTGAGTTTCTCGGTGGTGAGAAGACGATCCAGATTATGTATGATTTCGGCAAAGGCAAGATGAGCTCCCGTAAATCGGTTATGGATCACGTATTTGCAGACGTCGATGAACTCACAGCTGCATACGTTGCAGCTATGAAGCAGTGCCGTTCGCTTCCTGCAATGGATGCTGGCTTCAATGAGGCTGATATTGAAATTGATGAAGCTATTTCAAGACTGGCAATCGGTGAAGATCCTGCAAAGGTTCTCTCTGATCTGGATGCAACCGTAAAGGAGCTTTACGGACAGTAAGGGGGAATCGCTGAATTATTCTCAATAGCCAAAAGGGGCTTTCGGAAAGGCCACCGAAGGCCTCTTTTTCTAGTAGAAAAGGAGCTGCCCGATGGTAAAAATGACTAAAACCAAAAGCGCGAAATTTAAAACATGGTTGCATTCTGATCAAGCAGCTGCATTCGGTTTTATGGGGTTTGCACTGATTATTTTAGTTTGTGTTATTCTTATTCCTATTTTAAGGGGTATATGGACCAGTTTCTGTGATTGCAGTCTGAAGAATTTAATGTCTCCCACATGGGCTGGTTTAAAGAATTACATAAAACTATTTAAATCAGGTGAGTTTTTCGCTTATTTCGGACACACAATTGTTTTTGTTAGTTGCACAGTGATCCTCGAACTATTACTCGGCATGGGGCTTGCACTGCTCTTAAACAGCAAGATTCGTGGTAGAACAGTAATTCGCGGAGTACTGCTGATTCCATGGACCATACCGTCTGTCGTTACTGCCATTGTCTGGCGCTGGATGTTGCAGGAACAGTACGGTGTCATCAACTACCTGCTATTTAAGTTAGGTGTTATTCCAGGTATGGGTTTATCTTGGTATATGAATCCATCCCTCGCCATGATGGCAATTGTTATGGCGATGGTTTGGAAACAACTGCCGTATATGACAGTTATGATTTTAGCTGGTCTCCAATCAGTCGATACAGGTCTTATGGAAGTGGCATCGATTGATGGAGCGAATGCAAATCATAGATTTTGGCACATTATTATACCTACCATCAAGCCGGTTTTAATTACATCAGTATGGCTGGCGATTACACAAGGGTTCCAGCAGTATACAATCATCAATAACCTAACCGGTGGTGGGCCTGTCGATAAGACAACCACATTGTCTATTGCCGCATTTGATGCTGCATTCAAGTCTTATGATTTCGGTAAGAGCGCTGCAATTGGTGTTAGCTGGATGGTATTTTTATTTATCATAACCCTTATTGCGAATAAGGCAAACGAAGGCCATGCAGATTCACTATAAGGAGGCGCCGGCATGAAAAAACAAAATTCGGTTTTTAATATTCTAAAACATGTCGCATTAGCAATAGTCATTGTCATTATGTTGTTCCCGATTTACTGGATGATTGTGTGTTCGCTGATGCCGTCTCATTATTTAATCATGATTCCGCCGAATTTCATTCCGGTGGATGTTACTTTCGAACACTTTAAAACGATCTTTATAACACCAAAATATCTGGATTATTTCAAGAACAGCCTGATCTGTGCGGCAGGAACAGTTGCGTTGACATTACTTCTGTCTATTTCTGCAGGCTATGCCTTTTCCAGATACCGATTCAGAGGGAAATCAGCTTTACTTAGTTCCATTATGTCGGTTCAAATGTTCCCGATTGTTGTCATTTTGGCATCCTTGTATATTTTCTATACGAAGTTGGGAGTTTTAAGCACTTACCGAGGATTGATATTGGCAGATACGACCTTTGCTTTGCCGCTTGCGATCACCCTGATCAAATCATTTTATGACACGGTTCCGACGTCAATAGATGAATCGGCACGTATTGATGGCGCCAACAGATTACGGACACTTGTTAGCATCATTTTCCCACTGGTGAAGCCTGGTGTTGCTGCTGTCAGTATCTATACATTTCTGAATTCCTGGGATGACTATATGATGGCATTGATCATCATGCAGAAACAGAACATGAAGACATTGCCAATCGGCATCGCTGAAACGTTCCTTGGTGAATATAGTTATAACTATGGCGGTATGATGGCATTCGCTGTTGCAGGTTCGATTCCGATTGTTGTTTTATTCCTGTTCCTGCAGAAATATCTTGTTGCAGGATTAACAGCAGGATCGGTGAAGGGTTAACCCATGTAAAGATCGATTTGCGATATTACTTTGGAACGGAAACGCAAGCAAGATAAGTGATGAACTGCCTCGGAAAATCTCAAGGCTCTTCTCCGCCGCAACAAACCTGAAGAATACGGTTCTGCTTATAACAAAAGGCTGGAAGTGCTTTCTTATGATGATTGGAATAGTTCTGATTCTGGTACATTCACCCAATCGGACAACTTGTTATTTTTGTTTTGAAAGCGAAAATATAGATAAAGATTATCTTTTATATGGAATGAAAACACAGTAAAAATAAAAAAATAAAAATAGGATATAGGGAAGAGAGTTAAGTTCAAGTTCGATATTGAATCATAAATTTTCGGAGTTGTCAACTTTAAAATTGTTATTAGCATAAAAGTTTCTTGAGATTGAAGGACAGAGCCAATGATTCTATATTGAATTTAGGGAAATTATTCAGTAGCGGTTCATTTTTTATGGGAGATTGTCTATGCGAAGAGATAGCAAATATAGAGTTGGAATTATCGGAGCGGGGATGGTTGCTTTTGACGGCCACATTCCGGCATACCGCCTGCATGATGACAAGATGGAAATCGTTGCTATTTGTGATTCAAACATTGATAAAGTAAAGGACGTGGCTGAAAAGCATAGGATTCCCCAATACTATCAATCCGCGGAGCAGATGATTAAGGAATGTGATCTTGACATAGCCAGCATTTGTACACCGAATATGTCTCATGCGGGATTTGCAGAATTGCTTTTGGATGCAGGAGTTCATGTTCTTTGTGAGAAACCTTTGACTCTTTCCTATGCGGAAGCAACGAAAATGTTCAAAAAGGCCGCAGAGAAAGGACTCATGCTCGAGACCTGCCAGACGCAGCGTTTTCACAATGAATATCGGAAAGTTAGAGATTATGTCACCAGTGGCAAGGCAGGGAGCCTTTTGTTCTGTAATTGCACGTGCGTACGTCGCAGAGGTGCTCCGATGAGAGGGTCGTTCTTAAGTTCGGCACTGAACGGTGGAGGTGCTTTTGCTGATATCGGCGTTCATTTCATTGATGCAGTACTGTGGATGATGGGCTCACCAAAGGTTCTTTCTATAACAGGCCTGAAAAACGATCGTATAATACACAATGAAAGGGAATCTGACAGATATTTCAATAGAGTAGAAGCCGGTGCATACGGCAAGGCGGATCTTGGCCCAATGTTGAGCGCGGACGAGTGTGATGTTGAAGACTTTGCCTCTGGAACCATGCGTCTTGAAGGCGGAATCTGTTTAAACTTTTGCATTGGCTGGAACGCAAATATGCCGGCAGAAAGAAGCATAACGATACTCGGCGACAAGATGGGATTTAAACTGCCGAATCTTATTACTTATAAAACAGCAAACGGTGAAAACATAGATATCATTGAAAATGTTCCGGCTGGGTCTGAATATTCCAAGATGGCTTTCCCTGGGCACTGTTATCTTCTGGATATGGTTCTGGACCATCTTGAGAATGGGGCGCCCTTGCTCATTACACCGGATGAAACGTTGAATGTTGTTGCAGCATTGGAACTTTTTTACCGTTCTTGCGCTGCCGGCAGAGAAGTATTCCGGACGGAACTGTAATGTGCCAAACAAAATAAAATATATAGTGAAAATACTAAAAATGCAAAAACTTTGGAGGACTAAAAATGGGTATTATTAACGGATATAAACTTGCAAGTTGTCACTGGAATTGGATGAAGACACCAGAAGAACTGCCGAAAAAAGGAGAGGCTTTTCCGATTCTTGATGAAATCAGAGGCATTGGTTTTGAAGAGTTCGACATTAACGGAACCGATCAGTCCCTGAATGAGTATTGGGATGAGGCAGAGGCAAAAGCAGTTGGTGATTATGGCCGTTCTATCGGACTTGCTCCGAATGTATTTGTTCATCATACAGAAGTGAAGTGGTCTGAAAAAGATCCGGACATTATGAAGAGACAACTGGCAAACTTCAAGAGAGCAACAGAAATTGCGAATGCCATGGGCTCAAAGATTATCAGCACACTGGCACAGAGACCGTATACTGCAACACCATGGCGCCTAAATCCAAGGGCATGCGCACAGAAGGAAGCCTTCCATCTGCCGGACGATTATGATTTCGAGGCTGATTGGAACAGACTGGCAACTACATACAGAAAGCTATCCAGGATGGCAACGGATGCCGGACTGAAGTTTGCAATCGAAGGACATGTATGGAGCATGGTAAGCAATCCGCATGCAATGCGTAATATGATTAAGGATGTCAATGAGAAGAACTTTGGCATTCAGCTGGATACGAATCACCTTATCGCCCAGAGAATTGATCCGGAATGGACCATCCATATGATCGGCGGTGCCAGAATATACAACGTGCATTGCAAAGACAACGACATGTACAGTCGTGGAAACATCCCGGCGGGTTGTGGCATCACAGACTACACAGAAGTTATCCGCGCACTGAAAGCGGTTGAATACCATGGTAACCTTACTGTGGAACTTGAGTTCACAGATATGCCTACAAGATATAACAGACAGGCATATGAGCATATTGTAAAGTGTCTGAAGGGTGAATATTAATTGTCTGGAACGGCGGAGTGTGTCTGATGGAACGGAAAGGCGTTGTTTTTGACATTGAAAGGTTTTCCACGAAGGATGGGAAAGGCATCAGAACGGTTGTGTTTTTCAAAGGATGTAACATGTCCTGCAAGTGGTGTCATAACCCGGAAGGCATTAGGAACAATCCGCAGCTAATTTATTCGCAGACAAAATGTATCGCTTGTGGCAGGTGCACCGAAGTCTGTAAAACGGGTGCTCAGATGATGATCGATGCCCTACATGGATTCGATCCGACAAAATGCGTCAGTTGCTTGAAATGCACCAAAGTTTGTTTCAGTGGTGCTTTGAGACAGGTCGGATCCTACATGACGGTTGACGAGATTATGAAAGAAGTACTTGCTGACAAGCTCCTCTATGAAAATTCGGGTGGTGGGGTAACTTTGACGGGCGGCGAGGTTTCATTACAGGCAGACTTTGCAAAAGAACTGTTAAAAGAGTGCAGGGAGCAAGGCATCAATACCTGTATTGAAACAAATCTCAATTCTGCTTGGAAAGAATATGAGAAAATGCTTCCCTATCTTGATTGTGTATACGCAGATGTAAAGATTTTCGATTCAGAGAAGCACAAGAAGTGGACTGGTGTTGATAATATGCGAATATTGAAGAATATCCGGAACCTGATTGACAGCGGAATCAGTTTTTGTATCCGAACGCCCGTGATACCCGGAATAAATGATAGGGTTAAGGATATCACAGACATTGCGAAGCTTTTGAAGGGTGTTCCGACTCTTGAATATTACGAGTTGCTCTCATACAACTATATGGGACAAAGCAAAGGAGTTCTTGTGAACAGTCCGGAGATCATGGAGTTTGAGCCAACTAATAAACAGCATATGCTTGAACTGGCAAATTACGCAAAAGATATCGTTCCTACTAGATTAGACGGGAGGGGAGTTTAATATGGAAATCAAGAAACAATATAGTACAATAGTTGTTCCCGCTGCTGAGGAGTATACGCTGAAGGGTAGATTGAATGCCATTAGAGAAAAGAAGAATTCCCAGCTCCAGTGGAAAATGGATAAAAACAAATGCATGGACGAGGATGATTATGGCTACGTTCCCGCGCCGGACGATTTTGTATTTTATCCTGAATTCAACGATTCTGAGCATAATACGTTTTACGGAGCGGATTACTGGAGCAAGAACTTTTCCAATCTTTTAAAGATTCACCCCGTTTATATTGATCTGAATGACGCACTTTGTTGCAGATGGATGTTCATCCTCCAGAGATTTAGACCTTTTGAAAGCGTTGTTTCCAATGCAAATATGGAAATGGCACCTATCTTTGATTACAGCTGGCTGAAGGAAGACCAAAAGAAGTACGATCTCCTTACCGGAATCGGCAAAATGCACCACTTTGCACCTGACTACACGATAGGTCTTGAGCTTGGCTGGGGTGGAATACGCAAGAAAATTGAGCATTACATGACAATCAACACTTCTGCTGAAAGCCAGGAACTGTACAGGGCGGAAATCGTTATTCTTGACGGAATCCGTGTCTGGATGGATCACGCCATTGAGGCTATGGAAGAACTCAACAAGAAGATTGAAAAAGGCCTAGTCAAGGACAATCTAGAAAGAATGATCGAAACCAACAAGTGGCTTCTCGAGAATCCGCCAAGAACTTTCTTGGAAGCGTGTCAGTGGATTGACTGGTACAATATGCTGAATAGAACATACAACAGAGCGGGTGCCGGATGTCAGTTGGATGTTGTTTTGTTGCCATACTATAAAAGAGATGTCGAATCAGGTATTCTTACCCCCAATGAAGCGAAATTCATTATCTCGTGCTTGTTCATAGGAGACCCTACGTACTATCAGATTGGCGGCCCTAACAAGGATACCGGTGAGGATGTCACAAGC
>LSQX01354310.1_pt1 | contig 15115 bp, 14 predicted proteins | sample 654561 | NCBI WGS metagenome assembly LSQX01 (sample SAMN04489861, study PRJNA283612) | anaerobic digester metagenome | isolation source: 4 biogas reactors fed with cattle manure at either 37C or 55C with and... | place: Denmark: Kongens Lyngby | collected 2014 | reverse complement strand
TGCTATTGCACTTTAGAAAAAAAAAAAGAGCCCAGATAACTCTCAGCTCGAGATGCCCTTAATCGGTTCTAAAACCAGCAGACTCAACCTACAACCAGAAATATTTTTCGATAAAACAGTTTCAATTCGCTTCGATGCTGCTTCAGCTCCCCGCTGATCTGTCAAGGGAAGCAGAATAATCACTTGATGCTCTGCACATCGACAGGCGAAATCATCCCGGCGCAAAACTCCCTGGAGAATATTAATTGTGCGGTCAGCTAAACTGCCCAGCTCTTTAGGCAGGGTAATTATGATTAAAGAACACGGCTGACTTTCTCTAGTAGATCTGCGGCGGCTTAGATTTACCATTTCTGCAAAGGTATTTTTGTCCCTCGGCCAGAGGTGGTATTTGGGAAGGTGAACTTGATTAATCAGGCTGGTTGTCTCAACACTGGGAGCGATCTCCAAATCTTCCTGCATCGCTTTTTCACAAGATTTATATTGAATCACCGCGTCATTATAGCGGCCGGTTGCCACCAGGTAGCGGATAATTTGTTGGTGCAGCTTTTCTCGAGATGGATCAAACTCTAAGGCACGGCGGCATACCTGAATTGCCTGCTCATAGTCTTGATTGCAGCGAACACAAAGCTCTGCAGTGCGAACAGCCAGATCAAGATACATTTCGCGGATATTTTCCCTCAGAACAGCAGTCCATTCTTGGTAAACATCTTCCTCAAGAAAATCCCCGCGGTACAGTTTGAATGCTTCCAACCCCACCTTTAATGCTGAATTGGGATCGCGATGTTCTAGTTCACTGCATTGACAAACCTTTTCTTTAAAGTCAACTAAATCTACATAATACCCTTTGCTTGGGGCAAACCAGTATAACCCGTTGGCATGATGAATCACCGGATAGGCGTGATGACCACTGCGCTGTGGAAAAAGACTGCGGCGCAGGTTGTACAAAGTTGTGTGAAAGTTGTGGGAGGCGCTGGTCATCTCACTGTCTGACCACAGTATTTCAATAATTCTATCCCGCGGCACCTTCTTACCTGGCATGTGAGCTAGAAATTTAAATAACGCCAGAGCCTTCTGGGATTTCCAGCTTTTGGCCGAAATTAAAGTCCCGTCCACTTCCAGAACAAATGAACCTAACATCAAAACTGTAATCACAATAATCAGCTCCTGTTGCTGAGTCACGATCACAGCATCCACATATATTACTACTTAAAAGCGGCCCGGGGCTTTTCCTCCTTAGATTTTTCTATCTTATCGAAGGCAGACAAGAAAAAATGACCTGTCCCCATAAGACAAGTCATAAAGATATAAATTACGAATTTTCATCAGCTGCCAACAGCATATTGAGAAAAGACCTTGGCAGATGAAAGCGGTGGTTGTTCAACCTTAGTTCATGTAAATCTTCACAGGTCTGATGGTTGTTGGCTTTAAAATTGTTTATTTCTTGATGAATCCTTTCCATTCTGCTGTCTAATTGGGCAACAGCTTCCGCTGCTGAACACAGTTCATCCAACAGCGGTTGCGGAATCTCATAGTTGTATTTATAGTTCAATTTATGCTCCAAACTCGCCCAAAAATCCATAGCGATAGTGCGGATTTGAATCTCAGCCCAGACCTTTTCGATGCCCTCAGTCATAAATACCGGAACCTGGACAATCAAATGGAGGCTGCGGTAGCCATTTGGTTTGGGCCGCTTGATATAGTCCTTACACTCTGCCACAGATAGACCTGCCTGCTTCTGCAGCATCTCACTAATTTTATAGATATCTGAGACAAAGGAACAGACAATCCGCAGGCCAGCAATATCACGGATATTTTCCCTAATCGACGGCAAGGTGAGGGGAACTTGTTTGCGAACTGCTTTTTGTAAAATGCTTTCTGGACTTTTAACACGGCTGGTAACATGTTCGATCGGGTTATAGTCATGCATATATTGAAATTCTTGTTTGAGAATCTCAACTTTTGTCGTCAGCTCATCTACTGCAAATTTATACGTCATCATAAACCGCACGATTTCCTGTTTCAGAGCTTCTAGCTTTTGCAGGTCCATAGGCATAATAGCTCCAATCTATTTATTTACCGGCTAGTCTCCGCTCCTGAATCAAACGCCTGGTGAAAGTATAGGTATGGGTAGCAATTACCTTCAAGATAGCATACGCCGGGACACCGAGAATAACGCCAGTAATTCCCCCAAGGCTTCCCGCTGTCAGCAGCACAACAATAATAGTTACTGGATGGATACTCAGTTTTCTGCCTAATACCAGCGGAGCCACTAGGTGATTTTCTAAATAATTGGCGACAACCATGATCACAACCACTTCCGCAGCTTTCAGCGGCGAAATAAACAAAGCAACTATTACCCCTGGTATCGTCCCTAATACCGGACCGAAATATGGGATAATATTCGTGATCAGAGCGATGGCTGCCAGCAGAAGGGCATAGTCCAAACCGATAATCAGATATCCAAGGTATACTACAATTCCAATGAACAGGCTGATCGTCACCATTCCTTGGATGTATGACCGAATTGTTTCGTTCATCTCCGATAACACGGTTTTTGCTTCCCCTTGATATTGTTCAGGGAAAAAACCGACAATTTTGGGGGTCAGACTTGAACCTTCTTTTAACATATAAAACAGCAGCAGTGGGATGGTTAAGACCACAACCACAAAATTGGCAACCGAACCGAGGAAACTCCAGATATTCTGAGAAATGGTGGCTATCAAACCGTCTACCAGCTTGACATAGTCGATCTTACTCAAGTTCTGGAAGAACTCAAACTGCTCAAACTCAGCAAAAATAGTTGAGTCTTGAAGTTCCTGCAGGCGTCGGTTAAACTCCGTCAGAAAGCGCGGCAGATTGGTGATCAATCCGGTTAACTGCCGCTGGAGAATTGGAGATAAATACAAAATCGCAAATAAGATCAGCAGAATAAACACAATAAAGATCAGCAGAATCGCTAACGTCCGCGGAATCTTAAATTTGGTCAGCCAGTCAACTATAGAAATTGTCAAGTAGTAAAGGATTCCAGCAACCAAGAAGGGAAAGAAAATGGTTTTAACCAATACTTGGACTGGATGAAAAATATAACCGATGTGCTGCAAAATCCAGATAATCAGAAATACCATCAAAATCCAGAGCGTTATTTGAAAGGGCTTTGACTTATAGAACACTAGCCTCTCTCCCTTCTCGCTAAGTCTTAGAACAATCCGAGGCTGACTGCCATCACTGCCATCCCAGCAATCAGTCCGTAAATTGCCGTATGGTGAAAGCCATACTTTTCCGCTGTAGGCAGCAGCTCATCCAGGGAAATATAAACCATAATGCCAGCTACCATTGCAAATACAATGCCAAACATCACATCATTAACCCAGCGCAGGAGCACAAAGTAACCAACAATTGCCCCTAAGGGTTCCGACAACCCTGATAAAAAGGAGTAAAGGAATGCCCGCTTCTTGGTACCGGTCGCATAGTAAATTGGTACAGAAACCGCAATTCCCTCCGGGATATTGTGAATTGCAATCGCTACCGCAATGCTGATCCCCAAAGTGGGATCTTGAATTGCGGCAATGAATGTTGCCAGCCCTTCTGGGAAGTTATGAATAGCAATTGCCAGCGCTGAAAACAAACCCATTCTTAACAGCTGACGCTCTTCCGCAACCTCGGCAGCTGCTTCCTCAGTCATTTCGCTCACATCGCGAATTTCGTGGGGGTTTTCACCACTGGGAACGAAGTGGTCAATTAAAGCAATTACTAAAATCCCGCCAAAAAACGCAGCCATTGCCACCCAATATCCCTTAGTAGGACCATAAACAAGGGCGAGGGAATCATTGGCCTTAGCAAAGATCTCTACAAAGGAAACATAAATCATGACGCCTGCTGAGAATCCCAGGGCACCGGACAAAAACTTTTTATCAGTTTGTTTGGTGTAAAACGCCAAAGCACTGCCAATTCCAGTAGATAGCCCTGCTAACAAGGTAACTGCGAATGCAAAAAGAATATTCCCAGTTGTAATTTCCATAATCCTCTCCTCCCCTCCTAAAATTTAAATCAAACCCTGTTTATTGTAGTTATAGTGAAAAAACAGGTAACTTACTAGTTACCTGTATCAGTTCAAGTTAAAGCAGCATGTGCCTCCTCCAGATACTTAATAATTTCTAAGTTCTGCGGGCAGAGCGATTCACAGCTTCCACATTGAACGCACTGTGAAGCGTCAGTCCCTTTATCGAGCAGAGCTTTGTACTGCCATTTTCCTTCATCCATAACATTATATACACTGGCGTGATTTAAAATACTAAAGACACGCGGGATTTCCACACCCTGGGGACAGGGCAGACAGTAACGGCAGTCGGTGCATTTTACCCTAGTTCTTTCATTGTAAATCTGCTGCACCCGATTAATCAGCTCTAATTCTGTTTCGGTCAATGAATTCGGCGCTGCATCTGTCATTGTTTTGATATTTTCCTGCACTTCTTCCATTTTACCCATGCCGCTTAAAATCACTGTTACCTCAGGGAAATTGGTCAGCCAGCGAAACGCCCACTCAGCTGGGGTCCGCTTGATCGGTGCTTGATCCCAAACCGCTTGGATTTCATCGGGGATGTTCTTGACAAGCCTGCCGCCCCGGAGCGGTTCCATAATCACTACGGCTAAGCCCTTTTCGGCAGCATACTTAAGACCTTCGGTACCGGCTTGGTAATTTTGGTCCATGTAGTTGAGCTGGATCTGACAGAAATCCCAATCATATGCATCCACAATTTCCTTAAAGGTATCCAGGTCATCATGGAATGAAAATCCAGCATATTTAATCCGTCCATCCGCTTTGGCTCTATCTAAAAACGACAGCAGATTGTACTTAAGTACCTTATCATTCCAGCTGCCCTTGTTCAGAGCATGCAGAAGATACATATCAATCCAGTCCGTTGCGAGTTTTTCCAGCTGCTCATTTAATAAGCGATCGCCGTCTTCCTCGCAGTTGACATGCCAAACCGGCAGTTTGGTCGCTAGATAAGCTTTTTCACGGTATCCATCTGCCAGTGCTTTCCCGACTAAAACTTCACTCTTACCGCCATGATAGTTATATGCGGTGTCAATATAGTTTACCCCTTGATCAATAGCATATCTGAGCATCGAGATTGCTTTTTCCTGATCAATATCGCCTACTTCACTGTCGGGAGCTGGTTCCGCTACAGTAGGCAATCTCATACATCCAAATCCTAATAGTGATACTTCAAAATCAAATTTACCAAATTTTCTGCGCTGCAATTTGCCTCATCCTCCGCAGTCTGATTGTGCTTACCAACATATACTACGCCGACGCATCAACTAAATCCTGCTTCACCAGCAAAAGTCCAGCTGCAGCCTAGAAAAACAGCATCCACAATCCGATCACAATCAGCAGACCTCCGGAAACGATTTGGACAATCTGATAGTTGTTCTTGATCCAGCTGACAGTACCTTTGAGCTGATTCCAAAGCAAGGCTGTCACTAGAAACGGGATCGCTAAGCCCAGGGAAAACACAAAAAGCAGTCCCATCCCCTGATACATAGTCTTTAAATTCGCGGCAAACAAGAGAGCGGTACCTAAAAAGGCGGTTAAACATGGTGTCCAGCTGAAGGCAAACGCTGCACCAAACAGTACACTTGCGCCAAAGCCAACCGCACCTGCCTCCCGCCGAAGACCCCGGGAGCGGTTAAGCAGTGGTATCTTCAGCAGACCCAGATAATTAATACCAAAGAGAAGCACAATCACGCCAGCAGCTCGCTGCAGAAAAACCCGATGGGAACTTAACACACTGCCCAGCCCCGATGCAGTTGCACCGAGCGCAACGAAGAGCAGCGTAAAGCCTAAAACAAATCCCAGTGTGCTGCGGAGCAGCTTCCATCTGCCCGGTTCACCTTCATTGCCAGTGAGATAGAGCACGTATACCGGCAGCAGCGGCAGAATACAGGGTGAAATAAACGCCATCAACCCTTCGAGAAAAGTTAAGCCTACCAGCGAAGGAGTAATCTCGGGCAGCATTTGACCAAGCATTATTCAATCTCTCCAATCATTTCCAAGAGTTTTTCAAAACCAACTGGTCCGAGAACTGCCGAGGCAAGACGACCTTCCCGATCAACCACTACGGTAGCCGGCAAACCTGGCACTCCAAAAATGTAGTAGCCGACAAGGGTATGATCATCGTATAGGTTAAGTAAATCGTAGCCGTTATCCGCTAAATACTTAGCGGCACTAGCCCGCGTTTCCCGCACTCCATCGATTTGGTTGATCAGCAGCAGTTTGCCAGCACCGGTCTCTTCAAAATAGTCATGGAGTTTCTGCAGCTCAGGCATTTCACTACGGCAGTGAGGACACCAAGTTGCCCAGAAATTCAACACCACAATTTCACCAGCATAATCCGATAAAGACACAACCTCGCCCCGGTTTGACTCTAGTGAAAAATCCGGTATTAGTGGTCGTTCTTCGGCTGTTACTGCAGCTGCAAACGCGGCCAATACAACACATGCAGTTAACATCCATATTCCTGCTCTCTTAATCATCGCAATGCCTCCTTGTAAAATATTTACCTAGCAAGTTACCTATATGTATATCAATATTATTTGATGTATACCTGCAGTTTCCTCCCTTCTACCACCTAAATTTTTACATTAATCCAATATGCATTTAATTCTTATTAGTTTTTAGTCGCTCATCATTGTAACAAGCTTTGTTCTGTGATATATTAAAATTTGCATGATAAATAACTATATAGATAGAGGAGTTTTTGAAATGTCTAAGGTTGTTGCTGTTATTCTTTTTGCTCTTACTTATATCTGTTTGCTGAGCCTGCCAAGACACAGGGCTTACGTTGCCCTGACTTCGGGGGCAATTTTTGTTATCCTTGGTTTTGTTCCGGTTAGTGAGGTGTTCGCAACTATCGACTGGAATGTAATCATGATGATTGCGGGAACCATGGGAATTGTTGCTTTGTTTACTGACTCGAAAATGCCGGCACGTCTCGCTGACATTTTAATAGAAAAAACGCCGAATGTTAAGTGGGCGGTTATTGCCTTGGCATTGTTTGCAGCGTTCATCTCTGCTTTTGTAGATAACGTAGCAACAGTGCTGATGGTTGCACCGGTAGCATTGACAATCGCAAGCAAACTTGGGATCTCACCTGTAAAAAGTATTATTGCGATTGCGATTTCGTCAAACTTACAAGGAGCTGCTACTTTAGTTGGTGACACTACTTCAATCCTATTGAGTGGGCATGCCGAGATGAACTTCTTAGATTTCTTTTTCTTCCAAGGGAAGCCCGGTCTCTTTTGGATCGTCCAAATAGGAATGGCAGCATCAACCTTGGTACTGCTCTGGGTGTTTCGCAGCGATAACCAGCCAATTGTAGCCATAGGTCGAACAAAGGTTACCAATTACTTCCCTACCCTGCTGTTGGTCGGTATGGTTGTGCTTTTAATCATCGCATCCTTTATCCCTAACACACCCAGAAATATTAACGGTTATATCTGTATCAGCCTGTTTATCATCGGCTTAATTGAGAATCTAGTGCGGACTAAATCTACCGATATGCTTATTACTGCATTATCTGAAATTGATTATTTTACCATCCTGCTGTTAGCCGGACTCTTTGTAGTTATTGGCGGATTAACAAGAGCAGGCGTTGTGACTGATATCAGCAATCTCTTTGTTAAGCTGAGCGGTGATAACCTGTTCCTGATTTTTTCCTTGATTGTCTGGGCATCGGTCCTCTTTTCCGCATTTATTGATAACATTCCTTATGTAGCAACCATGCTTCCGGTAACTACAGAGATAGCTGGAGTTCTCGGTATCGAACCATATCTGCTCTACTTTGGTCTGTTAGTTGGCGCCACCTTAGGCGGCAATCTCACCCCGATTGGGGCATCCGCCAACATCACCGGAATCGGGATCTTGAGAAAGGAAGGCCATGAGGTTACCGCCTCCCAATTTATGAAAATCTCAGTTCCCTTTACGCTGGCAGCTGTGCTCAGCGGCTACATTCTGGTCTGGTTATTGTGGAGCTAAAATGAAACCCTAGGTCGCTCGATCTAGGGTTTTTTTACTGTTCAAGTTCAGCTAAGGTGGTCGTCAGATGTTGTTTGACGCTCTCCACCTTATCCCTCGCTATTACAAACTCCACTACTCCCTCGATTCTGGTGGCGTACAAATCCCGACTGTACGGCAGCAGCTCGATAGTTACCGGCAGCCGCTCAGGATCCTCGTGATAGAAGACCAGTTTAAATTCGGGCTCCCCTACCTCATCCGGTATCTGGTCCAGTACAGCATCAACCGTCAGCCCGACAATTGTGCCGTAAGTCCTGCGAAAAATTCTCTCTTCCGCCCTGATCCCGTTGAGATAAAAACTTTCCTTAATTTCGGTTTTCGGCTCACCGTCTTCCTCTACTACAATTTCTTCCCGTTCCATCGTTAGGACATAATGCTGGTCATCCCATGTAACGTCAACGCGGTTTACATCATCAATGCTGACCATATATAATACTTTAATCAGCCATTCAAAAGGATCAGCATCACGAATGCGGATCAGGTTTTTGTAAATAGAAAAGACCTCGCTGCCTCCTGCCAGCATCGCATAAACCTCAAGGTCATTGCGTTCATAACCAAGTAAAAGATGGATTGAACTGGCTCGATCCTCGATCAGCAGTTCGCCTTGGGGCTGATCCAAACCGTACTGTGCTAAATCCTCCGGATTTAAATCAATAAAATCCTTAACCCGGAGCGAGAGGAACAGACCTCCATCTAAAGTAAACTTAGCATAATTCTCCAGAGCAGCAATCCGCAGGGGTGTTCGGTAGGGACTGATAAAACGCAGCCGATCTAAACCTTTAAGATTTTCAGCTGGATCCTCAGCTGCCGCGATTTCAATCCGCTCCTGCCCAGAATTGTGGATCACCAACCGGTTGAGATCAGCTAGGTTAAATGAGCCCAGCTCCCGTTTGCGGAAATTCTCCAATGTTGATTGAAATGCGGTTCCGTACATCCCATTAACCGCGTACACTGCCGCATCGCCCTCTACCATCAGATAAAAGAGATACTCAGTAGGATGGCGGTTGCCCAGATACACTACCTTTTCGCTGCCATCTGCTAATTCAGCCTTAACAGTGACACTGGGCTTGGCCAGCCCATATTTACTTAAATCGTCCGGCTCAGTTTCAAGCACGAAATCTGCCTCAAGGGTGGCAAAGCGGCGGACCACTGTGCTTACCTGGGAATGATTGGTCAGCTCTGGGTCTAACCCAGCAACCTGCCACCCAGCCTCAGTTTGTTCAAGGGCAATATTCTGACTGCCAATCAATACTAACTGGCTAATGTCCTCCTCTGTGAAATCCCAAAAATCCAGATCGCGCTCTGCTGTAGCTTCCGGTTCTGGACTGCTTTCCGGTCGGTTGATATACCAATATACGCCGATCAGCAGAATTAAACAGAGCGATAGACCAATCCATTGATATCCCTTTCTCATAGATGCCGCCTCCTTGTCCAGACAATAAATCCAGTCAGGAATACTAACACCGGCAGCACGATCACGAATATGCCTGAAAGTATTAACTGCTGCAGGTAAGTCATGGACAACCGGGCAGTGGTTAATGGTTTTGGCCTGATCATGATATTTTCCTGTGCATCAATCAGCCAGTTAATGCTGTTGATGATCAGTTCACTGTTCGCACCACGGCTGAGCTGATCGAATTGATCGACCAGGATTCTTGAGGAAATAACCACTAATTTTGCAGGTGTTGGACTCCAGCCGTCGTCAACACCATCAGTCACAGCTACAGCCACGTTGAAGGGCCCAATCGCATCTCCATCCACCCAATTTAAGGTCTGAGCTTCAAAATCAGCTTTAGCCCAAGAATTAGTACTGGTAGTCAGCAGCGGTTCAATATTGAGTTTGGAACGTCTAGCCTGCAGGATAGTGATTGGCTGCGCTAATGGCATCACTACCAAAGATTTTGCCCGCTCCATTGGTTCTGTCAGCACATGACTTTGATAGCGGGGCACCAGATAAAACGGATTGGACAGGCGGGCACCAGCATCGCCTTCAATAATTAACCGTTTTTCCAACCTTAAACCATAGCTGTCAAGCAGTCCTTCCAGCACTGGGCGGTCTGCAGTACCAAAATCCACCATCATCACCAGACGGCCGCCCTGCTCTAAATAGGCACGCAGTTTCTCATCTTCTTCCGCACTTAAATCTTTTTGCGGAGAAGCAAGCAGCAGCACGCCTGCGTCCTCAGGAACAGCATCAACAGTAAGCAGATCCAGATCCTCAATTTGGAAGTTCTCCCGTTTCGCTAAATCAGTAAAGCTTTCCGGCAGCTCCAGCTCCCCATGGCCGATTATCCGGTAGACAACTGGAAGCTGTTCAGCAGTAACGTACATAATTGCACTGGTAATCTGCTGTTCGATTGCCAGCGATTCCGGTACCAGCTGGTAGTAATAGTTATAGGTATAGTTGAAGAAATCCATTGGCTGGATTACTCTGAAGCGATCACCGCTTTCCACAATCACGCTGCCGAGATCAGGAGTAACATCTCCTTGGTAAGCCTCGACAAACTGGGGATTGAGCAGCGGATCCACATACTCAAAACTAATATGATCAGAACGCCTGACATACCGCTGGATAATTTCCGAAACTGATTTTGTTTCATTACCGGTGCGGTATAAGGCATAAATATTGACATCCCGATCAAGGTTATCTAAAATCTGCAGTGTCTGCTCTGAAAGGGAATACATTTTATTAGCAGTTAAGTCTAACCGCAGATCATAAGACCGAACAATCAAGTTGATGAGCACCACTATGGCGATTACAAGCACAGTAAACAGGGCTGAGCTGCCGCCATACCGGAATTTTCGATCGCTAAACAGCTGCTTTATTTTATGTCGGCTTTTATCCACTTAGATTACCTCCCTATGTCCTTAACTCCAGCGCCGTTTTTCTAAGGTTCTCACTGTTAAAAACAGGACCACGATCACAAAACTGAGGTAATAAACAACAGAGCTGAGGGTCAGCAGTCCCATTTTAAAATTGGAAAAATGGTAAAACACGGTGAACCATCCCAATAAATGAAAAACAAAACCTTGGAAAAACTGCGGCTGCAGCCAATAAATCAGCCCCACTGCAGCTAGACCTAGAACAGCTACAGCAGCTCCCGCAAATAAACTGCGGGTCAGCCAATAAATCCAGAGAGCGACTGCCAAAACCAAAAACGCAGCAAATACTGCATTTGGATTGATTTCCACTGGAAAAATTGAACGGAATGAATCAATAAATACAACAGCCAAGAGTGCACCAAAAGTACTGATAGCAGCATTGACAATGTTATCGGTAAGGGAAGACATAAAAATGCCGATTGCAATGGACACACAGCCTAAAAGAAAAATACCGATCGTGCCGCCAACAATTTCCCACACAGCAATTTCACCAAAAAAGCTTAAGGAAAGGGGATACAAACAGGTAATCAGCAGGGTAAGTGCAAAGACTGTTACCGCAGCAAAGTATTTCCCCAAAACTACATCCGTTAGGGAAATAGGAGCTGTATAGAGCAGACGATCAGTTTTATGGGCAACCTCATCGGACATGGACCGCATAGTCAGGATCGGCACTACCAGGATAAAAACAAATAATAAATTGCCTAAAGTAGAGTTATAGTTAGGACTTGCCGAAACCACATTGCCGGTCACAAAAAAGATACTGGAAACCAGTAAAAAAACGCTCATGAACACATAACCGGTGAGGGTGCGAAAATAAGCTGATAAATCTTTAAGATAAACTGCTAGCATTCCCTATCCCCTCCTGTGAAGTAACTTGGATAAATATTTCCTCGAGAGTCAAATCATTCGGCTTCATAGTTAGAATCGGCAGTTCTGCCCTGGCAAAAGCGGAGAAAACATCTCTGCGGATATCCCGCTCTGATTTGATAATCAAATCAACAGTATCAGGTTCCCGTTCACCGGAAACTTCCACATCGGTAATATCAGTTATTCCAGCTAGAATATCCAATGCTGGTTGGGCTTGTCCAGGTACCCGAATCACAAGATCCTTACCGCCACCGAGCCTAGCTGACAGATTCTCCGGAGTATCGCTAGCGACAATCCGTCCTTGATTGATAATAACAATCCGCTCACAGACCGCACTTACCTCTGGCAGTATGTGGGAACTGAGAATCACGGTATGGGTTTTACCCAGCTCCTTAATCAAATTGCGGATCTCAATAATCTGCTTCGGATCCAAGCCAACAGTAGGTTCGTCCAGAATTAACACTTCAGGATTGCCGATCATCGCCGCACCTAAACCTACACGCTGGCGGTATCCCTTGGATAAGTTGCGAATTAAGCGTTTGCGCACATTGGTAATCTGTACTCGTTCCATTACTTCATCTATATTGCTTTTGCGCTCGTTTCTGGGAACAAATTTGATCCTGCTCACAAAGCGGTAGTATTCATCGACTGTCATATCTCCGTACAACGGTGGAACTTCCGGCAGATACCCAATTTTGCGGCGAACTTCAGCAGCATCATCCAGGACATCAAGGCCGTCCACTGTTACCGTTCCCTCAGTCAGAGGAAGGTAACCGGCAATGATGTTCATGGTCGTGCTTTTGCCCGCTCCATTGGGACCGAGAAAACCCAAAATTTCGCCTTTGTCAACTTTGAAGCTGACTCGATCCAAGGCTAAATGCTGGCCGTATCGTTTTGTGACATCAACTACCTCGATCATCACAAACGCTCCCTTCTTATATTTTACTTTATTGTAACAATCACCGCTGAAATTTGCAATATTACCGTTTAATTGTTAATCCCAGCGCCAAAATCGGACAGCAGCCGAAAATGACACAATCAGCCAAGCTCCTAACACTAAAAGACTGACAGCTGGTCCATAATTATAGGGGATTCCGACCAGCACTCCCCGGAGCAGATCGCCTAAATATGTTAGGGGAATCACCTTTACCACCGGCTGCAGCACAGAAGGAAGCAGTTCCAGCGGGAAAAAGATCCCCGATAAAAACATCATGGGAAACTGGACTATCTGCAGAATTCCATTGGCGCTCTCCTCTGTCCGAGCAAAGGAAACAAGCATATAACCAATACTGACAAACACTGCTGCTCCAAAGAACACTGCTGCTGCAATCTGCCACCAACTGCCAGCCAGTCTCACATCAAAAACAAAATATCCAATTAAAATAATTAACAGTGCTTGAACCGCAGCGATCAGCAGTCTCACCGCAATCTCACTAAAAACAATCTGGATCCTAGGCAGCGGGGTGGCACCTAAGGAGCGGAGAATCCGCTTTTCCCGCAGATAGACCAATCTCATCGAACCAAACAATCCCAGCTGCATCAGAGCCATGGCTAGTATCCCAGGAAGCAGATAATCCACATCACTGATTGGTTCTGATTGGATCGGCTGAACATCGAGGACAAACATCTGCGGCTGGCGCAGAATCATCCGCTCAACACCGTTTAAGATTTCGCCGAGCATAAGGGGTAAAATGTGGTTCGTCTGCTCTGCTGCATTATAGTAAACTGGTATTGTAACACTGCCTTCCCCTTGAAATTTAGGGAGCACAATAACCGCACTCCGGTCTCCCTCCGCTAATGCATCCTGCTCATCATCAAGAGTACCTTGGTGCAGTGTGATCACATCAACAGCGTTCAAACTGGAAACTAAAGCTGCGCTGAGAGGCGTTTCGCCCTCAACCACAACACCAAGATCGAAATGAATTGGTGAGCCAGTCCCAGAAAAGATCCAGCCGAACAAGAACATGAAAATAACAGGGAATAAGATAAACCAAAATAAACTCATTTTATCCCGGAGCATATCTTTGAGGGTGGCTGAAACCAAATTTAGAAAAATCTTCATTGGCGCATGCTCCTTCCGGTTAGTTTCAGGAACACGTCTTCAAGACTGGCACTGCGAACTGATAATCCGCTGAGAGTCAACACACCCGCTGCTTCCCGTTGAATTAATTCGCGGATTGCTGCCTCAACCTGGGCAGCATACAGGGTAATTTTATCACCATCAGCTTGGATTCGAGTAACTCCAGGCAGATTCAGCAGACTTTCCTTATGTTCTGCCAAGACTTGGGGCAGTTCGATTGCCTTTTCTGCAAAATGTTCACTGATCAGCTGCTCCGGAGTGCCCAAGGCGATAATCGAACCATGATCAATAATCGCCACCCGATCGCACAAATACTGGGCTTCCTCCATATAATGGGTGGTTAAAAAGATCGTTTTCCCCATCGCCTTCAGCTGACCGATCACAGCCCACATCTGGCGTCTAGCCTGCGGATCCAGCCCGGTGGTTGGTTCATCCAAAAAGATAATATCCCCGTTGCTGATCATGGCAGTCCCAACCGCTAAACGCTGCAGCTGACCGCCGGAAAGCTTGTAAGTTTGGGTCTTTACCCGATCAGCTAAACCAATCCATTCCAAGACCTGATCCACTGGAAAAGGTGCCGGGTAGAAGCTGGCATGAAGCTTCAGACTCTCCCCCACTGTTAGTCGGGGAAATAAAGCCGGCATCTGCAGCTGGACACCGATTTTTTGATGCAGTTTTTCTTTGTGAGCAGCTGGATCAAATCCCAAAACTCTAATTTCCCCAGCATCAGCAGATCTCAGTCCAACCAGAATCTCAACCGTGGTGGTTTTACCAGCTCCGTTGGGACCGAGCATGCCGAAGATCTCACCCTGCTTAATCGTGAAGGAAATTCCATTAACAGCGGTAAGATTTCTGTACTTTTTAGTCAGCTGCCGAACCACAATGCTTTCCAAACCTGCACTTCCCTTCATCCATAAATGGAAAAAAAGCTAAGATAAACTCTTAGCTTCCCAGATTTAATATTATATAACCTCTAATTCATCAGGGCTGGCAAAGATAATATCTCGTGCCTTTGGGTCTGTCTGCTTCACTTTGACCATAATTGGAAATGTGCGTTCAAAATCAAATCCGACAATCTGTCCCTCTTTGAAAAATTTCTTATGGCGGACAAAATCGCCAATCTGCACTTCAAATTGACCGCACTCAGTACACACACCTTTTTCATAATTGTGCCCGTTAACTGAACATTGCAATTCCATTTTGTTTAC
>LSQX01082104.1_pt1 | contig 15115 bp, 13 predicted proteins | sample 654561 | NCBI WGS metagenome assembly LSQX01 (sample SAMN04489861, study PRJNA283612) | anaerobic digester metagenome | isolation source: 4 biogas reactors fed with cattle manure at either 37C or 55C with and... | place: Denmark: Kongens Lyngby | collected 2014 | reverse complement strand
GGTAGAGCAGTGGACTGAAAATCCTCGTGTCGTTGGTTCGATTCCGACTCTGGGCACCATGACCCACCCTTAGGGGTGGGTTTTTGTTCGTCCGTTTTGGTGGTCTTGATTGTGATGCAGTACTTGGCAAATAATTGCCGGTGGCTAATCTCTCTCAGTAACGATTGATTCGCTCGTTTGAGGTATGTTGGATTACACCTGAATCGGGTCAATAATTTTCTGCAAAAAAACACACACAATAAAAATATTGTTTTTTTGATGGCATTTCGTAGAAATTGAAAGCATATGATGTTATATTAACAAGGTTACGGATCATTTATCTCAATTTTCGGAGGTTAAGAATGAAAAATTCCCATTCAATAAACAAGGACAAGGTTCTTCTTGAACTTGAGACAGATATTGACAAAGGCTTATCGCCACAAGAGGCACAGAGACGGCTGATGTCGTATGGCCTAAATCAGCTTGGAGAAGATGAGAAGGTACCGCTTTGGAAGCGATTCCTGTTGCAATTCGTGGACGCAATGGTACTCATTCTGATTGCAGCCGCAATTTTATCCGCTCTAATGGCTCTCAAGGAAGGTGGCCTTGAAGGTTGGATCGATGTCTTGGTCATCATGGCCATCGTTATGGTCAATGCTATTCTCGGAGTATATCAAGAAGGTAAAGCGGACCAGGCGCTTGCTGCGCTCAAAAAAATGAGTTCGCCGCAGACTAAAGTGGTCAGAGGCGGTGAAGTCAACTTAATTCCGTCTGAGCAGTTGGTTCCCGGCGATGTGGTCATGCTTGAAGCCGGAGACATGATCGCTGCAGACATTCGTCTGTATTGGCAACAGACATTGAAGGTGGATGAAGCTTCCTTGACCGGTGAATCTGTTCCGGTCGAAAAAAGTCCGGATGTTGAGCTTTCTGAGGATACGGGAATTGGTGATCGCGAAAACATGCTTTATATGGGAACCGCAGTAACTTATGGTCGTGGAAAGGGCGTCGTGACGCTGACCGGAGTAAATTCTGAATTAGGTCAGATTGCGACAAGACTGAAGTCTATCGACAATGAACAAACACCTTTGCAGAAAAATTTGAACAGCTTGGGGAAGGTATTGGGCATTATATGTCTGGTTGTATGTTTAGTCGTCTTTATCGTCGATGTGTTTTTTCAGAATACGCCGTGGGAAGAAAGTTTGATGATTGCTATCAGTCTTGCGGTCGCTGCTATACCTGAAGGATTGGCCGCGGTTGTTACCATTGTATTGGCAATTGGAATGACGCGCATGGCTGCGCGTAATGCGATTGTCAGAAAACTCTTAGCTGTAGAAACTCTGGGCTGTGTTGATGTCATTTGCTCGGATAAGACCGGAACCTTGACGCAAAATGAGATGACTGTCAGGGCCATTTTTAACGGCAAAGATTTGTTTGACGTATCCGGCATCGGTTATGCGCCGGAAGGTGAAATCACAATGTCGAAGAGCGCTCCTGATGAAGATAGCGGGGCAGCGTATGACAAAGAGAATCCTGAGATCAGTCGACTGACGTTGTCTTCGGTTCTCTGCAACGATGCGATTATTAAAATGTCAGAAGATGGGCGGTACACGTGCATTGGAGATCCGACAGAAGGTTCTCTTGTCGCCATGGCCGCAAAGGCCGGATATGACAGAGACCATGTCAATGCTCAATATAAAAGATTGACCGAGTTACCGTTTGATTCTGAACGCAAAATGATGACAACCTATCACGAAAATATTGAGGAAGGCGCCGTTGTTTCTTTTACCAAAGGTGCGCCGGACATTATTCTTGATCGATGCACTCGTTTTTTTGATGTCAACAAGGCGGTTGAGATGACCGATAAAGTGCGAACCGCAATTGTTGACATAAATCATGGGTTAGCAACACAAGCGCTCCGCGTGCTTGCTTTTGCATACCGTACGCATGATGTTTCGGTCGTTGCTGATTTTTCGCATGAGAACGACCTCGTTTTTCTAGGGTTGGTCGGTATGATAGACCCGGCTCGGACGGAAGTTAAGGATGCCATTCGTGTTTGTAAAGATGCTGGTATTCGACCGGTGATGATTACCGGAGATTACAAGGACACAGCGGTTGCGATAGCCAAGGATCTGGGAATGATTGGAGTAGACGACGTGAGCCTCTCCGGCACAGATCTCGACCGCATGACTGAAGAAGACTTGCTCGTCGCCTGTGAGAAGACCAGAGTCTATGCTCGCGTTTCTCCGGACCATAAAGTTCGCATCGTTAATGCGCTCAAGAAAAATCAGCACATTGCTTCTATGACCGGCGATGGTGTCAATGATGCGATGGCGTTGAAAAGCGCTGATATTGGTGTTGCGATGGGCATTACCGGAACCGAGGTGGCTAAAAATTCGGCAGACATGATTCTTACGGATGATAATTTTGCAACCATCGTCGATGCTGTCGAAGAAGGTCGTATCATTTATAGCAATATCAAGAAATTCGTTGGATTTTTGTTGTCTTGTAACGTTGCTGAGATTTTGATTATTTTCTTTATTTCTTTGATTCCGGTCTCTTTCTTCAATAAAACGGGGACACCATTGATCTCAGTTGCACCACTTACCGCAATCCAACTTCTCTGGTTGAATCTTGTGACAGATAGCTTTCCGGCCCTAGCATTGGGACGAGAAAAAGGTGAGCCCGGCATCATGAAGCAACCGCCTCGCAAAAAATCGGAGTCTATCATAAACAAAAAAATGAAACTCACTATTTTGGTTCAGAGTCTTGCAATCTTCGTTGCTGTGGCTGTTTCCTTTTTTGTGGCACTCAATGTGCTTTTTGTTAATAGTCCCGATCGCTTAGCACTTGCAAGGACCATGGCTTTCGCGACACTGATTATGGCTGAATTGTTTCGCGCATTCAGCGCGCGTTCTGAACTCGTTAGCGTTTTTAAATTGGGATTGTTCTCTAATCGCTCAATGAATATAGCGGTCACATTTTCTGCGATTATGATGATGTTGGTCATCTACGTTCCGGGCATGAACTCTGTGTTTAAAAATATGCCATTACCACTGGTTGCCTGGCTTCCGATTATCGGATTGGCAATTATTCCTTTTGTGGCCGGTGAAATTTATAAGGCAGTTAAAACGGGTAAAAAGTAGAAGTATATCTAATGCAAGGGCTTGCGCTAAGGTTAGCCCTATGATAGAATTTAACGGATTCATGGGGATCCATGTTTGAACGGAGGCAGAATTCATGTTCACAATCATTGTAGCGGTTCTAGATATTATCGTCTGTATTGCTTTAGTCATTCTTGTCATTTTCCAAGAGGGTAATGATAAGGGCTTAGGTGTTATTGGCGGAGGTGCGGATACTTTTTTTGGCAAAGAAAAAGGCCGAACGATGGACAATAAGCTCAAATTATTCACCACAGTTATCGCTATCGCATTTACGGTGTTGACGGTTCTTCTTTTTAGAATTTTGGCGGTGGGCGGTCTTTAATCGGCGATTACTTATCAGTTCATTGAAGCGACCGGCTTGTCCGGTCGTTTTTTTTATAAAAGGATTCTACATCGAGCAGAAATCTCTCGCCCGATACTCGAAATGGTGTAGAATGAAAGCAAAAGATAATGGAGCATAAAAATGGCAAAAAGAGATAATAGGTCCGGTAAGAGACGAAACGGAAATCAAGCGAAATTCTCATCGCCGAAACGTGTTGTTAAGAAGCCGGCTAGAGTCTTCGAGCCCATAGACACATTGCCGCCGAAAGGGCCCGAGGCGCGATCAAACGAGTGCGTTGGAACGCTTCGACTCAACGGTTCGTTATATTTTGTTGAGCCGGATCCGGGCTATAATAATGCGCAGTATGGAAAAATATCGATTGCTCAAGAGCATCTCAACGGCGCACCAATCGATATGAAGGTCATATGTGAAATTCTGAATCCAAAGGCACCGCCCGGGGAGTATACCGGTAAAATTTCTGAAGTCCTTGGTGACCCTGGAAGGCATGACGTAGCTATGCTTGGCATCATGCGTCAGTATGGACTCGCAACGTCGTTTCCGGATTCGGTTATGGCCTTTGCAGAAGATTTTCCGCTCAATCCCGGAGCTGAGGATATTGAGCACTCCTTGTTGTCCGGTCGTAGGGACTTAAGAAGCCTCGCCACAATAACCATTGACGGTGAGGACGCAAAAGATCTTGATGATGCAATTTCGATTGAAAGGGTGCCCGGTAAAGGGTTCCGTCTTTGGGTCCATATTGCGGACGTATCACATTATGTTAAAGAGGGTTCGATTCTTGATGAGGAAGCGGCGAAACGAGCCACAAGCGTATATTTGGTTGATCGTGTTGTACCGATGCTTCCGCCAAGATTGTCAAACGGCCTTTGCAGTCTAAATCCGAACGCACCGCGTTTCACGCTAACGGCTTCGATGCTTATCGATTATAACGGTACGGTGGTTGAAGGCGATGTTTTTGAGAGTATTATCAGTAGCGATATGCGGACGTCTTACAACGAGGTATATTCGCTTTTGTTTGATCCCGGTGAGTTGGAACGCTTGGAGCTGTTACGACCGATGCTCGAAGCGATGAAGGACCTGATGGATATCTTAATTCGCAAGAGAAAGAATCGCGGAGCGATGGAGTTTTCTTTTCCGGAGACGCATGTTGATTTGGATGAACTCGGTAGACCGGTTAATGTTTTTCCATATCCCATCAACGAGGCGCATCGGATAATCGAAGAATTTATGATTGTTTGTAATGAGTTCGTTGCAGAGCGTTTTGAACGCATGAAAGCGCCATTTATTTATCGTATCCATGAGGATCCGGATACAGAGAAAATCACAGAGTTTCTCGCGCTCGCGAAGTTGTTCGGCGCCGGCGGACATTTGAAGGGCAAGCCGACATCAAAGTTTTTGTCCGTGCTCATGGAGGGAATAAAAGACGAGCCATTTGCGCCTGCCTTGTCACAGGTTTTGCTCCGTTCCTTGGCCAAAGCCGTTTATTCCAAAGATAATGTCGGCCATTTCGGACTGAGTTCGGATAGTTATTGTCATTTTACATCGCCGATTCGTCGATACCCGGATCTTTATATTCATAGAATTATTAAGAGTGTTCTTCACGAGGAAGCAAGGCTTTCGCATTTTTCTCGTTTGGTAGAAAATGTTGCATTGCATTGCTCAGAAATGGAGAGGAATGCGGTTGATGCCGAACGTGCATCCATTGACCTAAAAACAGCAGAATATATGGCCCAACATATCGGAGAAGTTTTCGAAGGAATCGTTTCCGGCATGATATCTGGCGGGATATTTATCCGCCTTGACAGTAGCATTGAAGGGATGGCGGCATTTCGCGTCATGGATGACTACTACGAGTTCGACGAAAGGCGCCTTGAGGCCCGTGGAAAGAGAAGTGGAAATGCCATTCGAATTGGACAAAGGCTCAAAGTTCGGGTTGCAGCTGTGGACATTGCGATGCGCCGGATTGATTTTGAACCGCAAATAGTGACAATAGAAAAAGGTCGCACTACAAAGAGCGACCCGAATAAGAAAACGAAAAGAAGACGAAAGTAATATATCTTCAGTCTTTGATTCGATAAGGTTCAAGGGATTTGACCAAGTCATCGCATGTGTCACTGTGAATCTCGATGCTGATTGGGCGTTGCAGTTCAAGGCTGAAAATACCCATTATAGACTTTGCGTCCACAACGTATCTTCCTGAAGATAAATCGACATCGTATGGGAATGAATTGACGATATGAACAAAATCCTTTACATCTGTAATTGAGTTAAAGTGTACTGTAAATCGAACCATTATCAATTCCTCCGACAATCGTATTGTGTCAAAATAAATCCTTATGAAATATTAGTTTATCACAGGGGAGCGTCATGTCAATTGACTCTTGTCGCATTTCGTGTGCATAATAGGGCGTCTTTCTTGTTAAAAAACAAATTAATACTCAAATGAAGGAATACTATGTTTAAACTATTCATACAAACATTGGGCTGCAAAGTCAACAGCTACGAATCCGATGCGCTGGCTGAGTGTTTTCGAGCAAAGGGGTTCGAGTTAACTCATAATCAAGAGCAAGCAGATGTTTTTCTCATCAATACTTGCACGGTCACCGCTGAAGCGGATCGAAAATCCAGACAGATGATTCGAAGAGCCAAAAAAAGAGCACCTCATGCCGTCGTGGCAGCGATGGGTTGCCAGGTTGAGATGAATAGCTCCACATGTGATGCTGATGTATACGTCGGAACCCAAAATCGGATAAAAATCGTAGATGAAGTTTTGTCTCTTTTGAATGAACGAACTCATTTTTCGAACACAACGATGACTAGGAACGCTATCGATCATAGAAGCTGCGATTATCAAGAGTATGGCCCTGTTATTGCTCAAGATACGTCTAGAGCCCATATAAAGATACAGGATGGGTGTGATCGATTTTGCAGTTACTGCATCATTCCATATGCGCGCGGCAGATCTCGGAGTCGTAACTTCGACGATATAATTTCTGAAGCCCGGATGTTGAGTTCTTCGGGTTACCAAGAAGTCGTCATTACTGGAATCAACATTTGCGCATATGGCCTGGATTTCGAAAACAATGCAATCGGGTTGTGCGATGTTGTAAAGGGTATAGCGGCGTGTGAAGGCATCCGCCGGATTCGACTGGGTTCGATGGAGCCGATGTATCTTAGTAAATCAGTGGTTGAAGAGTTTGCTGAAATTGATAAACTTTGCAAGCATTTTCATATATCGCTTCAAAGCGGATCAGATCGCGTCCTTGAAGCGATGAATCGACAATATGACTCCCGATTTTTCAAAGAACTTATTACCGAAATTAAGCGTTTAATACCGGATGCGTCCCTGACAACGGACATTATTGCTGGCTTTCCGAGCGAGACACCGGAGGAACATGAGCAGAGTCTTCAATTTGCTGCAGAGTGCTCATTTTCTAAGATACATGTTTTCCCTTATTCGTCCAGAAAAGGGACGCGTGCGGTGCAATTGACGCCCGTAGTTTTACCAGAAGTTATTAAATCGAGAACCGAAGATTTCTTGAAATTGGCGCAACTCGCCCATCAAGAATATGCGACATCGCGAATCGGGAAGTTGGAATCCGTTTTCGTCGAGTTTCGGGATAGAGAGGGTTTGCTTTCGGGCTATTCGGATGGCTATCTGCGAGTATATTTAAATTCGAGTGATACAAGGCTTGTTGAAAGTGTTGTTCGCGTGATTCCCGAGGCGCTTTATTTGGATGGTGTTATCGGACGGCTCGCGTCGACTGAATTTGTTAATAGTTAATATTTTTTCTGTTCCAATCTTGTTATCATTTTTGAACGAAAGCATGTTACAATCTCAATAGAAAGATTTTTTTATAAAGTCTTTGAATTCAACACATTCAATTCGCATCGGAGGTAATTATGGTAGATTCCGAGACTGCTAGATTTTCATTTAATATGGACAAAACTGAAGATGTCAAGGAACTCATGACTTTCGTGTTATCGGCTCTTGAAGAGAAGGGCTATAATCCGATTAACCAGCTTGTCGGCTATTTTATGTCAGGCGACCCAACATACATCACGAACTATAAGGGCGCGCGTGGCATTATCCGAAGAATGGAAAGGGACGAGTTGCTTGAGGTTATTATCAGACAGTATTGTGAACGGCTCAAATGAGTACAGTTGTCGGACGAGTCATGGCAATAGACTACGGCACTCGACGTATCGGGGTGGCGTTAAGTGATCCTTTGCGCATGATTGCTCAGGGTTATGAGACCATTTCTTGGAATGGTGAAGACATTGATTTTGCCATGAATCGGCTTTTCGACATTATCTCTCAAAAGCAGGTGGTTGGTGTTGTGGTCGGACGACCACGCCGTACAGATGGCCAAGAGAGTAAGCTTCAAAGCGATATTGATATTTTTTCGCAAGCAATAACCGAAAAGACCGGGATAAGTGTTGTCTATTGGGATGAGAGATATACGACGGTCATTGCCAACAGGCAAATGCAAGAAGTCCGTATATCGGGTGCGGATCGCAAGAAAGTGGTCGACAACATGGCGGCTCAAATTATCTTGCGAGAGTACCTTGAGAAAAATCGCACGTCGCTATAAATCATGTTATAATTAATACAATTTTGAAAACAGTGATACCGTGGGTGTCCGGGAGGTAAATATGACAATGGATAAAGAGTGCTGTGAAGGAATGGATCACGACGAGGCTTGCGGCTGTGAAGATCAGGCGTTAATTACGATGATCGACGCTGAGACCGGAGAAGAGTATACATTTGCAATCGTAGATGATTTTCTTTTCAAGGAGAATGCATACTGTGTTTTGATGACGATTGACGAGGAAGAGCCTGAGTTGGTTATTACGAAGGTGGTCAACCTAGAAGACGGGCAAGAGGGTCTGATGAGCCTCGAAGAAGATGAAATGGAAGAAGTCTATAACGAATATGACCGTCTTTGCGAAGAGGCGGAAGTAGAAGATGAAGACGACGAAGAGTAAGTCTAGGCCTGATGGTAAGAAAGTATTCTTGCCAAAGCTTAAAAAGACGGATGACGAATTGGCCGTAATTCGCGATGTGATTAGTCGACGCGTATATTATATGTCGATAATTGATACTTTCGTCATTGAGGGAAAAGAGTACATTGTAATGCACAACTATGCTCCGGATGACGGAAGCCATGCCGGGCCGGAATTAGTTATCATGAGGACTTCATTTACCGATAATGGAGAGCAACTTTTTTATTCGATACGCGATAAGTCCGAGTTAGATGCTGCTTTTGTGATATTTATGAGGAGATTTTATTCCGCAGATGCGAGAAAGAAAGCATAATTCAGTTCAGAGATCTTCTGCTTCGGATATTATATCCGCATTTACAGTGCCGCTCTTCGGAGCGGCACTCTATTACTCTATACAATTTTTAGTAATTGGCGCATTCGCAATATTTTCGGGACAAAATGTGACCCGTTACAGTGGCAGCATTTCGCTTGTGTACGGCTTTATCCTGGTACTCATATTAGGACTTGCGGTATATTTAACGAACAAGAAGCACCCTCAGCGGATTCCCTTTAAAAAAATATTGAAGCTTGATTTCGGCATAGGGACGTTTTTTGCATTGGGATTAATTGGCGTTTCGACACTTTACTATAATTTTATACAGTTTGTCGCTCAGTATGTTCCGAAAGTATCCGAGGCAGTCGAGGATTATGTTGAGATGGTTTCGATGCAAGGAGAATTATCTTTTCGCGAGACGATCTTGTTTAGCGTTGCGACGGTGGTATTGATTCCTGTCGTGGAGGAGTTTCTTTTTCGCGGGTTAATCCAAGGTGCTTATATGAAAGTCGTTCGGCCTATTCCGGCGATTATTTTATCTTCCCTTGTTTTCGGTATGATTCATGTTCAGCCAATACAAGTTGGATACGCTTTCTTGTGCGGATTGGCAATCGGAAGTATTTATTACTTGTCAGGTAATATATTAGTTGCGATCTTCGTGCATCTTGTTTTTAATTTCTTCGGATCAGCGGTTGTTTCGTTTTGGGGTGATCGGGTTATACTTATGTCTTGGCTCGAAAAAATTGAACTGATGTCAATCGGCATAGTGGCAGTTTCTCTTGTATACTATTACCGTAAGAAGAAATCAATTGTAAACGGAGCACAAAATGAGGCGGAATCGTAACGACAGATTTCATAAGCGCCCATTTGTCGTGGCGGTAATCGTTCTGGCCACTTTTCTGTTGGTCGGAATTGCCTTCATAACGTATATGGGCGTTTTCAGTCGCCATGCTGGTTTTGAGCGTATTCGCGTCAGTGACGTTTCGTCGGGCGGAGTAGTGCACGGCATGGGCCTTAATCTGATTGATATCCCGACCGGCAATTATATAAAGAACGCTTCTTTTGAAAATGTTGCTTCTGATCAAGTCTTTGTGGTTCATGAGGGTGAAGACAATTATGCATATCTGTTGATGGACTCTTCGCAGACCGGACGTTATGAGGATGGCGATTTGGTCGGCGGAACGGTAAGAGTGATGGCGCTTGATGAGAACGGGCAGTATTTTCAGAAAATGGAGTCCGTTGTCGAGGCATTTAAAGTGAATCAAATCGGTGTCTGGAGAGAGCTGCTTTCAATAGATCCTCTGGAAATAGACAACATTATGTCGGTGAAGTCATCATCCTCTGTATCGGTTGCGTTTTCCTCACAGGGGAAAATATTAGCGGGCATTGGTTCTGCTGAAACAATTATTATTGATTTGAATACTGGTTCCGAGCTCTTGGCGACGTCTGGTGTCGAGTCTCGCTTCAGCAGTGTTTATAGCGGCGGGGTTATTGCCACTTCCTCGGACGGGAAGACGTTCAATAGTTTTTTTCCGGATGTTCCCTTTGAAGAAAGGCTCAACACTGTAACTTCAATCGGTCGCGTCGTTGTCGCTTCAGGCGAGAAGGGTGTATTGGCCGTTTTAAGTGATGGCAAAGTCAGTCGATTACCGAACCTCAGTGGAAATGACATTCGCACCTCTGCATCCGACGGCACAGTCATGATTTTGGCGGGCGATAAGGGGGATTTGTTTACATCGTCGAACGGACAACTTTTCCGTCCAATAAGTGATGTCGAGAAGCCTAATAATTCAAGCAATCCGGATTGGGCTTGTGCCGCCTACGGTGCTGACCGTTTTGTATTAGTGGCCGATAATGGATTGGTATGGGTCGGAAATCACACAGGTGATGGCTCTCAGTTCATTTTTTCTGAAATCTTTTCTTCTCAGTCCATAATTGAAGAACAAATCCCCAAAGAAGTTGTAGTGGATCAGTCTGGAGAAATTATGCTGTTGACCGGTTCCGGACAAATATATGTACTCGACTCCGATAATGCGGTGTGGAAGGAAGCGTCGGTACTTACCGGAGGCAAAGCAGAATGCTTTTCTTCTGTGCCTGGGGGGAAAGTATTGATATATTCAGACAATCAGATTTTTTCCGCCTCGTTGCTCTTAAAAATACAGTTTTCTGATGCGTTGTCAGATACTGAACTCAAGAGCGGTGATATGTGTTACATCAGTGGTTCAATCCCGATGTTCGGAGAAGATACTACTGAAGGCGCGATTGGCGGCTGGGAGTTTTTTGGTTCGAATACTTCTGCGATGGCGGTCGTTGACGCGCCGTCTGTTGGTGGACATACATCATTAAAATTGATGGGCGCTACGACAGAGGATGCCAATAACCCTCGGATTCTATCGCAAGTTATTTCGCAGGATTCAGATGATGTATTTCTAAGCGGTGCTTTCTATCGAGCAGATGTGTGGCTAAGGCAAGAGGGTGTTGAAAACGGGCAGGTAATGATGTGGTTGTCCGGTGCATTTGAGTCAGTTGGCACAACATTCACAGATGTTGGTAGCGGATGGCGAAAATATTCTTTTCGATTTGTTATCCCCTCCGAAATGAATGCTATATCCACCGAGCCGGTTCGTTTTAATATCGGATTTAATGGGGCGGGGGTCGTGTATGTTGATCGCGTATATCTTGGGCGAGATACTTATGACGGCAATTCGATTCCTTCAGAGTATACCGATCGTATCAAGGCGACTTCTCCGACGTATATTCGCATGTCACAAATAATTATTGGCGCTCGTGACAGCTCGATTGAACGTTTTTTATTGCCGATTGGGAATGAATCGTCTCAACTAAATGGCGATGTCTGGCAGAGTAATGGGTGTGAGTCTTTAGAGTCCGCATTAATCCTTGCAAGAGAGTCCGGTGCCTATCCTTGGTTTGTTATCGACTCATATGCTGATCAGGCAGACATAGATATGGTGATGTCCTATTTATGTGGAAGCTTGACGGATCCCGTTGGTAAAATTAGAGTGGATAACGGTACAGCGGTTGCTTGGAGCAGTCAATTTGATCGCATTGTTTTTGAAGTTGCGGACGATTCAGGAGTATTTACTTCAGATCTGCAACGACGTGCATATGTGGACTATGTGATTGGTCAATTTAAAGCATCTGTTTACTACATGGAAATCAAAGATAAAGTCATCTTTTTAGACGGAATGGATTATGATGGCGGCGTTATGACATCAATGGCAGACTATCATACGTCCACGATGATTGTAGATAACCGTCTGTCAACGGATTTGCGTTCGAGTTATGTAGCGCGCGAAAAGGCCCTCGGAGAATCCTATGTTGATTACTATGACAGTATACCCAGAATAACCTCGCGACCATATGAAATGGGAGGCGAGTGGGTCGGCTCATCGATGCTTCGATATCGAGTTCAATCGAACGCCGGCGAAATCGAATATCGAGAATATCTTCAATTGACGGCGGCTGAATTTTCGAATTTCCTGCTTTGGGATCTTGGACAGTATACTTCTTGTATCGTAGCAGACATAGATGCGAGCATGAATCCGATTGATTTAAGCACGGATAATCTTTTTGAGGATGGGTTCGACACAGATTCAATTATCTCGGTGATGCATGATAATTCGCAACTTCGATTGCGAGTACTCGAGGCTATTATGCCTCATGCAAAAGGCTCTGTCGGAGAAGTGACTATCAGTCCATCACTTAAAGATGTTGCCGTTTTGGAGGAGTCCGCGGAAAACATTCCATCGTTTGAAAGTAAGAAGGACGGCTTAAATGCCTATGCATTTATCAATGAAAATGGGATTACTATCATCGTGACAAATATTTCGGATCGGCCACGATCGGTGACATACATTCCGGATTTCGCATATTCTTCGGTGCATGTCGAAAAATACGGCGAAGATGGTCAACTGCTGGCTTCTTATCAGCCCGGGAAGCGCAATACGGGATTAACTTTGCCCCCGGGACAAATAATTGTTATCCAATTCAAAGGAAGCGATAGATAGAAAATATGCATTAAGACGGCGGTAAAACATCGTTGAAACTATTTGTCGACCATTCAAAAAATCAACTGGACAGGTCAACATTTATTCAGTATAATTACATAGCGTTTGGGTGGTTAGCTCAGCTGGTTAGAGTACTTGCTTGACATGCAAGGGGTCGATGGTTCGAGTCCATTACTACCCACCAGACCTTCGGGATTTTCTCGGAGGTCGTTTTTTTGTATATTTTTGCGCATTATGTCCGATTGATTTTATGTTGCGCAATTGGAATAGAAATGCGCATATTCAATATTATTGAATAGATTGGTTAATTTCGAAAATGCAGTTGAATCCACTTGAGCGAACAAATAGTTTGATCAAAGCATACCGCCGGTCTTTGTGATATAATTAATTTGATTTGAATTTGTTTATTACCAATCGTGCTTTTTTTGAATAAGGAGGTGTACCCATGAATTGTCCTAATTGTCAGGCAGGAATTCCAGATGGCGCTCTGTTTTGTTCTGAGTGCGGCACAGACTTAAAGCAATTTGCGCAATCTGAAGAGGTGGTTTCTGAAGAGAAGGCTGCTGAAGTTGAAACGAATGAGACGCAAGTTGTTGAAGAAGTGACAGAGCCGATTTCGGCTGAGCCCGAAGTTATTTCCGGAGATGAGGTCGAAGTTTTTTCGGACTATGATGATATCGATGACGATGCTCCGGTTACCGCAAAAAGTGCATTTGTTTCTGTAGAGTCGCCTTCTGTTTCTCCGGCGTCTTCGTCACAAATAGAGAGCGTAAGTGAACCCGTTTCGGAAACGGTTGTTGCAGCTCCGGTTGTCGCTACAACCGCCGCATCTTCTTCTGTAGGAGCGACGTCGGTTCCGGCAAGTGCCCCTGTTACGCCTCAGAAGTCAAAGAAGGAGCTGATGAAGGAAGAAATCGCAAAGCTCCCTAAAGCGTATCGACCGCTATCTACGTTACGTGTCATCGGATATTACATCTTGGTCTCAATACCTGTAATCGGTGCTTTGTTCGTACTTATTTCGGCCTTTGCTGCCAAGAACAGAAACACCAAGAGTTTGTCTAGAGCGATTTTGGTATTCTTTTTGATTGGTCTTGTATTGTCGCTAATATGTTTCGGTGTGATGCTTCTGATGTTTGGAACAGATGTTTTTGATTTGCCTACTGACTTAGCCGGCGCGGACAGCGTTGAAGAAATGCTACATATTGTGAACGATTTCGTTGAATCGTAGTAATGTTTTAGATTGGCAAGAGAATTGCCATCATATCGACCATGCGCTGTAACATACATCTACTACAATGAAGCTGTTGGTTTGTCTAAACAAGCCACAGCTTTTTTTGTGGGGTGCAGATATGCTCGAAGAAGAACTGATTTCGAAAAAAGACCTGTTACGTGCCGCAAGAATTTCTTACGGAACATTGTATCGCTGGAAACGAATGAATTTGATTCCGGAGTCGTGGTTTATTCATAAAGCGACTACCACCGGTCAAGCTACGTTTTTCCCGAAAGAGCGAGTGTTGGCACGCGTCAAAAAAATACAGGAACTCAAAAAAGACCTGTCTGCGGATCAATTGCGTGAAATATTTTCGCCAAATGTAAAGAGCTTTAAAATTCCGCTTCACGATTTTGCTTCGCTTCAAATGGTTTCCAAATTGACGCTTACCGCATTTGTATCGGTATACCCCGATAAGAAGGAACTGGAGTTTAATGATGTTTTTGCTATGTATGTAGTTGATCATCTTATGCGACTTTCCGGTATATATTTGGAGGATGCAAAGCAAGTTGTACGCATGCTGAGCAGATATTTGAAACTCGAGAATTCAAAGGATTTTCAACTCATCTTGATGAAAAAGATGGGAGTCCCAATTACCGTTATGGTAAAAGGGGAGGATGACATTTTGCTTGAGGAGAGCACGGAAGTGGTTGCCTGTGCAAATTTATCGGAGTTTGAAGAAGCGTTGAAAAATCAGCTAATTGCATAATTTACTGGTTTTCATAAGAAAGGATCGATTATGCCGGATAAAACAGACAAGCAAACAGGTGTTTCGAGTGTGCAGAACTGGATTCATATTCTTTCGGATCCAACACGTATAATGATTATCAAGACGCTTTCCGGTGATCGTTCTCTTTGTGCGAAGGAAATTCAATCAAATTTTGATCTGTCTCAACCGACACTTTCGCACCACATGAATGTGATGGTTGATGCTCGATTGGTTATCGCTACCAAAGTCGGTCGAAATGTCTATTACAAGCTCTCGAAAAGTGGGATCACTGTCTCTTATACACATCG
>LSQX01369243.1_pt1 | contig 15116 bp, 13 predicted proteins | sample 654561 | NCBI WGS metagenome assembly LSQX01 (sample SAMN04489861, study PRJNA283612) | anaerobic digester metagenome | isolation source: 4 biogas reactors fed with cattle manure at either 37C or 55C with and... | place: Denmark: Kongens Lyngby | collected 2014 | reverse complement strand
TGTCAGGGCTAAAGTAAAAATATTGCATATTAAAAGTAAAAATTATACGTTGCAAAGGTTAGCAAATATTTAATACAATGAAATAGTAAAACTAAAATAAGTAGGGGGCGAGGCAAGTTATGAAAAAACTGGTTAGTTTATTATTATGCGTTTTATTGGTAGCGACATTCATGAGTGGGTGTACAAAACCTGAAACACCTGATACACCCACAAACACAGCTGGAGGAAACACTGATCCTCAACAAAAGGATGTTACATTGACTCTTTGGAGTATTGCAACTGAGAGTGATGCGTTTAATCACGCTTATACGCAGGCAATAGCGGATTTCGAATCAGCAAATCCTGGAGTAAAGATCAAACACGAAACATTTGAAAATGAGTCTTATAAGACAAAAATCAAGACGGCTGTTTCAGGAAATACACTTCCTGATCTTTTCTATTCATGGGGTGGCGGATTTTCTCAACCTTTCGTAGAGTCTGGCAAAGTTCTTGAGCTTGATAGTTATTATGGCGCTTACAAGAGTGAATTGTCGGAAGCTGCATTGACTTACACAACATATGATGGCAAAATCTATGGTTCTACTTATACAACTCCAGTTTCTGCATTGTTCTACAACAAGAAAATATTTGACGATAATGGAGTTAAGGCACCTACTACATTTGACGAACTGGTACAGGTATGCCAGACACTTAAGTCAAAAGGAATCACTCCGATTGGTATAAGTGCAAAGGACACTTGGGTATTGGCAATGACACATGATGCAATGACATTGAAATCAGCTGGAGCTGAAAAAGTAAAAGCAACTCTTACAAAACAAGCTGGAAGCAACTATGATGACGCTGATTTCCTTGCATCTGCAAAAGCGTTCATGAAGCTTAAGGAAATAGGTGCGTTCTATGAAGGCGCTGCAGCTGTTTCCAATGACGAAGCTAGTGCAATGTTCTATGCAGGTCAGGTTGCTATGTATACAACAGGAAGCTGGATGGCAGGTTCCATTCAGACAGACCCTGAAAACCCTGAAGACTTTGATGTTGTTCCATTCCCGACACTTTCAGACAAAGCAAAACTGACTGATTTCATGGGTGGAGCAGTTGATACCATTATGGTAAGCAAATCAACAAGTGATGCTGATTTAGCAGCTAAAGCAGCATTTGAATTGACAAAGAGCATTTCAAAATACTCATACCTTGATGGTGCAGGACTTGCAGTATGGAAAAAAGATTATGATGACAGCAAAGTTAATACTATGACTAAAAAGCTTGCAGATTTTGCTTCAAATGCTACATCCTTTACATTGTGGTTTGACACAACGATGATAGCGGAAGATGCAGGTGAATACCTAAAATTATTGCAGGAGATGTATATGGGTAACAAGACTCCTGAAGATTTTGTCAAAGGTATGGATAAGAACCTGAAAGAGTAGTGTTTTAAGCTGAAAATCTTATGTAAGGGATTATATTAAAACTCAAAACCTTTCAAACAAATGCATATTAATCAATTGTTTGAAAGGTTTTGCTTGTTTAATGAGAAATAAGTTTGATCGGAGGTAAACAAATGGATACTGTTAGAAGAGATAAACTGGCTATAATTCTGTTTATGTTACCGGCAGCCATACTGTTTATAGCTATCATTATCTTGCCGATTTTTATGTCCGGGTATTATAGTTTATTGAATTGGGACGGCATGACTCAACCAGAATTTATTGGAATAAAAAACTACATCGAAATGCTCACTAGTTCATCGGTAGGATTTCCTAAAACAATAGTAAATGCCTTCCTACTGGCTATTTTATCTGTGTTTATTCAATTGCCCTTTGCTCTTTATCTTGCACTTCAGCTTGCAAAGGGGATAAAAGGTGAAAGATTTTTTGTTTCTGTGTTTTTTATACCTGTAATGATGTCAACTGTGGTTATCGGACAATTGTGGTTAAAGATATACCATCCTGAATACGGGATATTGAACGTGGGCCTTAGAGCAATAGGACTCGGTAATCTTGCAAAGATATGGCTGGGTACTGAGAAAACTGCTTTGATGGCTGTTTTTATTCCAATCATCTGGCAGTACGTAGGATACCATTTGCTTCTAATGTACGCCGGTATAAAATCAATTCCCCAGGAGCTTTGGGAAGCGGCAAGAATCGAAGGAGCAACGGAAGGACAGGTTTCAAGGTATATTACTATACCTATGATAAAACCTATTATTAAAATTTGTGTAATATTTGCTGTGACAGGTTCTTTAAAAGCTTTTGACCTTATATATGTGTTGACCAACGGTGGGCCTGTACAAGCGAGCGAAGTACCGAGTACCCTTATGGTATCAATGATATTCGATCGCAACAGATATGGTTTTGGTAGTGCAATTGCAATTTCCATTATCGCTTTATGTTTTTTCTTTGCAATTGTTATTAAAAAGTTTTTTAAAGCGGAGGTGGACTAAATGGAAAAGAAAAGTAAGAGGAACTTTAAAATAGGTAGAGTGGTTACCTATGCGATTCTATGTATTTGGACGCTTGTCAATATTTTTCCTTTGTACTGGATGTTTACATTTTCGCTAAAGAGCAATAAAGAAATATTTGGGGAGAATGTTATTGGTCTTCCTAAAGACTGGCTATGGTCTAACTATCAAACTGTTCTTGTAAAAAACAACATGGCATTATATTTTTTAAACAGTGTTATTGTAACAACTATCACAATAGTATTAACACTAGTGTTTGCTTTAATGGCAACCTATGCATTGACAAGGCTTATTTGGAAGGGAAGAAATACTGCTAACAGTATTATTATGTTAGGTCTTACAATACCGATACATGCAGCGATTTTGCCTGTTTTTGTAATATTGAAAAACCTTGAGATGAAAAACTCATATCAGGCATTAATCATACCGTATACAGGTTTCGCTCTGGCTATGGCAATTATGATATTCAGCGGCTTTATAGGAAATATACCCAAAGAACTCGAAGAGGCTGCCTGTATTGATGGTTGCAATGTGTATGGAGTGTTTTTCAGGATTATACTTCCTCTTATGAAACCGGCAGTTTCTACAGTTGCGATTTTTACATTTTTACAATCATGGAATGAGCTGATGTTTGCAGTTATCTTTATTGATGAAGGAAGGTTTAGAACATTGACAGTAGGTATCCAGAATTTATCAGGCTCGTATACTACAAAATGGGGACCAATCGGAGCAGCACTTGTTCTTGCGACCTTCCCAACCTTGATAATATATTTCTTCTTAAGCAAGAAGATACAGTCTAGTTTGATTGCCGGAGCTGTTAAAGGATAGATGTTTGTTAGCAACTTAATGAGTTAAAAAGGAAAAAAATACAAAGAGAATAGACCTGACTTTTGGATTGCTTGTTATAAAAAAGCTTATTTGATAGAATAGACTTAAAAATAAATGCTTTTACAGGCATCCGGTAGAGGTCAGGTTATGAAACAGGGATTGATTAAGATAAGTCAATGGTTTTATAGCAAAAGGCTAAAAGACAAAATAAGATTTTTGTTTGTGATACTGGTTATTATATATATTACAACGTTTATTTTTGTGTATTACTTTTATATCAAGAAAAATATGCTGGATTATATGTTGGAAAGCAACTATAATACAGTGATTTCTATTGGCAATAATCTTAATTCTGAGATTGATACGGTAATTACCATGGGTCAGCTTATGATAATAAACAGCAATGTAACGGAATACTTAAAAACAAAAGCTTACAGCAATGCCAGAATTACTAACGCTGCAAATACAGCCTTATACGATATAAACACTAGATCTAACTACGTATCTTCCGTATACATCTTTAGAAATGACAGAAGCAGCATTAATATACAAAACCAAATTACTTATGCGGACGACAATGTTGTTTATGACCCGGAGTGGCAGAAAGAAATTATTGAAAAATCGGGACTATGGGTTATAAGAATTAATGGTGATGGCGCATTTGAGAGAAAATCGGAAGATACGGTTATATCTTTAATACGGCTCATAAATGATCAGGATACTCAAAAACCTATTGGTATAATCGCAATAAATGTAAATACAGATATTCTAGAGAAGTCCTATAAAGATATGACCGTTGGTGACAGGAATTTTGGCTATTATGATATTGATGGGAATTTCTTGTACGGGTCTGAAGAACTTGGTGCTCTTAGCAACATAAATATGAACACAAAAGAGCTTGAACAGGTTATAAAAAAGCAAAACTTTGGTGACACCGAAATACTGTCCTTCTACAAGATTCCCAATACACCTGTTGTTTTGGCTGTAAGCGATAAGGTATCTTTGTTTAGGTACATTTCCAACCAGGCAATCGTCATTATTTTCATAATTATTGTTGTAACAGTTGTATGTTTGGCTATCATTGGAGTTTTTATTTCAGTTTTTATTGCAAATCCAATTGACAAATTGATGCAGTATATGGGCATCAAGAAGACAGGAATAAACAGGAAAGAGGCAAATAAAAGCAACACAATTGAGGAATTAAAAAAAAGCAGTGTTAATCTTATAGAAATCAATCAAATTATTGATGAGTTGCTGGATAAAGAGAAGGCTATGCGCAAAGCGGAGCTGGAAGTTCTTCAGGAGCAAGTGAACCCACATTTTTTGTATAATACGTTAAGTACAATTGGTGACTTGGCATTGCAAATTTCTGCCTATGAAATTTATGATGTTGTTGAAACCCTTGGTAGCTTTTACAGAAGGTTCTTGAGCAAAGGAAGCAAGGCCATTACACTGGGGGAAGAAGTGGCTATAGTTGAAGATTATCTAAAGCTTCAGAAACTGAGATATCAGGATATATTTGAAGATAAATACGAAATTCAGGAAGATTTGCTGGACATTAAAATACCAAAACTGATTTTGCAGCCTTTGGTGGAAAATAGCCTGTATCACGGCATAAGGCCAAAAGGCGAAAAGGGAATTATTAAAATATCCATTTATAGTGATGGTGAAATGCTGTATATAGTTGTTTATGATTCAGGAGTAGGTATGAGCAGGGAACAGATAGAAGCGTTAAAGAATGATGAAAGTAAAAAAAGTATAGGATTTAAAGGCACAATGGAAAGAATACACTACTATTATGATGCAGAGGATGTATTTGAAATTGATAGTATGGAAGGAGAGTATTGTAAAGTAGTTATCAGGGTCCCATTATCAGGAGGGATTGATCAAGATGTATAAGGTAATGATAATAGATGATGAAAAATCAATTAGAAATCTATTAAAAAACATTATAAATATGGAAAAGATGGAATTAACAATAGCCGGAGAGGCTGCAAGTGGCATTGAGGCTATCAACATTATTGACGAAGTTCAGCCTGATATTGCTTTTGTAGATATAAAGATGCCTTTTATGGATGGTATTGAGTTTTCAAAACTGGCAATCAGACGGTATCCGAGTTTGAAAATTATTATTTTGACTGCATTTAGTGATTTTGAGTATGCTAGAAAATGCGTTGGAACCGGAATATGTGAATATTTGTTAAAACCTATTGTACGTAAAGATATCAGGGAGACTCTCTTAAAAGTTATAAAGGAGCTTGATTCAATACAGGTAAAGGAAGAGGGGCAGCAAATGGCTACAGTGAAGAATGACACTATCAGTAAGATTAGAACCTATATAAAGGAAAATTATACTCAACCGGACATGGATTTATCATCCATTGCCCAAAACTTTGGATTTAACCCAAGTTATCTTAGCAGGCTTTTCAAAGCCGAAACAGGGGTCAATCTTATTGATTATCTTACAGAATGCAGGATGGAGAAAGCTATAGAGCTTGCAAAGAGCGGGATGCTGATGTATATGACTGCAAAAACGGTTGGCATACCTGACCCGAATTATTTCGGCAAATGCTTTAAAAAATATACCGATCAAAACTATTCGGAATTCATAAAAAAACATAAATAAGTTGTACAAGTAATTGAGACAAAAGGACACGACAAGGGAACAGGGTTCCCATTCCAATGTTGGCTGACTGGAAATAAAAAGGAGGGTAAAATGGTTGCAAATTCAGGAAATACGTACAAACATCGTATTGGTAAGGCTGTACTGAAGCTTTTGGATTCTCATGGTACATCTATTAAAAATAAAGAAGTGATTGTCAGACAGAAAAAACATAAATTCCAGTTTGGATGCGGTGAGTTCAGTGCTATACGCTTTATAAACAATGAATTCGAGGGTGAAGAAAAGGAAAGAGTTGAGGAGCGTTTTCAAAAGTTTTTTGATTTGTTTAATTATGCAACACTGCCTTTTTATTGGGGTGTTTTTGAAGCAGAAAAAGGCAAGCCGCAAACAGAAAGTGTAAAACGTGCAGCTCAGTGGTTAACTTCTAAGGGTCTACATCTTAAAGGTCATCCTTTATGTTGGCATACTGTGACCTGTCCATGGCTTCTTGATATGAGCAACCAGGAAATACTTAAAGCTCAGATTGCACGTATAAATCGTGAAGTATCTGACTTTGCCGGCTTAATCGACATTTGGGATGTAATTAATGAAGTTGTTATAATGCCTATATTTGACAAATATGACAATGGAATTACGCGTATATGCAAGCAATTGGGTCGTATAAATCTTGTACGTGAAGTTTTTTCTGCTGCAAAGAAGGCAAATCCTAATGCGGTACTATTGATAAATGACTTCAATACTTCGGAATCATATGATATTTTAGTTGAAGGTCTGCTTGAAGCAGGTATACCGATAAATGCCATCGGGATACAGTCGCATATGCATCAAGGATACTGGGGAGTTGAAAAGACTCTTGAAGTACTGGAACGATTCTCAAGATTTAAACTGCCTATTCATTTTACTGAGAATACATTGGTATCGGGTCATATTATGCCTCAGCAGATAGAGGATCTCAATGATTATAAACTCCCTGAATGGCCAACAACAACTGAAGGGGAAGAACGTCAAGCCAGAGAAGCAGTGACGCACTACAAAACCCTTTTTGCACACCCTGCTGTGGAGTCCATAACTTGGTGGGATTTTGTTGATGAAAGTTGGCTGGGAGCCCCTGCTGGATTTATAACCCGCGATAACAGACTGAAGCCTGTTTACGGTGAAATATACAATCTTGTTAAGAGTGAATGGTGGACAAAAGAACTTCGACTCGTTACCGACGAGAACGGGTTGACAGACATTTCGGGATTCCTTGGAGAGTATGAAGTGATTTTTGATGGAAAGGGAAGCAGTTTCGCACTTGATAATTCAAGTGAATTGATTACACTTAGCTTTTAAGTGGGATAAAGGGGTGCGTGAAATAGTACTTCCGCTTTTTTAAGCCGCTATTTATATTAATCATTGAGTCAAAATGAGTCGCATTAAAAAAATAAACATAAAAGGTGCAAAATATACCTTGACAGATTGTGTTCATTTATGGTACTATTTTATTAATTGTGCCCGATAAAGTGTTGTTGTATTATACCGTTCGGATACTCTGACAGAATAAAATTTTAATGAATCGGAAAGGAGGGTTACAATGTATATATTCAGAAGCTTAAGGCTTGAACAAGTTAATACGGAATCAGGATTTTCATATAAACCAGGTATGGATTTGTGTATACATTGGCTTGATCCTCTGTTTTCTGAATGCAAGAGTCGGTTGTTCCCTTAGAAAGCGTATAAGGGTTTTACAATAAAAGCATTTATAAAGAGAGTGATTAAGTCCGTTAAGGGGATATAATCACTCTCTTATTTTATATAAAAAACAAAGTAGGTGACAAAATGAGATTTTTTAATTCAATGCAAAAAAACATGAGTTTTGCAGATGTAGTAGCAAGTATCAAATACTTTATCCGTGTAAACCCGGACTGTAAATATCGGCTTGCGGTAGGAACTGATTCGCAGGTAAAGGGAAGGTATACTTGTTTTGCAACTGGTATACACGTACACAGAGTAGGTCAGGGTGCATGGTGTTGTGTTAGTAAAATGGTAGAGAACAGGCAATATAAAAACCTTAAGGAAAAAATTTCGAAGGAAACTTCAATAACATATGAATTAGTGCATATGCTAAATGAACAACTGATTGATGTATTATGTGATTTTACTGTAAAGCACAAGAATTTCGATTGTAAGCTGGAGGCTCATATAGATGTGGGAACAAAAGGAGAGACTCGCAAGCTTATAAGAGAAATGGTCGGATACTTTGAAGGTATGGGCGTTGATGCAATAATAAAGCCTGACTCATTTGTAGCAAGCAGCTATGCAAACAGGTACAGCAAAAGTATTTCAAAGAATTTGAGCAGAAAGGCTGTATAATTTTTAATAATTTATGGAACATAATCAACAGGAAGGATGATGTTATATGACTATTTTAAAAGTGACACCTGTGAGAAATGTATTAATCGGTAAGCGTTGCTTTAAAAGTGATAGAACTGATATGTTTTTTAGCAAGGTTGTTGGTGAGAATTCAAAGGTTGATGTTTATGATGTTTCAGATAGGAAGCAGAAGGAGCTTGCAGTATCTGACATAAACAAAAGAAATCACAGAATGATAATAAATGGAAAGAAATATTTCATCTGCTCAATAAATGCGGGTTGAAGTAAGGACAGATGATGAAGTGCGGTAAATATCTTACCGCACTTCATTTTAGTTAGGTCTCTTGGAGTGAATTGAAATCCGGCAAAAGGGGAGGGACTCAATGTCCCGAAGTGTTTTTTTATAGGTCTAGCATTAGTATTGACATAACATGATAATCTGATGTAAAATATTTTTATAAGCAATATTCAATTGCTATAACTTCTGTCAAATCGCATAATATTTCCTTCAATAATAAAGCAAACCATAATTAAGGTCTATATTGATTAAAGAGCTACATTTTTTGGTTTTTTAGATTCCCTTAGAAGAATACTGATACATTCATAACCTACCGTTTTGTGACAAAAAGATACTCTAATATAAAAAGCACAAATAGCCGAAGTATAACTTAGAGCAGTTGCAAATCTTTGAGGGCAGGTATTACCTATGAAAAAACAGGATAAACGATTGAAGGACAGCATTTATAGTAAGGGTAATCATAAAGCAAGCATCAGAGACCGGTTAAAGAAATTTTATGGTAACCTGGTTCGTCTGGTGGACTTTATAGAAGGCAACTCTTTTATAACGAAGTTTTTGAGAAGTTCAAAAATAAGAACCCGGTTGATAGTCTCATTTCTTGCACTGTCAATATTACCGTTGACAGTAATGGGGATATATTCTATGTGGTTGTCAAGTACCACCCTGGATTCTAAAATAAGAACATATTCAAAAGAAGCAATAGAACAAGTGGGTATAAAGATTGAGGACGAATTAAAAAAATATGACAATTATACTACTGAGCTTACATTGAGTGATGAAATGCAGACGAAAATTGAACAGTCATTATCAGAGAATGCATTTGAAAGCTACCAAGCATCAAGTGACTTGTACAATAAAATGCTTGTAAAATTTACTCCCATAGAATCCGTTTCCTTTGCCATGTTCATGCTTCCGAGCGGGAGGAATATACATTATAAGGATATAAATGATTTAAGCCATAATCCAACTGAAACCGATAAAAATATTAAAAATATTAAAAGACTTGTTGAAAATAATGATTTCAAATGGACAGCGGAAGTTCTTGATTCTGTACCCCGTTTGTTTTGTGTAAGGAAAATCAAAGGAATAAGATGGAGCAGGGACTTAGGTTATATAGTTATAGGTATGGACAATTCTCGATTTATAGAGCTTTATAAAAATATAAATATCGGTGAAGGGGCAGAATTGCTTATTATTGATTCTGAAGGTAAAGTCATATCAAGTCCAAATGAAAATGAGGTAGGGCAGTTTTATTATGAAAATGGTCTTATTGATGAAATTGTACAGCATGAAGAGGATACATTTGAATCTGATAATTATGAAAATGGTAATAAAGTAGGAACTTTTGATTATGATGGCAATATGATTTTATATAAGAAGATTCAGGGCTCTGACTGGTATATGACAGCGAAGATACCCCTTTCATATATCTACACTGAACGAAACAGTATACGGTCTTCTCTTATAATATTTATTGCAGTATGTTTTGTATTGTCAATACTTTTATCGTATACTATTTCCGGTAGCATATCAAAACCACTTGGTAAGATTGTTTATATGATCCAGGAAGCTAAAAACGGGAATCTCGCTATTGATATCAAGGATAATAACAAGGATGAAATAGCAGTTGTTATAAGAAATTTCAACGAGATGGCCGCAAATATAAGAATGCTCATTGAACAGGTTCGTTATCTGGCTGTGGAGAACATTTTAAAAAGCTCAGAGGTTATTGCTGATTCTTCAAAGCAGTCCCACATGTCATCAGAGCAAATATCATTTGCAGTTCAGGAAGTTGCTGAAGGTGCTTCAAAGCAGGTTCAAGAGATCCATAATACTGAAGCTTCAATGAACCTGCTTGTTGATAGTTTCAACGAGGTTGAGAATACAATGGGGGCTGTATTGGAGATGGTTTACGATACAAAAGAAATCAGCGACCGTTCTTTGGATACCGTTAAACATCTAAATGACAAGGCTGATGAAACAAGTGCAGCATCTAAAGAAGTAATAGAGGACATTGTAGAATTGAATGAGTATATGGGTCAAATAAGAAAAATAGTCGAGTTGATAGTTGGAATTTCCAATCAAACAAAACTTCTTGCACTGAATGCATCAATTGAGGCAGCTAAAGCAGGTGAAGCAGGTAAAGGGTTCGGAGTGGTTGCAAGTGAGGTCAAAAAGCTTGCACATCGCTCCAAAGAAGCATCTGTTTCTATAAATTCCATTATAAGCTCTATCCTGCAAAAAACAGAGAAAACCGTTGATACTGCATATAGAGCAAACAGTATTATTGACGTCCAGATGGATGCGGTTAGAGAAACTGACAGTACTTTCCGGAAGATATGCAACGCTATGTCAGGAATATCACAGCATGTAGACAGCGTATCTGATTCACTTGACAAAGCATTGGAGTCTAAGGATAAGGCGGTATATTCAATTGAAAGAATATCTGCGCTTGCAGATCAGGCGGCTCTATCAGCTGAAGAAGCAGCTGCAAGTACAGAAGAACAAATATACAGTGCAGAAGAACTTTCTCTTTTCTCATCGAAGTTCAACGATATGGCACATAAGCTTGGAGAAGCAGTAGATAAGTTTAAACTTAAGTAACAATGCCCTGTAGCCACATATCTGTTGGTATCAAATAAGGCTTGAAGTGAAAAAGGAGCGTAAGTTGTATTTTAAACTTGACAAGTAGAAGGATCTTACGACAGATAACACAATTTACCCATGAGACAAGGAGGTTAAACCTATGAATAAGACTTTTATAAAAGTGCTTTGTTTTGTATTAGCTGTAACATTTTTGTTTTTTACAATTGCAGGCTGTAGCCAAGGAGAAGCAAAAGAAGAAATGGGGAAAAACAATGAAAATTTAGAACAAGGCACAAAAAAAGCTACTCATCGTGTAGAGCTGAAAGTGGCTGTTTTTGATAGAGGAATTGATGGATACATTCCGAATAATAATTTTCAAACCCAATGGATACAGGAGAAATTTGGTGACCCGAACAATATAAAAGTTACATTTGTACCTATACCCAGATGGCAGGAGGCTGAAAGATTAAATGTGCTTATGGCGGCAAATCAGGCTCCGGATATCTGTTTTACATATGATGGGCAGTCAGTGGTAAATTATGTCAAGAATGGTTCTCTTACCGAACTAAACAGTTTGCTGGATCAATACGCACCTAATCTTAAGCAATATTTTGGAGAGGAGTTGCTGAGCTACGGAAGGTGGGATGGTGTACAGTACACTCTCCATGCGAAAAGGATAAATCGGGCGGCCATAGCGACTTTTATAAGAAAAGACTGGCTGGATGCAGTCAATATGCCCATACCTCAAACTACAGAAGAATTCTACCAAACCTTAAAGGCTTTTAAGGAACAGGATCCAGGGGGTCTTGGAGACAGTGGGGCACCATTTTCATTTTTTGTAGATGCGAAAAACATCACATGGACTGTGCATACCTTACTGAACAGTTTTATCGAGGAAATCACGGAGGAAGAGAGGAGTACACTTCCAAATTGGTTGCTACCGGGATACAAGGAAGGCGTAAGGTTTTTGAATAAACTATATAACGAAGGACTTATAAGCAAAAAAATTACCAATGACCTGGACGGTACACAATATACACAGGAAATAACCGCAGGCAGGATAGGAGTTTTTATAAACGGGTATGACTTGCCGTATAGGGCATCGGGTGGAATGGCAAGATATATAAAGGCGAATGTTGCGGGGGCTGAATTGATACCCATTGATCCTTTTACAAACTATGAAGGGAAACACCCTAAAATGATATATAATCCGAACGGAGTATCCATAATGATACCAAAAGCGAGTGCAAGAGCCGTTGAGGCAATGAAATACCTTGAGTGGTTGTCAAACCCCGATGTTATTTTCTTTTTGCAGAATGGAGAAGAGGGTATTCACTACAAAGAAAAAAAGGATGGTATACCTGTTGGAATCGTACCTATGGATCAGGTTCCTGCCGAAAGGAAAGCAAACTTTTTAGACCTGGCTTTTATTGTTAACGGAAAAGATTTTGGCAGTCAGGAAAGGAATATGGAAGCAGATTCACTTTCGTACCCCGAATTTGAAGAATTGTACAAACAAGCGTATAAAATTGCCGTGACCGATGGCGTTTCTCCAGCAAGGTTTGACAATACTACAGAAGCAAGTGCGAAATTTGGCAAGGTTCTTGAGGGAAAGGGTGTAGAAATATTCCTTAAATCCATAACCTGCAGTCCTGAAGAATTTGATAAGACCTATGATACTTTGCTAGATGAATATTTAAAATCTGGAGGACAGGAAATAATCAACGAGAAAATAGAATTATACAGATTATCAAAAGAAGAGTAAGAATGATATGGAAGTTTAGTTGAATAGAATGTGTAATTTTACATGATGGAGACAGGAGAATTTGGTATAATCCTGTCTCTTTTTATTAGGACCATTTCCTGAAAGGAAATCCTGCAAAACTCCCATACCTTTGATGGGTACGGGAGTTTATTCCTTAGAAAAGGTGAAATATCTTGGTATCGTGTAAATATTGATAAATAAAAACTTATATGATATATTTTCTATGTTCAAGGAATATATACATTTAGGAAAATTACACGTTACAAGGTTAACATTTTGGGATTCATACAAATTAAAGGAGGTAGGCATTTTGTCAAATTCTTATCTTGATATGGGCTATAAGGGGAAAAATTCGTGGTGGAGATATATTGCAGCGATTGCTGTGATATTGTCTTTCTGGCTTTTAATAGGGACTATGCTTTATGTACCCATTATTCTATACGTTATGTTTGACGGAAACCCTGAAACTGCTATTGATTTAGAAACTGCAAGGGTTAGCGGTATTGATCCTTTAGTTGATTATTTATTCTTAAATCTTACAATTGTTTGTCTATTTGTTGGGGTTTTCATAGCTATAAAGTTTATTCATGGCAGGAGTTTAAAGACTCTTATAACACCTAAGAGTAAAATAAACTGGAGGAAGGTATTTATAGGATTTTCAGTTTACGGGTTATTGGTGCTTTTAACTACAATAGCTGATTACTTTGCTGAACCGGGGGCTTATAGTTACAGCTTTAATGCAGCAAAGTTTTTTATTGGTTTGCCGATTATCCTGTTGCTTACGCCAATTCAGACAACTGCAGAGGAGTTGTTTTTTAGGGGGTACATACTGCAGAATTTTTCAAAGATAATAAAAAAGCCTGTAATACTTTCTGCTATATCTGCGGTTATTTTTACGGCCCCGCATCTTACAAATCCTGAGGTTTTTAAATCAAATGAGATGGGGCTTCTTGAGTCTTTCAGCGGTGTTGCATACTACTTTATTATTGGGTATCTTCTGGCGATTATTACAATAAAGACGAATTCTCTTGAAGTGGCCATGGGGGTACATGCAGTAAACAACCTTTTTGGAGCATTAGTGGTTGGTTATTCAGATTCGATATTCCAAACAAACACAATTTTTCATACAACCAGATTCGAGCCAGTTTTTAACTTGGTGGCCATTATAATAACTTCCGTTATATTTTATTATGTTACTTTATGGTTTGTAAAAGACAGGAACACAGCGGGAGAAAGTTTAGAAATTGTAGATGGAGAACATGGAAAGAGTGACACTGATTTATAAATATAGAAAAGTTGTTTATGGAATGTGAAAGAGGTGTGAATTAAATAATGATTAAACTTATAGCAACCGACATGGACGGTACATTACTAAAAAGCAACGGTGAGATGCCAAATGGCTTTTACGAGCTTTTTAACACCCTGACCAATAAGGGTGTTTATTTTGTTGTTGCAAGCGGGCGACAATATCATACGTTGTTTGATGATTTTGCCCAACTAAAGGATCAGATGATATTTATAGCCGAAAATGGAGCAATTGTAATGCATCATGGAAAAGAACTGTTTTGCTTGGCACTTGAGCGAAAAAAGGCAAGGGAGATAATCGGGGATATAAGGGAAATAGAGAATTGCGATATAGTCCTCTGCGGGAAAAAAAGTGCATATATTGAAAACTCTGAACCGGATTTTTGGTCTGAGGCTAAAAAATACTATAGAGAGTGCCAAAGGGTCGGTGATTTACTGGCTATAGATGATGATGTGCTTAAAATAGCTGTTTATGATTATGCAGGAAGTGAGAATTGCTTTAATAAGCTTTGTCCTAAATGGGGTGATTCTTCGAATGTTATAATTTCCGGAAAGCATTGGATGGACTTTGGAAGACAGGATGTGGACAAGGGGGTTGCGTTAAAGCACATACAAAGTGATTTAGGTGTGTCATATAATGAATCCTTGGTTTTCGGGGATTATTTCAATGATGTTCCCATGATGGAAGCGGCATATTACAACTATGCGATGGAGAATTCCCCTTATGAAGTAAAGACAAAAACCCGTTTTACAGCACCTTCCAATGATGACGAGGGAGTGATGAAAGTAATAGAAACGCTGATTAGTGAAGGTTTGATCTGAGTAGTTTGTGAAATTCTTGTTGAAGACATTTGCTTTGGAGAATATATGTAGATATTCCCTGTTGAACAGCACATTAAAATCA
>LSQX01333481.1_pt1 | contig 15116 bp, 9 predicted proteins | sample 654561 | NCBI WGS metagenome assembly LSQX01 (sample SAMN04489861, study PRJNA283612) | anaerobic digester metagenome | isolation source: 4 biogas reactors fed with cattle manure at either 37C or 55C with and... | place: Denmark: Kongens Lyngby | collected 2014 | reverse complement strand
ATTATGATTTTTATTGGTTAGGAGGAAAAACATGAAGGGGAGAATAAGAAGCAAAAGAACTGTATCAATGCTACTGATGTTGCTAATAGGAGTGGCATTAATAGCAAATGTGGCTACGAAGCAGACCCGAGCAGCAGCTAGTCAGAAGGACTTGTCAAGGACCTACTTGAATGCTACAGAAAAGTATCTTAATTTTAACAGCAAAAAGACCAGGAGCTTTGATTTTGACATAAAACAAGAGGCAGAGGAAAAGGGAGCAAAATATGCCTGGTATGTGAAAGCAGATAAGGGTGATGCTGATGTAGTCACCATTAACAGTAAGACAGGTCTTGTAACCGCAAAAAAGGCGGGAACTGCTTACATACGCTGCAAGATTACCCGAGCCGACGGCACAGTAATAAGACCGGAAGCAAAGGTGATTGTCAGAAATAACATTACAAAGGTTGACATCAGCAATCTTCCCAAGGATATGACAATCGTTGCTGGTAAGGCAATGGATTTCAACCGGTCCATACTGGATACGGATGCCGGAAAGAAAGTTGCATCAACCGGGATTACCCGCTGGGAGATAGAAGATGATTTTGCAGGAGTCATCAAGGCTACAGACAGTGGACTAGTATTTCCTGTGAGGGAAGGAGACTTCAATATTCGTGTAGTCTGCTTCCAGAGCAAGGATAAATATAATCAATGGCTAAAGGATAAAGAAGGTAATGCCAAGTATCTTACAGCGACCAGTAAATGGTATCTTGTGAATGTTAAGGATTCTGATGGAAAGGCTGTCGTATCAAATAAAGAACAGCTAGAAAAAGCTCTTGCTGCGGATAATATTAAGGAGATAACACTATCCACTAAGAAGGATATCAACCTGATCATTAAAAAAGGTGATTATAGTGATAAATCTTTGGTTGTGGATGCTCCTAATGCAGAAATAGAGAATTTTGCAGTATTTAAGGAGGTTAAAATCGCTGCAATTAAGGAAAACACATGGAGCGAAAATGCCCAGGGTAACAGCTTTCATGTAACCTCGATAAAGATACGTATTATCGTCAACGGAGAAGCGGTTATTCGTGACATTATTATTGATAGAGAGGATACTGAAATTGAAATAGAGATAGAAGGAACTATTCAGAGGATTACCGTTCTTCACTCTGCTGAGCTGAATTTGTCAGGTGACGGAGAACAGGTACCTATTACAATTGAGAAAACCGGTACAGGAACTAGAATTACAACCTCAATCCCAGTGGTGATAAAGGCCGAGGAAGATACTGAGATTAAAGTTTTACCCGGGGCTGAAGGAACAAGTATTGAGAAAAGAAATAAAGATATTAGAGTTAAGGTAGAGAATAATAGCCTGCAGCCAGTCTCTATCACTTCAAGGGATGGCGAAGAGGAAGTGGTTGAAGCTGGTGAAGGAGGAACCAGTGATGGAACGGCACAGCCTACATCTACACCCACACCAACTCCTATACCAGCATCAGGAGGAGGTGGAGGAGGTGGGTATACACCTCCGGCAGCAAGCTTAGAGAGAATAGCAATAAGGACCCCTGCAAGCAAGACAGAATATAAGGTAGGAGAGGCCCTTTCAATAGCTGGGCTTACCATAGAGGGAACCTATAGTGACGGAGGTAAAGAGGTCGAGACCATAACAACAGCTAATATATCAGGCTTTAACAGCGAGGCGGTAACAGAAAGTCAAACACTTACCGTAACAATAAGCGGTAAAACAACAAGCTATACTATATCTGTCATAAAGGCAGACGGTCCTGCCCTTACCGGAGTAAGCAGGGATGATGCTCTTAATACAATATCCGGAATGACATCAGCCATGGAGTTTTCCACGAACGGAAGCACATGGACAACCTATAATGCAGAGGTACCTAATCTCCCTGATCTTACGGGTACGGTCAAGCTGTATGTAAGAAATAAAGAGACGGACACCCATATAGCAGGAGCTGCGACAGAGTTTCAGTTTATCTTAGGAGTCTTGGAGAGTATCTCCATAAAGAAACCAGCAGATAAGCTTGTCTATATCGTTGGAGAAGCCCTGGATATTAGCGGACTAATAATCCAAGGGAATTATAGCGATGGTGGAGTTAAGGAGGAAACTTTCTCTATAGGCAACATCAGCGGTTTTGACAGCTCAAATGCCACGGCAGATCAGGAGCTTACCATAACCATAGCTGGGAAAGAGGAAGCCTATACTGTTCAGATAGAACCAATTCCTCTCGATTCTATTACTATAGCTGGAGATTATTGGGCATATGAAACCTTAACTGCCTGTATAGTTCCTGAAGAAGCCACAGCAGATTATAGTTGGCTGATAAGTGACACCTTAGATGGTGAATATGAAGTAATCCCGGGAGAAAAAGGAGAACTCTATAATATTCGGCTGTCTGATGCAGGTAAGTATATCAAGGTATCTGCAACAGGTATAGTAAATTATGATAGTACTGTTACAAGTACTGCTACTGAGATGATACAGGCATATGTTGAAGAAATCAGCCTAGATAGAGATGAGCTTATTCTATATGAGGATGGAGATGATTATACCCTATCTGTAACTATATTACCCGATGAGGCAACTGATAAGTCTGTCACATGGGAATCCTCTAATAATGGCATTGTGTCAGTCGAAAATGGAGTAGTAACACCTGTATCCGAAGGAGTGGCTGTAATTACAGTTACTGCCAATACCGGTTCCGCTTGGGCGACATGTAATGTAACAGTAAAGGATTCTACTCCGGATAACAATTATTCAGGCATCACTGGTATTGATAGAGAAATTCTCGGCTCAAAGCAAATAACCTTTTTTATAGAAGCATCAAATAGTGCTAATGAAGGTATACCAGGTTTATCTGCATCGGATTTTACTGTAGATATTAAGCATGAATCGGATAACTGTGAATCAATATCCTTAACTGATAGCACTTGGTTTAAAGACTTTGAGGAACTAGGTGATGGAGGATATGATGTAACATTTATTGGAGAAGAGAATTATGAATTATATAAATTATACAATCTAAAGGCAAAGGGAATAATAATACATGAGGGGCCTTATAATATCATCACTCCGAGAGGTATCAGACCTATACTACAAAAGGCTACAATAAGTGAAGATGGTACAACAATTTCTTTGGAGTTTGATAAAGCAATGCAAGCTCCAGAAGAAGAATCAAACTTTCAATTTAAAATATTTTTTGATAATGGGGGTTTTTATTTGCCTACAGGTATTGCTCTTAAGGATGATAGTAGTGTCATTGAGCTTTATGTTCCTGACTTTATTCCTTTTCTGAAGAATGAAGAGGTAAGCTTGGACTATTATGTTGATGATGCAAGTGATATTTTGATAGAATCAGAGGATGAGGGATTATTGGCAGGATTTAGTGGGTTCGAGGTGGTCAATCAGAGTCTGGCAACGATTAGTATATCTATAGAGCCCGATAGCCTAACAGAAAGTGCAGAAAATAACGGGAGTCTTGTATCAGGAGCTATAAGCATAAACATTGTAAACACAATTATTGATCCTGATACAACCAGAGATGATATCCTAGTTGAGAATCTACCTGCAGGTATGGACTATACTATATCCATAGATATGCCTAACATAATAAATGTTAATATAATAGGCAGTGCACAGAATCATGCTAATAAAGATGACATTAATAATTTATACTTTATTCTAAACAAGGATATAGTCGCAAGGGCTACCGAAGATATTGTCACAGATTATATATCAATTGATTTTATTACCCCTTCTATGACTGGAACGGTAAGTATCACAGGTAGCAATAAATATGGCCAAACTCTTACAGCAGATATTGCTGATTTGGTTCATGTAGGTACTCCTGCTTACCAGTGGTTGAGGGATGGTGAACCTATAAGTGGTGCTACAGAACAGACCTATACATTGGTAAATGAGGATATTGGTGAATTCATATCAGTAAGAGTGACGGCGGATGGCTTGACCGGTTCAGGCTCTATTAGCAGTGATGCTAGTGATGAAATAATAAAAGCAGACGGTCCTGCACTTACGGGAGTAAGCAGGGATGATGCCCTTAATACAATGTCCGGAATGAAAGACACCATGGAATTCTCCACAGACGGAAGTAGCTGGACAGCATATGATTCCGATGAGAGTCTTCCTGACTTAACAGGGGATATCACACTTTGGGTAAGGTATGCTGCTACAGCAACCCATGAAGCAGGACCTGCTATAACCTTTGGGTTTACTGAGGGAAAACTGGAAGGCATCGGAATCAAATACTCGGCAGATAAGACGGTTTATATTGTAGGGGATGCATTAGATATTACAGGATTGGTTATTCAGGGTAATTATAGTGATGGAGGAAAGCGTGAACTAGAGTTTGCTGTAAAGGATATAGATGGGTTTAACAGCGAGAATGTTGTTCCCAATCAGACTCTGACGATATCCATAGGAGGATTTTCTACCACTTATGACATTAAAATAAATCCAAGGCCTTTAGGTTCTATCGGTGATATAATTGGCACTACTAAGGATAAGGAGATGCTTACAGCAGGGACTGTAGTTCCGCCAGGAGCAACCGTAAATTATCAATGGCTGGTTTCCGATAACGACTCCTATGTACCTATCGATTATGCAACAGAATCGACCTATACACTTACCAAAGAAGAGGTCGGAAAATTTATCAAGGTGTCTGCGACCGGTATGGGTAATTATACTGCTACCGTATATAGTGAAGCAACTACTGAGGTATCGCCAATCACAGTAATTGGAGTATCACTGAATAAGGAAACCTTAAGCTTAATGAAGAATTGGGACAGTGAGACACTTATTGCAACTGTAGAACCTCATAATGCAACGAATACGTCTCTTATCTGGACTTCCTCAGATGAAACAGTGGCTATGGTGGATGAAGACGGTTTGGTTGAAACCGTTGGGGTAGGGCTAGCAACCATTACTGTTAAGACTGTAGATGGAGAATATGAGGATACATGTGAGGTTACGGTAGATCCGGATACCATTCCGGATACTGACAATATGAGTTACATTCTTCCAAGCGCTAGTTATCCTAATGGATCTATGATAATAGAATTGATAGTAAATGTGAAAAATCAGGATGGAGAAGGAATAACTGATTTGACATCCGATGATTTCGTAGTGAGTTTCTCATCAAGTGATAGTGGGACTAACTTGAGTAACCGATCCTTTAGTGAGGAAGAATGGTTTAGCGAATTTACGGAAGGAAGTAATGGGACTTATTCTGTGAAATTTACAGGAGAAGGTAACGATTATGCGTATTCATTTAGTCTAAAAGTAAAAGACGTGGAATTAAAGGGTTCATATAGTTGGAGCACTCCTTCTGGTATAGTACCTAAAATCTTATCTATTGAAGTTAATGAAGCCGGCACGGGGATTATTATGACCTTTGATAAAGACATGCAGTTACCGAGTCCCTTTAGTGCGACACATTATTATATTACCGCGAATGAAGCTATACTAAGTCCGATTAGTGTGGGCTTCTATGATCTGTGTCAGATTGCATTTTATCTGGGTAGTGAACAAGCTATTTTAAGTGAAGCTGAAGTAAAATTTTCATATTCGATTACGTTTACCTCAGTGGATAGGGGTTATTTAGAATCACAGTTAAATCTGGAGGTGACAAATAATAGTACCCTTGCTACAAGTATAGATTACCTTAGCAGAAATGTTTTTTCCGAAGACATCGAGCTTAATAACGGTAGTTTGGTGGATGGTTCACTCTCTATAAATATTATAAACGGTATATTTAATACAGATATCAGTGGTGATGATGTTATAGCATCAAATCTTCCGACAGGCTTATCTTACAAGGTAGTACGAGCTAGTAATACCCAGATACATATTGTGATTTCAGGTGTAGCATCTAGTCATGAAGAAGCAAATTCAATTCATAACTTATTCTTTACAATTTCTAATGAGGCTATATTAGGAACTAAAATAGATCTTACGACAGGTATGATTACTATTTTGTTTCATAATGCAGTAGATAAGTCAGCACTTACTGCGGCTATCACCGCAGAACTGGGTGAGGATTATAGTTCAGATCCGCATTCTTTTGTACTTAATGAATCGGATTATACTACGGAATCCTGGGAAACTTATTTATATGCACTTGAGAATGCACTCTATATTGAGGAAGATCCCTATGCTCTGCAGACAGAAGTTGATGATATTTTAGATGAGCTTAATGGGGCAAAAGCTTCTCTGGAATTTGTTAATCAGGAATTATATGACACTATTATGTATGATCTAGAAACTTTAGATGAAAGTCATTATACTTCTGAAAGCTGGTCTGCGTTTTCATTAGCTATAGATGATGCCTTAGCAATGCCTCATAACACTAATGCAGAAATGGGTGATAAAATTGATGCACTCATAGCATCATATGATTTATTAATTGACAAGCTAATAATAAATTATGTTAGCTATACAAGATTTCAACCGGGTATTAATCCGCCTGCGTATGATAGCCTGGATACGGTTACTCTTAGAGTAATGACGGCAGACGGTAATCCATATAATGGCACAAGGCCTGGAGCAGTAACGCTTCAGGAAAAATCGGAAAAAGGACTTGATAGTAACGATAATATTACAATAAATGAGATTATATGGGATCCGAATATCGATGCTAATGGTTATGTAACAATTACATATAGAGTTTCAGTCCCAATAGATTATAACAGTACTGCCTTTGTAGATATAACAACTAGTGATGGTTCTGCATCTCTTACTCTATATTTAGTATTTGACTGTGTAAATAATTATAACTATGGGGATTATACCTATCTTAAGACAGTATCACATAATTAAATCTGATAATATAACAATAGTAAACAGATTCTATAGGAATGGAATTTCATTGCCGGCCGGATTAAATCCGGCCGGAGCTGTTTGTATTTTGGTAAAAAACTTGACAAAAACTAAAGTCATGATATATTAATATAATAAATGTTTAGGCAAGTGAGGGCATTCAGCCATATATTAATTAAATATATCAGATTAGCAATGATAAGGAGTATTAAGAGAATATGTGCTTATAGAGAGCTGCCGGCTGGTGTAAGGCAGTAGCAACAATCTCCCAACTCGCCTTGGAGCTTCCTGGTTGAAGGATAGTAGGCTAGGACGGTATTCCCGTTATCGAAGATAAAGTGCATAGTCTCAAGATGTTCTGTTCCATTAAATAATGTGCTATTACACAAGTAGTGTAAATATACATTAGTTAATAGGTATTGTGTAATGAACATTATGGATTATGAATTAGAGTGGTACCACGGAAAGCTAACCTTTCGTCTCTATATAGATGAAGGGTTTTTTAATATAAAAAAACGATAACTTGCACTAATTAAATAATAGTATGTATCAAATTTTATAATATAAGTGATATCTATTAAGGAGGAGAAATACTATGTCAACACCTTATAATCATAAGGAAATCGAAAAGAAATGGAGAAAGTACTGGGAGGAGCATCCTGTCAATGTTAATGACGGTAAGAAACCCAAGTATTACTGTCTCGACATGTTCCCATATCCATCCGGAAGCGGTCTTCATGTAGGGCACTGGAGAGGATATGTCATAAGTGATGTTTGGAGTAGATATAAGATGCTTAATGGATATTATATTATCCATCCTATGGGTTGGGATGCCTTTGGTCTTCCCGCTGAAAATTATGCCATTCAAAAGGGTGTACATCCTAGTATATCAACAGCAGAGAATGTAGCCACCTTCAAAAAGCAGGTTAATGATATATCTGCTATATATGACTGGGATATGGAGGTTAATACAACAGATCCGAATTTCTATAAATGGACACAGTGGATATTTGTAAAGATGTTCAAGGCAGGTCTTGCCTATGAGAAGGAAATGCCCATTAACTGGTGTCCTTCCTGTAAGACGGGACTAGCAAACGAAGAGGTTGTAAACGGTGGATGCGAACGCTGTGGTGCCCCTGTGACTAAGAAGAATCTTAAGCAGTGGATGTTAAGGATTACCCATTATGCAGACCGCTTATTGGATGATTTGGATAAGCTTGATTGGCCCGAAAAGGTAAAGAAGATGCAGTCCGACTGGATTGGAAAGAGTTATGGTGCGGAGGTAGACTTTGCAGTAGATGGAAGTGATAAGTCTATCCGTGTATATACCACAAGACCTGATACCCTATATGGAGCTACATTTATGGTATTGGCTCCCGAGCACGACTTAGCGGCTGAGCTAGCCACACCAGCGCAGAAGGAAGCAGTAGATGAATACATCTATAGGTCCTCTATGAGATCCTCGGTGGATCGTCTTCAGGATAAGGATAAGACAGGTGTATTCACCGGGTCCTATGCCATTAATCCAATGACCAAGAAGCCTATTCCTATCTGGCTATCAGATTATGTACTGGCAGATTATGGTACAGGAGCTATTATGTGTGTTCCTGCTCACGATGATAGAGATTTTGAGTTTGCTAGAAAATTTGGTATTCCAATTGTCCAGGTTATATCTAAGGATGGTAAGGAAGAGGAGCTAAAAGAGGCTTACTCGCTACCAGGAATTATGATTAACTCGGGTGAATGGAACGGAATGGATTCTGAAAAGGCTAAGAATGAGGTTCCTGATTTATTAGATAAGCAGGGTATAGGTAAGAAAACAGTAAATTATAAGCTTCGTGACTGGGTATTTTCACGGCAAAGATATTGGGGTGAGCCTATTCCAATCGTACATTGTGAACATTGTGGTCCAGTCCCTATTCCCGAGGAGGAGTTACCCCTACTGCTGCCTGAGGTAGAAAAATACGAGCCTACAGGTACAGGAGAATCACCACTTGCTAATATTCATGAATGGGTTAATACCACCTGTCCAAAGTGTGGCAAACCCGCTAAGAGGGAAACCAATACCATGCCCCAATGGGCAGGATCGTCATGGTATTTCCTTCGCTATGTTGACAATAAGAACGATAAGGAATTGGTTAACAAAGAAAAAGCCGAGAAGTATCTGCCCGTTGATATGTATATAGGCGGGGTAGAGCATGCTGTTCTACATCTTTTGTATTCCAGATTCTACACCAAATTCCTCAAGGATATCGGAGTGGTTGATTTTGATGAACCCTTTGTTAAGCTCTTTAATCAGGGTATGATTGGTAAGGACGGAGCCAAGATGAGTAAATCAAAGGGTAATGTGGTATCACCAGATGAACTAATTAAAGATTATGGCTGTGATTCCTTAAGACTCTATGAATTGTTCGTAGGACCTCCCGAGCTGGATTCCGAATGGGATGATAGAGGAATAGATGGAGTATATCGCTTTATTAATCGCTTCTATAATTTGGTTATGGATAGTAAGGATAAGACGGTTAAAGCCTCAGAAGAGATGGTTAAGCTACGTAACCGCTTCGTATATGACATCACCACAAGACTTGAAAGCTTTAGCTTGAACACAGTAGTAAGCGGCTTTATGGAATACAATAATAAGATGCTTGATATGGCTAAAAAATCCGGTGGAATAGATCGTAAGACTCTCGAGACGGCTATTATTCTTCTTTCTCCGTTTATACCTCATGTTAGTCAGGAGCTATGGTCTCAGATGGGTCATACAGGCTCTGTATTTGATAACACTTGGCCTAGCTACGATAAGGAAAAGATGAAGGATAATGAGATAGAAATCGCTGTCCAGATTAACGGAAAGACCAAGGGTACTATTATGATAGAATCAGAAGCTAGCAGGGATGCAGTATTAAGCATTGCAAAGGAAGCCATGACTGATAAGCTGACAGGAACCATCATCAAGGAAATCTATGTTCCCGGAAAAATCGTAAATATTGTTGTAAAATAATTCCTCTTCTATAAAATCAGCTTTGAATATTGCCATATAATATGCTATAATAATGACTTAGTCAAAGGTATAAGTAATTTCATATAATTATCATATTAAATCATATACATTACAAATGGATTTTTTATTGAAGGGTTTAAAACTTATATTTGCAAAACATAAATAGAGGGGAATGAATATGAAGATATTGGCTAAATTCACGAAGAAGGATTTATGGAGCATACCTAATATTTTGTGTTATATTCGATTTTTATTAATACCGATGTTTGTAATACAATACATCAAAGCTGAGGAGCCTGGTGAATATATGCGAGCAGCAGCTATTGTGCTTGCTTCAGGACTTACTGATTTTCTGGATGGGTTTATTGCAAGGACCTTCGATATGGTAACAGAGTTTGGTAAGCTACTTGACCCTATGGCAGATAAGCTGACTCAGGCGGCTCTAATATTTGTATTAGTAGTAAAAACTAAGTATATGTACCTGCTATTGATTTTATTTGTTGTTATGCAACTTTTCATGCTTGTGGCAGGACTGGCAATGCTGAAGAAGGGGAAACGTTTGGATGGCTCAAAATGGTTTGGCAAGGTGTCAACCATGGTCTTCTATGCGGTTATGCTAGTATTAGTGGCATTACCAAAGCTTAGGCAATCGACGATTAATGTACTTTTGTTGATATGTGGGACATTTCTAGCCATGTCATTTGTATTATATGTAAGAGAATATATAAGGATGTATCGAGAGGTTAAGCAGGAAGAAAGAGATAAAATTAACGCTGTCTAGCATAATATAAAGAAGCTTAAAGAAAAAGAATTCTATTGCCATGTTCTTTAAGCTTTTTTTGCGCTATTTTCTATTGCCCATCATGGTTCTTAACATCTCAAATTGTGCCTTATCCCTTGGAGACATATTCCTTGTAAGAACTTCTATCATTAAATCGCTTTCATCCTTTGTAAATGCAAGATTTTGTTCCTTAAGCTTTTTGTTGGTATTTATAATAAGTGGCAGTAATTTATCCATGGATTTTCCTTCGGCTTCCTTCATTAACTCCATCAGGATAACAAGCTTGCGGGGGTCCATTTTATTATTTCTTGAGGAATCAGACATATATAATACACCTTATTCATTGGGTTTGTTACTATCATCATATGACTCTGTATCAAAAAGCATTCTTAAGTTTTCAAAGGTTTCCATCTGATCCGGAGGTATCATGGATTTGAGAGATTCAAACATTTCGCTAGAATAAGCGCTTTCACTTACTGAATCGTTACCGAATGTTAGGTTAAAATTATTCTCCTCATCACTGTCTCTGGAATTATTTTCAAAATCAGCATTATCCGAAGTGCTCTTATAAGTTTGTGTAAATGATTCTGCATCGAAGTTATCACCAAAAACAGATGTAAAATCAAAGTCCTTAAAGGTATTCGTAAAGTCACCGGAATTATCACCATCAGAATCTCCATCGGTTGCTCCACTGCCAAAGCCCTCGAAGCCCTCCATGGCATTCATAGCTTCCATATATGTATTGTACATTTCAAACATCCTCTTGGCCTGGAAGATATTTAACATTTTATCTACGAAAGCTTGCTCATTCTTATTACATTTTGGCCTAACGTTGTTAAGTAAGGCTTCCATATCAGCCTTCTCATTTTCAAAGCCACAGGCAGAAATATCATTTGTTGTAAAATTTCGCATACAAATAATTAGCTCATATAGCTTAATGAGCAATTCCAAGGTTAGTCTAGATTTTATATCCACATAGGGCAATGCGGTTTTTAGTAGCTCTGCCGTATGTAGTAAGCCATCATCTGCCATAGCTTCTCCCAATATATGTACTCATTATAGTATATTCAAGGGAGGTGCCATTATTCGGGGTAATTAAGTCGTTCATCATTGATTTTATATAATTCTTGGTCCAAATAACGTTTAGCAAAATGCTTTGCCATAGGAAGATTCATATCAGAATAATTACCGCAATTTATAGCAGTGGCTCCAGGAACATCTCCCTCATAATCACGGATAAATTCAAACATCTCAGTTATAAGGGCTATAATGTCTTTTGAGACATAATCTCCACCTAGAAGCAAATAAAATCCGGTCCGACAGCCCATAGGACCGAAGTAGATAATCTTATTCTGGAATTCCTCGTGATTTCTAAGATAGGTAGCACCCAGATGCTCTATAGCATGCATTTCTCCTGTCAGCATAACAGGCTCATGATTTGGTCTGGTCATTCGAAGGTCAAAGGTGGTAATGGTTTCTACACCTATTTTATCTTTTCTAGAGACATAGACACCGGGTAGTAATTTCATATGATCAATTGTAAAGCTTGCTATTTGCTTCATGATATCATCCTTTCAATAAAAGAGTTATTTAGATATAATACTCAAATTAGATATTTTATTTTAACATACATTCAGGGGTTTGTTCCAGAGACTTTTATTTTACCTTGCTTTTTGTTATAATATAAAAATCAAAGAAAGGTTAGGGCAGATTAATATGTATGATGGCATAATATTAGACATGGACGGCACTATATGGGATTCTACTAAACAGGTGGCTGTGGCTTTTAAGGAAGTATTGAAAAATAAGTATCCCGAAGTGACAGATGAGGTTACCGCAGAGAAGCTGAAAGGATTATTTGGGCTACTTCTCGATGATATAGGGGTCAAGCTTTTTAAAAGTGTTTCTCCAGAAAAAGCTAAAAAAGTTATACATGACTGTTGTGAATATGAAAATGAGTATCTTGCTCAGCATGGTGTTAGCTTATATGAAGGAATAGAAGAGACCATTAAGGAACTATCTAAAAGCTATAAGCTATTTATAGTAAGCAACTGTCAAGAAGGCTATATACAAACCTTCTTTAAGATACATCCTCACCTTGAGAAGTATTTCACTGATTATGAATATCCAGGTAGATCCGGCAAGGCTAAGGCAGAAAATATTAAGATGGTAGTCCATAGAAATAAGCTTAAAAACCCCATATATGTCGGAGATACGTCAGGCGATGCCAAGGCAGCTAAGGAAGCTGGGGTTCCATTTGTATTTGCACGATATGGCTTTGGGGATGTTGATGAATTTGACTATGTAATCGATAAGCCTTTTGAGCTTCTTGATATACTAAAAGAGAATGATTAGGATTGACTTTCTTGGTCGAAATTAATATATTGATATGAGATGATAAAATCGAATAGGAGTGAGAAGATGTTAAACGGAAAAAAATCACTGTTTTCAGGTATGCAGGCCACAGGTACTCTTCAACTGGGAAATTACCTGGGAGCATTAAAAAACTGGGTCGAACTCGAGGATGAGTATGAAACCTTTTATTGTGTGGTAGATATGCATTCAATAACCGTAAGACAGGAGCCTGCTGAGCTTAGAAGAAAAGCAAGAGCACTGCTTACTCTATACATTGCAGCTGGGCTTAATCCTGAGAAGAACTGTATTTATTATCAGTCCCATGTGCCTGCTCATGCAGAGCTTAATTGGATTTTAAACTGCTTTACCTATATGGGTGAACTTAATCGTATGACTCAATTTAAGGACAAGGCTTCGAAGAATGAAGAAAATATTAATGCAGGTCTTTTCACTTATCCCGTACTTATGGCTGCTGATATCCTCTTGTTCCAGTCTGATATAGTTCCGGTAGGAGATGATCAGAAGCAGCACATTGAAATTACAAGAGATATTGCACAAAGATTCAACTCCATATACGGGGATGTGTTTACCATTCCTGAGCCATATATTAAGAAGACAGGTGCTAGAATTATGAGTCTTCAGGATCCGACAAGTAAAATGTCAAAATCTGATGAGAACGAGAATGCAAGTATTTATCTTCTTGATGATACTGATACTATTATCAGAAAGTTTAAAAGAGCAGTTACGGATTCCGATAGTGAAATCCGTCATTCTAAAGACAAGCCTGGAATTAGTAATCTTATCGAAATCTATGGGATTGCAACCGGTAAGTCTATAGCCGAGACTGAGAAGGAATTTGAAGGGAAGGGCTATGGTGACTTTAAGCTAGCAGTAGGAGAGGCTGTAGCAACCATGCTAAAACCTATACAGGATAGATTCGATGATCTTAATAAGGATAAAGCATATATTGATGGAATTATTAAGAATAACGCTGAAAAGGCGGCTTACTTTGCCAACAAGACTTTACGTAAGGTCCAAAAGAAGATAGGATTTCCTGAAAAAATAAAATAATTTAAGGACAGGATGTGAAAACATGAAGATAGTATTCTTAGAGACAGACACCTTAGGAAATGACGTCAATCTAACTCAGTTCGATATACTGGGTGAAGTTATAAAATATCCCATGACTGTTCCCGAACAGATTCCGGAACGGGTAAAGGATGCTGACATTGTAATAGTTAACAAGGTACCTATGAATGAGACTACACTTGCTGGGGCAGATAATTTGAAGCTTATATGTATAACAGCTACCGGGACAAACATAGTAGACTTCGATTATACTAATTCAAGAAATATAGCTGTGGCTAATGTCAGTGGATACTCCACTCAGTCCGTAATACAGCATACATTCGCATTGTTCTTCTATGTTTATGAGAAGCTAAGCTATTACGATGATTTTGTAAAATCAGGAGGCTATATTCGCTCGGATATATTCAGCCATTTTGAGAAGAAGTTTAGTGAGCTCTATGGTAAGACATGGGGGATCATTGGTCTAGGTGAGATAGGCAGAGGGGTAGCAGAGATAGCTAAGGTGTTCGGATGTAATGTAATTTATTATTCCACATCCGGAAGGAATAACAATAATGATTATGAGAGAGTAGACTTTGATACATTACTTACTGATTCGGATATAATATCCATCCATGCCCCCTTAAATGACAAGACCATGAATTTAATAGGAGAAAAAGAGCTTAAGAAGATGAAGAAGAGCGCCATACTCCTTAATCTTGGAAGAGGTCCTATAGTAGATGAACATGCACTGTATAAGGCCTTAAATGAAGATTGGATTGCAGGTGCAGGACTTGATGTGCTCACTGTCGAGCCAATGGCAGCTAATAATCCGCTTTCAAAGATTAAGGATAGCTCAAAGCTTATAATCACACCTCATATTGCCTGGGCTACAGTAGAAGCAAGGCAGAGGGTTACAGATGAGGTATATAAGAATATGGTTGCTTTTCTGGATGGTGAAGAAAGAAATATTGTGAAGTAGAAAATAAAGAAATATATCATAAGGATAAGGATACTAATGGACTTGTGTCAGGATACTAACACAAGTCCGTTTTTTGCGTGCGCCCGGCGGGCGCACG
>LSQX01111898.1_pt3 | contig 15116 bp, 14 predicted proteins | sample 654561 | NCBI WGS metagenome assembly LSQX01 (sample SAMN04489861, study PRJNA283612) | anaerobic digester metagenome | isolation source: 4 biogas reactors fed with cattle manure at either 37C or 55C with and... | place: Denmark: Kongens Lyngby | collected 2014 | reverse complement strand
TCGCCGTCGGGTTCATGGCGCTGATCGGCGTGACCTTCACTGCACTCGGAATAGCCATCGCGTCGAGGATGGAAGATATGCACGGCTTTCAGCTCATCATGAACTTCATAGTCTTCGTGATCTTCGGACTCTCCGGGGCACTCTTCCCTATCGATGGCCTGCCCGACTATATCCGGCCGTTGACGCTTGCTGATCCCCTGACGTACGGCGTCGAAGGGATCCGTTACGGCCTCTCGGGCATCGCCCAGGTTCATCCATTCACGTGCCTTGCCGTCATGGCATCCTGCGCCGTTCTCATGATCGTCGTCGGGGCATACCTCTTTCGGAAGATCCAGTCCTGAGGGAGCAGGTGTGAGGGGTCACCCCTCCGCCCGCACGGCATGCTCCGCAGCATACCCGGGGCCCCGTCCGTCAGAAACGTCATGCAGAACCTCCGGAAGAAAAAGTATGAGGGTGATACTCTCCGGATGCACTGGAACGACGAAGAAAAGCGAGTGGAATTGACTGTTCCAGTGAAAAACGAGGATGGATCCGACGGCCACGCCCAGATACGGGATTATACGTACAGCCTGGCGGATCACCAGGATATGATGCAGAGGTGTGGGCTACACAATATAGCAGTATACGATGAAGAAGGGATGCCGTTCTCGGATACATCGCAACGGATGGTTGTCGTCGGGTACAGGCCGGAGTGACGAATATTCTGATGGGGAGACCATCCTAACCCATAGGGAGGAGAGGCCGGACCACACCCCCTCATCGCGGATCGCAAACCTCGCGTTCGCACCTCGAAGACTTCTGGTCATTTTACGCCCATCGCCGGGCAAGCAGGAGCGTCACCAGGCCAGAGAGGGAGGCCGTTATGGTGAAGAGGGACACGAGCTCCCCGTCGCAGCCGTATCGATCGGACTGGATGGCTGCAACCATTCCCGACGACATTGCAGCCTGAATTTGCCACTGCACTCAGATATCTCAGACCGTGGCGGAATAAAGTTTGACAGTTCCGGGTATGGGAGTTATGCAGAATGCATCATGGCGTTAAAAAAGATCAAATTAAATAGTTATAACTCAGAAAAAGTTGTATTCACCCGGAACAGGATCCCCGCGACTCAAGCAACCCATGCTTCCAGATTCACGAGCCTGGCTGACATGAGTGTCCTGTGAATGAAACCGGGAGAAGCAGGATCCTGCAAAACCGCAGGTGAAGAACAACCGGAGGTAAAGAAAAATGGCACGCTACTTTGGGTATTCGCCAAAAGGCACCGTGAAAGATGCTGTAGAGTCGTTTGAATCAAAAACCCAGGTTCGAAGCGCCGGGGGAACCCTGCTCGGGACTGTCTACGTGGACATCTCCGACGAAGAATGGGCCGTAGCCATCGCCTACGGCAGGGCGCAACACCCGAAACTCAGGGGCCCGGAGCCAATCTACGAAGTCAGGTACGCACACCGGACAGGAGAGACCGGAGAGACAAAGAGACTTGACACCCGGGAAGAAAACCCGTGCACCATTCCGGCAGAACCGTTCCCATCGACGGACGAATTTATAGTCTGGGCTCTGGGCGAAGAGAGAGGGCGGATCAGCGGTACCCCTTTGTGAAGAAAACCGGAATAACAACACCCAAATGGGTAAATTACCGTGAACACGCTTTTACGGGCTCATGATTTTATCATAGTGCAGGCCGGGGGTCGGGAATGGACCCCCCGGCTCTCTCCTGAAAAAACAGGCACCCCTAGACCGGGTTGATCAATTTTTCTCCCGATGAGATGGGTGCTCCGGTGCGACGGTCGATGAAACGGTAGGTCAGATGCTGACCGTACCGGATCTCCGCACCTCCCGGGAGCGTGATCCTGTTACCATCAACATCACCGATAGAGACCCAGAACCGATCCCCGAGCTGAACGATCGACTCTCCCGATCTGAAAGACCCGATACGCTCCTCAGTGCCCTCGTTCCTGAGGATCATATGCACAGCGGCGTTTTCACGTAAACCGACGCTCACCGTCAGCTGGTTGACGTCGAACGCATCTCCGGCCCTGTGCTCGAAGACAACGCGATACGCATCCCCGGCCTTCATCTCCCCGGAAGCAACCAGGTCTGCCTTTACCGGCTGCGTGGTATCACCCGCCGCACCGGTGGCGTAGACCGCCACAAGAGCAACAATGATCAGCGTCACAGAGAGCATCAACATAACGCCGATCACCTCAGACACGGCGTCAGTGGAGAGAGATTTATTACATTTCATACCATTCACCGCTCCTTTAAGAGAACACTGCTCTTATACAGAAGAGCCCCGCTCGGCAGGTGGTAGATCGCCACCTCGACCACAGCCGACCGCTTGATGCAATCCTCCAGCTCCATTTTGTCGAGGTTGAGGAACCCGGCGGTATCTCCCAGGCCCCCGGTATTCGAGCCGCCCCCTGCCCTCCAGACGCCGGGAACGTCAGAGTCGCCAAAATTTTTAATGAACTTCAACGGCTCATCCTTCTCCAATTCTCTCCTCAGGTCATACGATGCCGGGCGCTGCTCACTGTCCGGCAGGTGGACCCAGGTGTTGATCCTGAGGTCCCGGAGCAGAACCTGATCCCCGCCCCGGTGCTCGAAGACGAGGGTGAAGTCATTCCCACTCCCGGCGGAATACACCGCAAGGTCCACCGAAGGCGGAGGATCCTTCAGATCGGCAGCCCCGCCGGCAAACGAGGCGACGAGCGCGGCAAGGATGATCACGATCGCAAGTAACAGGATCACCCCGATGACCGGGGAGACCGCCGCCTCCCGGTCTACCATACGCCCACCTCGACGTTCACGGTCCGGAGGGTTACTTTCGGAGGGGTGGTGCTGAACGTAAGCGTATGCCGAGGAGGCGACGACAAAGTGCCAGGAACATAAACATAGGTATCGCTGTTGGTGCTATCGCAGAGTTTCTCCAGATGCTTCCCCATCATCTCGGACACCTTATCGCCGTCGCCGACAGTGCAGTTTTCGAAGACGATTGTCTCCACTTCCCCCAGGTATGACTCCGAAACGGTTGCATTCACCCCGAGCGTGACTCTCCCGCTCCCGGTGATAAAAAATCCATCCTCTTTGCGGGTGAGGTTCACCACGGTGATCTCGATATCACTCCCGGTCGTCAGGGTCAGAACGACGAAGAAACGAAGGAACTCACCGCTGTCGGCCCGTGCTTCGAGGATAGTATTGTATCGTGATGGCTGGGGAACCGTCACATTGTCCTTCGTCACCGCAACGAACCCATACTCCCAGAGGTAGCCCTGCGGCTCCCAGGTCGTGAACGAGGGCACGTAGGAGACGTTCACGAGAGATGCATTTCCAGTCATCACACTACCAGTCTGGTTGGTGACGGTCACGTTCACCAGGGGGGGTTCTTTCTCAATCGTAACCGAACCGCTCGACCGGACCGGACTCAAGAGGACATCACCCCCCCCGAGGGAGAATGGTTCACTGAACCGGATTCCATTTGTCTTGTGCGACACCGCGTAATAGATATGCGAGTCAAACCGGGCAAAGGCATCCGCCACCTCACGGGAGTGCTCGATCTCGGACTGCTGCTTCAGCCCGGGAAGATACGTTGCAGAGTAGATCGCGATCAGCGTGACGATGATGCCAAGGACCAGCATCAGCGCGATCACGGTCGAGACCGCGTCATCTTTCTCTATCATGGTAAGACCTCCCCCGAAAAGATGACGTTCTTCGGCGTGACGAGTCGCAGGGTATCTTCGCTCGTAAGCTTGCGGTCAAGCCTGACCTCCAGACGCCCGCCGAGATCGAACACTTCAACCCCGCTACTGCCAGCGTGATTGTAGAGAATGAAGTTCTCCGGGCCCGGATTGCGGCTCGGGTACTCCGTCCTGCTCCCGTCCTTTCCGATGACGACCACCGTCAGGTCTTTTTTCTCGACCCAGTCCCCGCCCTTGTGCCAGAAGACCGCCGTGGTGTCGTTCACCGCGAGAGTGCCGTTCGATGCATTCTTCATCATGACATCGACGCTCGCCTCACGGCCGCCCGGTATCAGGGAGAACGCCGACGTGGCAAAGAGGGCGACCAGGATGATGACCAGCGCTATCATGATCATCTCGCCGACGACCGAGGATACCGCTTCATCGTGCTGAATTCTACATTTTTTCATGAAACCCGCCTCATATGATGTAGACGAAGAGTATCACCGTCGCAGCAAGCATCACGCAGACGTGCTTGAGACCTGCAAGAATGCTGTTCGAAGAGAGCTGGCCTGCCATGATCCCCGAGAAGAACCCGAGGATGATCCCGACGTGGAGCATCTCCCGGACGTTTGCGCTTATGTCGAAAGTGACGTCGTATGCAGAGAAACTCGAGATGAAGGCGACGTTCAGCTGGTAGGCCGAGTAGAGGTAGATGCCAAACGAGAGATATATCACAGCAAGATAGACGAACGAGACGTTCAACCGCTTCGTCTTCATCTTGATGTAGTGCTGAAGATCGTTGATTGCGATCGTCAGGATCTCACGGATGTAATCGGTCACCTCGCTTGCCCGTACCAGGAGGGAGATCGCGCGCTTCACCGAGACCAGACCGATACGCTCTTCCATGCGCACAAGCGCACCCGAAACGCTGGACCCGAGCCGGAGTTCATCGGCCGCGACCTTAATCTCGTGGGAGAGAACGCCCATCCGGGTATTCGAGATCATGAAGATGGCGCCCTGCAGCGTCATGCCGATGTCACGCATATCCGCGATCTCGGCAAGAAACTCGGGAAGCTGCTTCTCGATCGCCATGACATACCGGCGGCGCATCTCGTAGGCGATCATCACCGGGATCACGGCAACGATGATGGCAAGGCAGAGGAAGACCTCCAGGGTGTAGGACGGAAAGATCGACCCGAAAGAGCCGAACTGATACCAGAGGAACAACGCACCAAGGAACCCCGTGCCGATCACTGCCCCGACCGTATAGTCAGAGATGAAGAAAGTCCCGGGATGACGGAGAATTTCAAGAAAACGCAGCCACCGTTTCCGGGACTCAAGGTTTTTGAGGAACGCCGAATCCGGTCTGTCACCGGCAGCAGAGTCCAGGATCTCGACACCAAACTCGGATTCCCGTATCTCGCGGCGCGCGACATCAAGGTTGTCCGGCGGAAGGAGGACGTAGAGGATGAAGATAAGGGCGATCGCCCCCAGCGGAAGACCGAGGTACATGAGCGGCATGATGCCATCGAGCTGGTTCTGTCCGGCGAGGTTCTGCGCCACCAGCATGATGATGATCGCGATCGGTCCGGCGACAAATGCGGTCACGTAGACCTCGGCGACCATCTCCAGGATCTGGAGGAGGGATTCCTGCTCCTGCCGTGCAAGTTCGCGATACGTCTCTGATTTGGAGTTGAAGAAATTGGTGAGGTTCCCGCCGCTCCGGTAGACCAGCGCGAGATCGTTTATGAGCTCCTTGAAGTTGGCGGACGGCGTGACTTCCTGCACGTTTCGCATCGCAGTGAGGAGGTCAAGACCAAAGACCTCCACGTCCCTGACGATGAGCCCGCATTCCTTTGATACCTCGCCGTAGAGGTCGCCCGCCTCGTAAACGCCCCGAAAGATACCGTAAAGCGTCACGGTCGAGGAGAGAGCCTGCATGTAGGTGACGGCATGGGGAAGGTCCATCTCTATCCGTGTCCGGCGCCCCTGGGCCAGAAGGAGGGGATAGAGGTACAGACCGGGAAGCAGCAGACCGAGAACGGCGATAAATCCGACCAGGACGGTGACGCCGTAGGGGAGGAAGGGGAGGATATTGATCTCGATCCCGAAGAGGGAGAGAAGAAGAACGGAGAAAATATAGAGAAAAATGGCGAGCAGGGTTACGATCAGGCCGTACTGCAGGTACCGCGAGGCGGGGATCGGTATATGCGCCGAGAGCAGCGAGCGCGCCAGTTCGTTCCTGATGTTATCGAGCGTTGCTGCATTCGTCATTGCTGTTCCTGCACCATCATTTCCTGTATCATCTGCCCGACCATCGAAGGAGAGGAGGAGCCTTTCCGGGCCGTATCCATAAGGGCGTCCCTTCGAACGGTGATGGCTGCTTCAAGCTGTTCTCTGCTCCACCCGTTCCGGTAGGCGATGTCGTCAAAGACGACCGACTCCTTATACACCCTGACGAACCGGTCCGTCCGGTGATCCCAGGTAAAGAGCGGTTCCCACCGGACCCCATCATCAACGACCTGGATCTCGTTCAACGAGAGGCACCGGCGAAATCCCCTTCCACCGTCGTAGAGGAGGCTCTGTACCAGGATCAGATCAAGGGCGTTGAACATCGCCACCGGGACGTTGATGGGTTCGTGGGTCAGCCTGTTCACCGTCTCCCGCACGTTTCCTGCATGGACGGTGGAGTAGGTGGTGTGCCCGGTGTTCATCGCCTGAAAGAGGGTCTGCGCCTCCTCGCCCCGCACCTCGCCGACGATGATGTACTCAGGCCGCTGACGGAGCGCCGCCTTGAGGAGATGGAACATGCCGACGTTGCCGGTACCGCTGACGTTGGCGCTCTCTCGCGTCCTCAGCGGCAGCCAGTTGATGTGCGGGAGCTGGATCTCACGGGTATCCTCGATGGAGACGATCTTTGCCACCGGGGGGATGAAGAACGAGACGGCGTTCATCGTCGAGGTCTTTCCGCTTGCCGTTCCCCCGGAGATGATCATGCTTTTGCGGCTCTCGACCGCGAGCCAGATGTGCGCCATCAGGTCGGCGTCGTAGGTGTTGTTCTCGATGAGGCTGATCGGGGTCATGGGTTCTGCGCGGAACTTCCGGACAGTAAACGAACTCCCCCGGGAAGAGACGATATCAGAGTAGGTGATCTGTGCACGCGATCCCTCGGGAAGAGCGGCATCGATGAGCGGAGTCGAGAGGGAGAGTTGCTTGTCGGCCTTCTGAGCAAGTTTAAGCACGAATTTATTGAGATCCTCACCGTCAAAGACACAGTTCGTCTGGATGCTTGCGTATCTTCGATGATACAGGAAGATCGGGATCTCCGGACCGTTGCAGGTAATGTCCTCGATCCGGTCGTCGTTCATCAACGGATCCAGTTTCCCATAACCGAGGAAGTTGCGCTGGAGGTAGTATACGAGGACTTCCAGACGGTCATCGGCGATCTCGGGGTAAAAGGAGCGGATCACTCTCCTGATCAGGTCTGGATCAAGGCCGAATTCACCTCTTTTCCGGGCGGTATCGTAGATCAGCGTCGCCCGGAGCTGTTCAAACGTCTCTTCAAGGACGACCAGTTCCTTCTCCGTCACCTTCGGCTCGACGATCTCGTACCCGAGGGTGATCGCGTCCTTACGGAAGATGTTGGCATAGGAGAAAGGGGGGGCCAGCCAGTACCTCTCTACAATGTCCAGGGACGGGTCGGCAGGCGGGAGTTCGAGGATCATCGGGCCGGGGTCCGGGACTTCGTCTGCGGCAATGTCTACCTCCGGGATCTCCTTCACTTTTTTCCCGAACAGGGAGGAGAGGTCGAACTTCATATGCCACCCTGGTAGGTTGTTTCGGACGGTTTCCCATGATACTCGATAGCCACGTCGACCTCGCAGTTCCGGACGAAGACCGCCACGGCGTAGTCTCCGGGGCCGAAGACCGCCTCGGTCTTCCGCAGCTCTGCACCGTAGACCGTCTGCCAGCCGAAAGCCCGGTCAAAGACGGCGGCACCGTCTTCGATGCGGTAGAGCGCAAACCGGACGTCGCTGTAGGGGGTCATCTCCTTATCGGAATGAGCCTCATCCATATTCCGCACCGTGTAGGTGATCCGCCAGGGCACCGGGGCGACGACCTCGGTGACGCCCCAGAGAGAATACGCTTCCAGGTTTCGGAGCAGGGGATCCTGCATCGTGAGGAAATTTTCGTGGAGTTTCCATTTATCGTCGTAGGTCCACGAGAGCCGGGTCGGATACCAGGTGCTCGCGTAATAGTCCTGGACCAATTCCAGCCAGGTCATCGGCGACGGCGAGGGCCCTGAGACCGGGATGCGAAGAGCCTCCGTGAGGCTCTCGTTCGCCGAGAACGGGGGTGCCTCCCCGAGGGGCCGCTTTCCGGCGACGGTGGTATCGGCGTCGAACCGGTCGTCGCGCGAGAGGACGTGGCCCGGCCAGAGGCTGTCGCCGCCGTTGAAGAACGGCACCATCCCGTCGTATGCGCTGCGGGAGACGCCTTTCTCCGCAGTATTCACGGTCCAGGCTACGGAGACGATGACCGGCTGGTTCCAGACGGCATCTTCGATGACGATCCTGTCGATATCGGGCACTCCGGGTCCGGCAACGAACGTCCGGTTCGTCGGGTGATAACGGATACCATCAAGGGTTCCGGAGGCGGTGGTGGTGTTCCAGACGGCGCTGCCGGAGTACCACCCCGACTCAAGATCGAGACCCTCCGGGAGGGCGGCATCAAACGTCCCGTTCTCCGGGTAGTAGACGAACTTCCCTGCAGGCATCTCCGCAACGGTCCAGTAGAGCCGTCCGGGGACCGTGCCGTCGGTGACGAGGGCAAGGGCAGTGGCTTCAGGGATGATCGTGCGCCGGTCGTGGGTCGCCGGGTAGTAAAGGAGACCGACGCCGTAGCCCATCTTATCGAGGATTGCGGCGGCAAGGATGGCGTGATCCTCACTGTCGCCCTCTCCCGCGGCGAGGGTTATGACCGGGTAGTTCGGGTAATCGGGAGGAGCAAGGCGCTCCTCATCCGTAGTGTAGTCGAGGCTCTCCACGAAGGCAAGGACGTTAGCGACGGTATCGCTGTCGCCGTACCCCAGAGCCAGGGAGGTGTCGAGGAACCAGTCGGCAACGGTGCCGATGACCCCGTCGTCGCCGTCGGTCACGACGTATTCCGCCATACGTTGCGGTTTCTCATCATACGATCCGTATGACGCGGCGACAAACCGCTGGTGGGTGGCATCGGGAATGTAGAGGTTCATCACCATCTCGGTCTCTTTATAAGACCAGGCATAGGTCTTCCAGCCGGTGACTGCTTCTTCTTTCTCCGGACCGGGATCGGACCCGTGGCCGACAGGGGTCGGGGTGACAGGGGCGGGTTCCTGGCCGGGAAAGCCGATGCCGGAGAACCAGAGAACGGCAACGAGACCGACGATGACGATGGCGGCCACAAGAACCCCGATGACCTTCTTGAACAGCGACTCGTCAAAGGCGAGATCCATGCTTACCGCCTCCTCACAATGAACGCCCCGACTAATGCAGCGATTGCGAGGTACACTGCAAACCCGGGAGACTCTGTGGGTATGGGGATGGGTGTAAACACCGGCATCTCAGTGACGGTGGGGTGCTGAGTCGCTGTGGTCTGGGAGGGGAACGGGTTTGGCGCTTCGCTTCCTGTGGTGTTTCGCACGCTCCCCTCGCTGAGAAGCTCGAAGGTGCTGGTGGTCTTGTAGTTGACGTCTTTACAGGTGATGGTGATCTGGTAGATCCCCGGATACCAGGAACTGGTATCTATCGGTTTTTCACCTTCGTAGGAGAATGGTCGTGTTCCCAGGACTGGGTCGTAATCTCGGGGGAAGGTCTCGTTGATCGGGATCTTCATCAGGGTGTTCGCTTTGCCCGACTCATAGAGGTCGAGCGCGGTGATCGTCAGGATCAGGGTATCCTGAACCTTTGTCCCGTCGGCGGTCTCTTCTTTTCCGGCGAGATTGGTCGTTCCGCTGACGATAAATTCGTCCCCGACGACCAGCTCCCCGACCGGGTTGATCTTGATGACCGGATCTTCTACCGTGAACGTATCCATCACGTAGAGGTCGTCCCGGGTCAACGAATCCAGCGCCCGCACCAGGGCTTCGGCTGCGACCCGGCCGTCAAGCATCCCGAGGTTCGAGATCAATCTGCCGTCGGCTGCGTTGTACAGCCCGTTTACGCTTCCCCTGAAGTTGAGGTTGTTCTCGGGCAGGACGTCGAACTGGTTGTCTGTTCCCGGGTGGTGGTAGACGATGAAGTAGTCACCGGGGGAGAGGTCGTAGGTAAAACTTCGGGGGAGGGTGATCCCGTAGGAACCGTCGTCGTCGAGGGGGAACCGGGAGTTATAGTCAGCATACTTGAAGTTCGGGCCGAAGATGTACCATTTCATATGCCCGGTGGAGCCGGATAGGTCCTTACCCGGGCTTCCGCGGCCGTACCACCAGGAGTAAAGATGATCCCCGCGGGCAAACACCCCGCCGGTCCTTTCGTCAAACTTTGCATGAAGAGAGGGCATGTTGAGTTCGTAGTCCCACGACAGCGGGACGTCGCCGTCGATGGAGCCGGGGCCCCCAGGATAGCCGCTGTTGCGGTGCCCGATCGGCTGGAGGTTGGCATGTACGGTGTAGGTCCCCGCATCGCAGGGAAATTGCGAAGTGTCCCACGGATATTCCCATGTTCCAAGGACCGGGTTATAGTAGGTGATGGTGAACGTGGCGGGGACGCCGTCTTCAACGGACCGTGACAGATCGGTCAGGGGTGCACCGTTCGGCGGCAGGTTAGGCCCCGTGACGTAGAGGTAGATCGGGATGGATTTTAATGAGTCCGAGGCTCTGAGATTGGCCAGGGTTCCGTTCAATACGATAATGTCACCGATGGCATACAGTTGTCGATCCGGCCGATCAAAGACCAGTGTCATAACTTTCTGGTCTATCCTGAACGTTGCCTTTACCGGTTGGACGATGTCGGGGCCGGTTGCCTGGATCGTATACGTGGTGACCGGAGTGGCGTCCGGGATATGGATCTGCAACCGGACGGTGCCGCCCCACCCGGGATGGACGCGCACGTGGTAGTCAGAGAATCTGGTATCCCACCCGCCGCCGTCAAAGACGGGGTAGTCCTCTCCCGCCGGGGGTTCGGGGAGGGTGATGTTGTAGTGCATGAAAGGTGCCCCCTGGAACGTGAAATAGAGGTCGCCGCCGCGCTCCGCGGTCATCTCATCGAGGACGAGTGCTGGCGGGTAGTCCCGCGCCGTGAAGGTGTAGGGTACTTCGTGATTGAGGTCGTTGAGGGTCATCCGAAAGACCATCGTCACCTGGGTATCCCGGGAGACGCTGCTCTGATCCGAGAGCCGGAAGACGAGGGTGTTATTCCAGGCTGCAGGATCTGCAGAAAGGCCCTCAAACGAGACCGTATTCCCGGCAATGTTCGTGATGCTTGATGTTTTGACGTTGCCCTGCAGTTCGTACTCATACCACGGACCCTGGAACTCACTGAGCGGGAGGTTGTGGTCGGGAAGCAGGAACTGCATCCCCATCCGGTAGGGGAGGGGGTTCTGTCGGCTGGGGTTCGGCACGGGCTCGACATCCGTCCCGAGGGTGCGTATCATCACCGGCCCAAGACTGTCGGCGACATTCTCTATCCAGCAGGATCTGGTCTGATCGACCGTACCGTCGCTATAAACAGGATAATACAGCGATCCGGGACTCCCGCGGATGTAGTTTGCGATGCCGTTGGTGAGAGCAATCGGGTCGGTCGGCTGCCCGGAGTCGATCCTGGCCATCCGGGTGGGGTTCCCCTTGACCGAATCAGAGAACGCCGAGAAGTTCACGCCCCTTTCCCCCTGAAAAATGGTATCACCGGGGTTGATACCAGCGTTTTGCCCTTCAGGCGTCACGAATCGTGCCGAAGCCGCCGGGACGAAAGCAGTCAGGAGAAGGAGAACCATCGTTAGTATCACCATGATCCGATATCTGCCCATGTTCCTGAGACTCCTTGAGGCGGGGATGCACCACATTGTCAAATTAATTTGCTATAACGCTATTTCACTTTGTTGCGATGCAGAGGTGCCATGCAACGTTGAATAACGGTGCCGGGTAGCATAATTGCTCAAAATAACCAATTTTTGAACTTATTTAGAAAAGTTAATGTTATATTGGGACTATTGCATTTTACAACAAAATTTGTTGTAACTCAAATATATTTGCCCAAATTGTGAACACCTGCATTGGAGAATACCTGCATGATTGTATTATCCTGTAAAAACGGACCTGAATCACAGGTCAGGAAAAAACGCACCCGACCAGACCGGGACGATGCGGTCTCGCCGGTCGTCGGGGTGATGCTGATGCTCGTCGTCACGATCATCATCGCCGCGATCGTCAGCAGTTTTGCGGGCGGCCTCGGGTCCACCAGCGGCACGGCGCCGACGGCGACGCTGGCAGTCAAGATGTCTGCCGGGCCGAACGACACGAACGTGACCATCGAACATCTGGGTGGCGACCCTCTGGCAACGAAAGACCTCAAGATCGTCAGTACGTACACTGTTCCGGACATGTGGGGTGCCAAGGCAACATCAAAAGCCGGACACATGATCAAACACACCATTGACGGATCACTTGCCCCGATTCCGGAAAACGCCCTTGACACCACGAGTCCGGGATACCCGTTCACCCCCCAGGTGACCAACGACGACAGCGTTGTCTCCGAAAGAACCGCGGATAAAACGTTCGGGACGGCAATTCTTACGCCCGGCGGGCGGCTCACGTTCGATCGTGACAACTTCCTCGGGTTTGAGACGGGTTGGCGTACTATCTACGGGTTCGGCGAAGGGGTTACGACGCATGTTATGATCATTCACACCGCGAGTGGGAAGGTCATCTACGACAGGGATGTGATTGTACCGTGGTGAACAGAGGAAATGATGATGCGGTATCCCCGGTCATCGGGGTGATGCTGATGGTCGTCGTCACGATCATTATCGCAGCAACAGTGAGCACATTTTCCACCGGGTTCGTCTCAGATACGCACGCTGCACCCGGGACCCAGGTCGCATACGTCGGGGTATTGACAGGACCGATAGGCGATCTTGGGGAGATCGGCCTCGTCTTTGAGAATATGGGTGGAGAGACGTTGCTCCTCTCAGACCTGGAACTTAACCTGAAGTCGACCCTCTCTGGAGGAGACGAGGCCTCGATCGCGTATACCGATGCGCCCTCTTCAACATATCGTGGGACTCCCGTACCGGGTGAAACCCGACTCTCGTCCGCTTTCACGTACCGCATGAAGAAGATCGGAGTCGCAGATGCGGAAAAAACTGCCACAAATGTGGCTAATTCACAGATCAAGGCCGGAGACAGGTTTGTTATCCATGCAGACCGCTACTTCAGCAAAGATGAGAGCAAGTATGGATGGGTGATGTACGTCGCGGACCGCGGCATGACAGGAGCACCATACTCCAGCGGGGAGTTTGAGGTGAGCAGCAAGACGACCTACGCGCTCGTGGACAAGAACACCGGGACGGTCATCTCCTCGGGCACTCTCGTGGGAAGTGTATTATGAAAAACCAGATCCGGAATGGAAAACGTATGAATTCAGAAAGAAATGATGCAGTATCCCCGGTCATCGGCGTTATGTTGATGCTCGTCGTGACGATCATCATCGCCGCATTCGTATCGGCCTTTGCAGGAAACGCCTTTGGAAACACCGAAACAACACCGGCAGCCGCCCTGGATGTAAAGATCCTGTCGAATGGAGGCAGCAATCCGGCGGACCCACAGTATGTCATGCTGATCGAGCACCACAGCGGAAGCAGCATTCCAACGTCCGATCTGCGGATCATCAGTTATTACACGCCGCCGTCGACAACGGGGAAGACCATGCAACGCGGAGAGGTAACAGCAATGACAGCAGCTGCAACAGTGAAGAATATGAAGATCAATGGCGAGACGATCGCCTCTGTAAAGATCCCGTACCTCAACGATATCGCCCGGGGTAAACCCGGAGACGTGGGCACGAACTTCGGGGAGTATACGTTCAGTCCCGGAGACGTCATCAGCACGGGAGGGTCTGCAGGAACCAAAGTAGTCCTTGGCTTTGATATGACCACAGCAGCAAAACGCACTGAGCTCGGTTTTGGTAGAGGATCCGCGGTTGATGTCGAGATCATCCACCTCCCGAGCCAGAAGAGCCTCTACAGCGGGAGAGTGATTGTACAATGAAGGACGATGGAGTATCCCCGGTCATCGGGGTGATGCTGATGCTCGTGGTGACGATCATCATCGCCGCCATGGTGAGCGCATTTTCCGGAACCGTTGCGCAGGACGAAACACTTGCACCGCAGGTCACACTCTCTGCATCGTATGTCTCCAGCATTACAGATACGGATAAGACGAACGGAGTCCCGGATCATCTTGCATCCTTCAAACCGAACAACGGCATTACGTTCCGGCTCTCAGGCGGAGATTCATTCTCCCTCAGGGATATCACCGTCCAGTTGAGACAGGAAGAGAACGTCATAAACTTCGATATGAATACGAACCTCAACTCAGCAGCAGCGGTCGATACAGATAAAGTGACGATTCTGAAGAATGCCGACGGCAACAACACATACTTTGGACTCCCGGGAGGAGGCGATGCATTGATAACCGTCGGAGATTCGTTCATGATCGTCGCCGATGATTGTTACGACAGTACAATGACCACCGACGCGACGATCGCGAAGGGGCGGTTCCTCACCTGGTCTCCCGAGGGTTCGGGAAGCACGTTCAGGTTACAGACGGATGTGCCTTTCAAGTACACGATCACCGATCAGCTGAGCGGCAAGCCTATGCAGAGCGGAACGCTTATCATTCGGTGATTTTGTGTTCCAGAACAGAAACGAGGTAATACACAATGTGCAGAAATGATCGCGAAACAAAGAGACCTCTCTCTTTTTTCGCTGAAAATGAGCATGCGGTCTCACCGGTTGTCGGTGTCATGCTGATGCTCGTCGTGACGATCATCGTCGCTGCGATCGTCAGTAGCTTTGCCGGTGGCCTGGGGGACACGGCCGATCCGGCACCGACGACGGCGTTCGAGATCAGCATGCGCGCGGGAGACGCAATTGGAAAAGATGTTGCTGCAAATTCTACCGCACCCGGTCCCGCCCCTGAGTGCGTCGTACTGACCATGCTCGCCGGGGAGACCCTCAACTCCCGGGACCTCAAGATCATCACGACCTACACTGTTCCTGAGACCTATAACGGGGTGGTATTGACAAATGCCGGCAAGACCATCAAGCACACGCTGGATGGTGCAATCGGTCAGGCGGATGTCTGGGATTCAAGTTTGAACCCCTTCATTCCCCAGGTGAACGGGTATAAACTCAAAAAGGCGAGTGATAACAGTCTTGCTCCGGGGAATGGCATGCTCGGCAGTGCC
>LSQX01041779.1_pt1 | contig 15116 bp, 4 predicted proteins | sample 654561 | NCBI WGS metagenome assembly LSQX01 (sample SAMN04489861, study PRJNA283612) | anaerobic digester metagenome | isolation source: 4 biogas reactors fed with cattle manure at either 37C or 55C with and... | place: Denmark: Kongens Lyngby | collected 2014 | reverse complement strand
GCAAGCTTAATAAAATCTGAAAGTGGAAGTATAATAGTTTTATATGTTCCGATATCTTCTGCAGAATAATAATTCTTTAAAGGAAGACAAGATAACGTATTGCCTCTGTAATACTTTCCTGCCTGAGTGTCATCACTAGCACATACAATATAATAATTATCCAAATCAACATGGTCAGAACCAATCGGTGCAACCATTACATCTATGGAAACATAAGCCGTATCTAATATAGGTCTTACATCTATTCTGGATTTATGTTCATTATTCGGAAATGCAATTTCATCATATGCAAATGCTAGGAACCCAACCCAACTATGACTACTACTTGCATACAATCTCCCGACATTAACGTTTTGATAAACCGCATTGCCATCTCCACCCATCCCTGAAACATCATAAAATAAATTGACTTCCGGTGCAAAAGCCCGTAAAATGGCATTATTATCATCTTCCATAGTTGGAGTAACATAAGCATCCCATCCAACATAAAAACCAAATCCCTTAGGATTATTTTGATTTTCTGTACTTCCATCATACATATTATATAGTACTTCAACACCTTCACCGGCTAGAACTGTGAAAGATAAAGTGCTTATAATACATATTGACATTACCAATACCCCTAAACAAGCTGCCAATCCTCTCTTACTTGACCTTTTAAACATTTTAAACATTGAAATTCCTCCTTTAATAATTTTTATTTAAGCAAAATAATTGTTTGAAATACTAGGTTTGAAAACTATATACCTATTCTCATNNATTATTGTTCCAATGCTTAACAAAAACATTGAGATTACTAATACCCCTAAACAAACTGTCAACACTCTCTTGCCTGTCTTTCTAATCATTTAAATTCCTCCTTTATTAATTTTTATCTAAACAAAGTATGTATAAAATACTTTGATTGAAAACTATATACCTATTCTCATAAGACTATTATACACAAGAATAAACCATATATTAAAATTATACTACTTCTTACTCAATAATTTAAGCAAATATCTTGCTTTTTTGTACACTATTCCGCTCATTTTTTAAAGAGCATGAGATTCTTCGCTAACGCTCGGAATGACAAGTACAAAATAATAAGCAATTTTACTGAAGTACATCTCTTTCCTTTAGGGGAGTAATACTCTCCATACTATCTATTAAGAACGACTTAACCTTGTATGCTTCAATACTTTCTTTGAAGTCCAAATCAGGTAGTTTTATGGAGTGTTCAATATTTTTAATAGGTTCATCAGCCGCTAATTCTATCGGCTTAGTTTTTATATCCACCATCATATTCTCTTTATATAAAGCAAGAACAGCCACTGCGTTATATTTATCTTCTGTATCATTAATAACATTAAAATCTGCTGTAATAGTATCCCCTGCAGATAGTTCTGAGAAGCTGTAAATGGGTTTCTCATTTACACTAAAGTTTGAGCTGTTACTTACTAATTCAAATGCAAAGCCAAGATCTGTTTCAAGTTTAACGGTTATTTCGTCTCCATTAATAGTAATTGGCAGTCTTCCTAAGCGATTACCATGCATATCTAGTTTATATGCAACATATGACCTAGGATTGCGCTCCGTTGTTAATTTGAATTCACCCGTTGAATATTTGATAAGTGTTGGAAGCGTTCCCCTTGTATAGATGATCTTTGTACTGTCTGCAGGGTCCGTTTTATATTCCTCTCCCGTCGCTGCAACATCTGTTGTATAAATAATCAGTATTCTCCCGCTTTCTTCTAAATCTTTATCATCCAATGAAGTTGCTGACATTGTACCCTTATCAATACTTCCTTTTAACGTAGTTTTACCAACCTCAAAGCTATTATTCTTTAATGTACCTACCGCTCCAACCATGTTAGGTAAATTAATAAGATATGTATTGAGATTAAGATCGAAAATAAGCTCACCGGTGTCTGAAACAAGTCTATTAGAATCTAGCTCTGACAACATCTTATTTTTTAATATAGGGTCATCTAGTTTATTAATAAAAAGTCGTGCTACATCCTCCAGTGCATTACCGCCCATTTCACTCGGAATAGTAATTTTATTCCCTGCCGGTATTTCTTCATTCATAATTTGCTCTGTTGTTAAATCAGAAGTGATTTTATATATGCTTTTTTCACTTGTGGATTTGTCTACAAAGACATTAACCGTTTTAAACATATGTGTAAGATATGTCATGTTTTCTTCGTAAAAAGGATTAACGGTCGCCATATGATGTGTTCTTGTCCAATTATTATATCTTACTATTGCAAACTTTGGTTCCGCCTCTGTTATATTGCCTTTCCTAAAAATCAGCCCACCTTGTATTTCAGAAAAAATACCTAGGTGGTCATTTGCAATGGTAAAGCTTGCTCCTCCGCCAACTCCCCCCAACATTGTCCCTGTAACAGACTGCGGTAGAAACATTCCCCAAGCATAGCGATTTAACATATCCCAACCGTTATAAGCTCCAACGGCAGCAGTCATCATACCAATATCTTCTCTGCCTTTTGATGGGAACTCGTGATTATACTCAGATAATATAAACGGCTTATTATATATTTGTGTTAAAGCAAGAGACGGCATATACTGCTGCAAACGCCTGCTCCCATAAACTGACACGAATTCATCTTTACTTTTTGGCGAAAAAACCATACTTAATCTTGGATGTGCACCCGGATAGTAAGAATAATTAGGTGTACCGCCTCCGTTTAAGATTGCATTATATTGATGTGTCTCGTGAACATCTGTATGGGTACGCAATAGATTCGTCACAGCATTTTGCAACATATTAAAACCACCTATCGGCGCCTTAATACCTAATTCATTTACTAGATAATCCTTCATTTCACTATAAGCCGCAAGATTTTTTTCTACATGATAATCTATCAACTTATTCTTAATTGAAAAACTCTCCTCTAATGAATATTTATTTTTAGTTAATGTTACAGTTGTCTGCCCCTTATCCGTAAGAAATTTATTAACATCAGCATTTAACCATTGTCTGAAAGCTTCGTTATAACTAACATTGTAAGTTATGTTTTCATTATAAGGTGAGACTCCTATTAATACAGGGTCATCTTTAAGAGCAAGACCCGTATAAGGATTTACGTGTGTCAACCATTCATTCGCCAAAGCCTTCCATACAGCCATCGCCTCCGGGAAAAAGGTCGCAAGGCATGAATTAGGAATATTATATACACTAAGTGATTCGATACCATCAAACGGTAAATAAGAAATAACGTCGATAGTAATATATATTCCTTTTTCTTTTAGCTTTGCAATAGCATATTCAAGATTATCCAATTTTGGAGGATTCATCGATACATTAGTACCGGTTGGTCTCTCAAAAATTCCATCCATCCAGTCTTCGATACCATCAACATAATGAATCCTTGCAACATTATATCCCATTGAAGCAAGAATATCTGCTAAACTTTCAGCTTGTTCCTTACTTATATCTACCAACATATTTCCAACTAAATTGGCACCATAGAATCTCTCTTTTTTGTCAGGTGTGTCTTCAAAATAAAAGTCGCCATTGCTATCAATTTTAATAAATCCATGTTTACCTGCCGGTGCGTCATTCATAAAAGATAAATCTAAAGCACTACCTTTCGCTATATAAGGCAATACCTTATCAACAGGGTTCCATGTTTCCTGAGGAGAGCCATCATAAATCTTTAAGTTATCGACATACAAATCATTATACTGTCCTCTTTCCCTTTCGGTCTCGGCATAATACATTATAGCAAATCCTCCGCAATTAGATGTACTTGGAAATAATTCTGTATCTTGCTTATTATTATCCTTAAGTACGATATGCTCATCAAGCAGACCTTCTCTTAAATCTTGAATTGGAAATGATATCCTTTTGAATTTACCGATATCATCTGGTGTCATGTAATTACTTAAAGTTACACCAAAATACTTAAGATTCACTACGTCTCCGTCCTGTCCCCAATCAGAAGTTATTGCAAAATAATAATTGTTTAAATCGACATTCGCTCCGTCAACCTCATCAATTAGTATATCAAAGGATACCCATGCTGTTTCGGCTATGGCAGTACTAAAGCTCTTTTGAACCAAATGCAGATAATTCTTTTGCGCTACTTCATCATAAAAATAAGCTAGTAATCCACCATATTTAGCCCACCCATTATCATTATAATAAAGACCACCAACATCAATTCTGCTATACATTGTCTTATCGTCTCCACCTAAATGGGTTGCATTACATGCGAAGTCTTCATTGGTAATATAGGTTCTATTCCCAACCCTATAGGGTGCTGTGCCATTTTCCTGATTAGTTTTGTCATTACCAACATACATTTCATACAGTACTGTAGTAAATCCCTGTGCTGAAACTACAACCGATCCTATTGTTCCAAAGCTTGAAAACAACATTGAAATTACCAGAAACATTATAAAAACAATATTATTTTTTTTCCTCATCATATGCTCCTCCCTCGTTAGACAGAAATTATTTTATGACTATTTCCAAACATTAATCAGTACTTACATTTAAGGCTCATCTGGAATCAGAACTCCAGATGAGCCTTAGAATCACATGGTTGCATCTATTCCCACAAAATCCTATAGATGATTATAGCGGTTTCCACTCGGGTTAGCGTTGGTTTTAATTCGATTTTACCTTCATATGCACTAAAATCAAATAAATCTTCGACATTTAATTCCTTCCCCATAATTTTGATAGCTCTTTCGATAAAAGTCATGGCATCTTTTCTATTAATAACTGTATCAGGATTAAATGTGTTCTGCTCATTGACATCGAGAATGCCCAATGCTCTAGCTGCTGATATTTGCTCATATCCAGGGTCTGTCTTTGTCACATCTGCAAAATCAGTTGTTGATTTTTCTTTTGAACCCATTGCTTTAATAATTGTTGTGACAAAATCTCTTCTCGTTATTTCCATAGCAGGGTTAAATCGGTCCTCGGATGTTCCTCTCATGTGTTTTTGTAATACAAGTCTTTCAACCTGTTTTTTTGCCCATTCATAATCTTGCATATCCGTAAAGAGGTCTTTTACTTCAGTATTTCCTAATGAAATTCTTTCATTGGGACCACGATTCCCTTTATGTTTTTTAACCCTTACAATTTCATAATTCATTGATTTATTGCCCTTTTCCAATACAAACCTTGAGTAACCTTCACCTGTTTTTTCAACCTGTATTTGCTTTGTTCTTTGACCATATGAATTTAATGCAAAAACTTCCATATCATCTTTTGTTTTTAGGATGAACTCTCCGACAATCGGTTCAACAAGAACAGGGGCGGTTCCTTCAACCAAAACTGCAGTTCCATCGGCAGATAACTTTTGTCCGCTACACCACGTTTTTCCCGGTGTAGTCAACAACAGCTTTTCACTATTCCAAATAGGCTCATAACTAAGTGAATTTAAATACACTGTTGCATATTCATTTCCGATTTTTATATCAATATCATCGAAATTTAAAACTATATCCTTTGCAAATCCCGTAAATGCTTGAGTTCTTTCTGTGTTTAGCTTAAATAATTGTTGTTTAAAATCTGTGCTCATATCACCTGTAATCGAAACATAAGGTTCTTCATTTTCCTTAGCTTTATTTGCTAGATATAGAATGTCATTGTTATTGTAATCAGGGTCATATTCTTTGTTCTCTATTGAAATACCTGTTTTCCCAATCAATGCCCAAGCAGGATTTCGTGAAATATTTTGCTTACTTGGATTATACCCATCACTTTCGGAATACCTGTGATAAAAACCTGTTTCTGCTTCTTTCACATCTTCTCTCATATAAATCAAGGCTGCTGCCGGTAATGCTGATAAAACGTCAGGTTGAGTTGCTGCAGCAAATACCATTCCGATTTTCATTTCAATACCTTTCTCTAAATCTCGTCGCCTAGCTTCGAAATTTGCAGTTGAGTTCCAAGTATAATACATGGGTATCCAGCCATTAAAACTGTAATATGAAGAAACTAACAATAATCCTTCTGAAACATGAGGGTTGGGAAGCACTGTATTCCACTCGGTTGTAGTCAACGGCATGCCAAAGACCCTTCTGTTTAATAAATATCCCATCGCTCCCATATTTGAATCACTGAGCATGGACACCGGTTTATTATATGTCAATCTTACAGGAGGTTTCAACGCATTACCTCCGGTTGGATGTGACCAATATTGGTGAGTATCAATAAAATCCGTGTTTGCATTGGAATACATAATTGCCAATTCATCATTACCCCAACTGGTTGTACAAGTAACAGCACATTTTACTCCAAGCTCTCTTAACTGCTCTACTCTTTCTTCATAATACTCATTCTGAACATCAATGAGAAATTGAATAGTATCAGCCCTCCTGTTTCTGGTAAGGTTTGCCCTTTCTTTATATGCGGGGGCTTTTACTGTTCCTGCAGCAGGGTCTTCATCCTCTTCTAATCCTTTACCTGTTTCACCTTCCCATGCCTTTTCTAAGTCATCCCTGGTTCTATATTTATTCAAAAGCCATTTGCTAAACTTTTTCTGCAAAACTTCATTATAGTAACCGGAGTTCATGATATCTATATGCAGCGGTGATGATTCATTATTAAAAGCAACAAATACTAATGCAGGGTCCTCTCCAATCTTCATTCCTGTATATGGGTTATAGTAGCTAAATAATTTTTCTGTAACATTCTTTTGTATATCAATCAAATCTCTGGCATAGAACTCTGCACCCTTTAATCCAAACTTAAGCGCATCCGGATCCTGAATGTTGTCGTCTTCCCTTACATCAATATAGCAGGTTACATCAATAAAATGATAAATACCTTTCTTTTTAAGCTCATTTATTAAATAACAAAATCTGTCTAAATTTTTTGGATTTAATTCCCTTGAGTTTTTTGTCTTTTTGAAAAGGCCACCTGTATACAGATAATTAGCATCCAGTGCATGAAATCGAACTAAGTTAAACCCATTTTGTGCTAATCTTTCTGCAAATTCCTCCGCATCTTGATAACTAACGAATGCTCCCGAGGGGTCAATGTTTATTCCCCAAAATCTTGCATTTGTTCCATCTTCGAAAATAAACCCCTCTCCATTCGGTTTTATGTAACCATGCTTTCCTGCAGGTGGGTCTAAAACAAAAGATACATCCAAGGGAGACCCCTTTGAGTAAGCAGCATCCATCATATACTCATATGGATACCAATCACTTGTATCAGGGTTTCCTTTATCTTGAGGCTTTTGAATGTATGGTCCCGAATCTGTCAGTGTAGCGGCAACAATCATTAAGTATGCTTTGTCTCCATCGGTTTCAGCTATAATTTTCTTAATTAGCTTATTAGGATACGGGTTTTCACATGCATATGCATATAATGATACAGCTCCTGTTGATGCATTGGAACCGGTCCATGCAGTCATAGCTGTTTCCGATGAGCCCGTGCCCCACCAATCAAATACATCCACATTTCCAACAATATTAACCACACCTTCAGTGTCATCGTCATATATAAACTTATATCTTCCGATATCTTTATTCATCCATGCTGTCGCATGAAGAAAATAAACCCCTTCGCCTTTAGCATTCACAGGTATTTCTACACTTTTAGGAAAGTTTTCATTATTTTGACCACGTAAAACTATACAGGATTTTCCGTCATTATCTTCCGGATTAATAATATTAAAATCAATTCCCATAAGTCTGTTTATTCCTTTTAAATCGAATGAACGTAAATCGTTAATCGCACCCTGATCTGTCCATCCTCCCTTTCCATCTCCTTCTACTGCATCAGCAAATCCCATATTTGCAGCCTTCGATATGTCTAAGGGGGTAAAATTCTGTACTAACTTTTGATATTCTTCGTATGGTACGTATTCACGCTTTGCATATGCTCCAAAATACGATAACACAAAGAAACATACTATGACAAATGATACAACCCTATATTTATATTTCATTATCATCATTCTCTCCTTCCTACAACATATTATTGTGGGAACATTCCACTCTTTTCATATATTATCATTGAAATCGCTCTTGGGAACTGTCCATCACTTATGGCAAACCAAACCTTATCCCCTACTGATATATTATCAACAGCAAATTTTCGTTTAAACCAATTTTCAGCGGAACTTGGAACAAAATCCTCGGCAATTACAAGTTCACCATTCTTCTTTCTTTCATAAACAGTCAGATTATCCCTGATATGATACACAGGTGTAGGCTCTCCGTCAATTTCAAATTGCATTACGTTTTCATCTCTGAATAACACCCTGTCTGCAGCGAAAAATCCGTTGGTAGCAGTGTCAGAAAATGTATCTGTTTTTTTATCGTTAGGAGGGTTATCGTCCAGATAATATACCTTAGTAACTTTCATTGAATATTTTCCAAGGTATCCACTGCTCAGCCTTACAATACAATCAGCCTTAACACCCATGTTATCAATCTCTTCTTTTGGAAATTCAGTTTTCACAAGTGATATTCCGCTCATTCTGGTCATAGTATATGTGTCATCTGCAGTTTTTCCAATCTTTTTCGAAACAAAATACATTGAATATCCTCGATTCAAAAATTCTGTACCTCCTGTCAGCATAATGAGGCTTGGAATTGGATTTTCCTTAATATCATAATCACTCGTTATAATTAGTTCCTTATAATCATCAAAACTATTACCTGTCGCTCTAAAATTACTTATATTGTTTGCAAATGTAAGAAACTTAACTGTGAATTCACCTTCAACATTTAATAATGCGAATATGGTGGCTTTATTCCAATACATACCAAGCGCAAACCCTTCTGTGTTCTCAGGAAATGCGGAAGTTCTTGAAATTCTATTATGAAAATATTCAATATTCTCAATTTTTATAATTTCACCCAGCTTATTTATTGTGAACTTAAAAACACCCCGACCATCTAAATCTGAAGCAACTCTACCTGCATGTTCATAAGTAATCGGAGAATTATTATCCATTTTTTCGGAAACATTATAGATAGTACTTTCTTGCGGTGGAGTCAACCTAAAAATTTTAATTTTTCTATTTTTAATAAGCGAGCCACCCTCGTGTTCCGTTCCTACTACAACACCCAAAAACTCCGTTTCATCCATTTGAGTCAGATTAATCTTCATATAACGAACACATTTGTTGTCATCAATATAAATAATAACCGGTTTCCCAATGTAATAGTTTATTGGTTCATCAAGTTTGTATTTATCTACCGTATTTGAATACTTATAAAATCCAAATCTTTGGTCGATATCATATGTATCATCACCAAATATTAATGTATCCTCAGATGCTCCCGATAGAACCTTTTGAACTTTTCTGGTTGAAGCGACAATGATATATTTCTTCTCTTCTTCGTTTGCCCAATAATCAAATATCATTTCGTCCTTTAAATCTCTCATTTCAGAATAAAGAACACCATCAATTATTATTGTCAAATCCTTTGCAGAGGAAAATCCCAATACAATGTTTTCATTTACTTCGCCCTTGGTATATTTAATCATATCAGGGTCTGCTCTGTAGATAATACCTCCTTCATTAAGCTGATAGGCTTCCATTCTGGTAATCATATCATTCTCAATTACAACCTTTGCAAAACAATTTACTAATTGCTGCGGCTGATTTATAATCTTTTCGTCATTATAAAAAACTTCAATGTCTTCAACTTGGTATTCATTTTCATCATTTCTTAAATATACACTTTCTATCCCACTAGGGTAATATACTCCGCCAGTTTCAAAATTATCGTTAATTCCTTCAATGAAATCGTATATTACCTTTATATCATCTCTCATCTCTATATAATATACGATATCATCATCTATTCCTACATATATTGTTGCATAGCCTTCTGCAAAGCTGAGCATATCAATCTTTTCGGAAACATCATACTTTTCTTTTAAGTTTAATTCTTTTAATGAAGTTACAAAAATCATATGTTTTTTAATGTCAATTTCACTAATTTGAACATAATAGGGTTCCAGCTTGAGCGCATCCTTTAATATAGTTTGCTCTTGAGTACCCCCTGTTCCTGACTTAATAAACTCACCGCCATCCTTAAAATTTCTGTTTATCAAAAACGGTATTTCAAGAATGTTATTAATAAGGATAACCGCACTTCCATAACTAAGTTTCTGCCCTATTTTTAAAGACACTCCTTCAAGAACACGTTCTTGGACAGCAACCTTAATATATCCTTGAGGGTACCCTCCAAATTCTTGGGCAATAGTATCGTAGCCAAGACATGAAACTATCATCTTGATTGCCTGTTCATAGGTGACAGCAGAATCGGGTTCAAATCTCCCATTAATTCCTGATACAATTCCCATATGATATGCAGTCATTATTTCATCTTTAGCCCAATAATCATCTGTTATATCGGTAAAATATGCTTCGCTATGTCCTATGTTTTCGACTCCTAAACATCTTATAATCATTGTAGTAAATTCTGCTCTGGTTATGTTTGAATCGGGGTTAAAATCTTCCTTATCGCCCAGCATAATACCCAACCCTATTAACCTATCGACTTCTTTTTCATAGTCAAAACCGTTTGTATCAACAGCTCCTGCAGAAGAAACCATTATACTTCCCAAAATCGTTAAAACAACAAATATTGTAATTATCTTTATATTTCTTTTCAATGTAAATCCCTCCTATCAATACTTTTGCTCTATCAATCCATGTACCAACTTTGCTGCCATAGCCCTGTTTACAACGCCTTTAGGGTCAAATTCATTATTGCCTACACCATTAACTATCCCTGATTGCTGCATTATTTTAATAGCGTCTAAAGCATAGTCGTCAATATCATTTTGGTCATCAAATATTATTGTGTCATATACTGGTGTGGGCATTATTTCTGTCTTTTCTGCAACTCTATAAAGCATAGCACATGCATCTTGACGAGTGATGTTTGTACCTACACCAAACGTTCCATCACCCATACCACTGATAATTCCGGCTTCCTTTGCAGATGCAATATATTTGAAATACCACTGGCTTTCATCAACGTCGCTAAATCCATCATTCGCTTCTTCATCCAAAAGCTTGAATGCATTTACTAATATTGTAACAAACTCTTCTCTGGTAATGTTTTGATTTGGTTTAAAGGTATTATCAGGGTAACCCTTTATATACTCATGTTCAACCAAATATTTGATGCTTTCTTCAGCCCAAGCCAATTCAGATACATCTGTCATCTGTACTGATTGTACGTTTTTTACAGGTTCGGTAATAACAACTGGTATATTATTCGATGGAGCTGCTGTTACGGGTGTTCTGCCACCGCCTCCGCCGCCGATTGGCGAATAACCATCTTTTTGATTAACCTCAGCTTTGGTTATATTAATATTTCCGCCGCCATCTCCTTCAATGTTAATATTTGTCATCATGTCACGCTGTGCATTATAGAGAATAGTCGTACCTTCTAAATCCAAGATTGTGTTTCCGTGTGTATGAGTTTCAAAATTTATTTTAAATAGCTTCCCATTTAAAATCCACGAATTCGTGTTATCCGTCGGAACATTAATCTTAATTATACCAAGCGTGTTAATATCAACTGTTGCACCTTTATTTAATAGTTGATTTTCTAATACAACGCTATTACTGTTTATTCTCAAAATCTGTTTGTCATATTTTATTTTCATGCTGAGACCGCAAACATAATTGTTATTATTAGAAGTAACAGATATCTGAGCTGCCTGACCTATATTAACATTTGCATTTGACAATTGTACTTTTAGTTTAGGAAGTTCAACTTCTCCTATAGGTTCTTCGTCATTCGTAACGAATGAAAACTTATAGGTATTTTTAATCTGAACTCCTCTTTTCGACTTAACACCTTGTACAGAGATCTCATAAATTGTCTCCGGTGAAAGGCGTTCAAGCATCCTCAAATTATATTCTCGCTTGATTTCATCATATGTTCCGAATATACTTATAGCTTCACCACTACCACCGGACTTTCTAATTTTTACACTATTAGAATTAAGTGTTTCCGGATCCATATCAAAATCGAATTTAATGTTTAATTTATCTGTATTTACAGATATAGTGCTTCCTTTATTAATCAAATTGTCATTCTCATCTGTAATACTCTCTACAGAAGGAGCTTTGTATTCAAAAAGCCTTAGTTCAGCTAATCTAATTGTAAAATCTTCCGATGTGTTTTCAAGTAGACCTTTAATCACAATTGAATTAGCCGCTGAGTAATCAAAAATATCTAAATATGTATGAGTATGATTGAGCGAATTAAACTCCCCTTTTACCGGAAAGTCGGACAAAGGAATTTCAATAAATGCATATTCCCCAATTTGTTTATAATAGTCAGCTAAAGATACCATGCTACGTATAGTTAGTTGCGATGTTCTCACATAGCTGAACCCAACACTCATATTCTCTAAGTTTTGACTGGAAGGCATATGAATTATTAAGCATAGACTTCCACTTTTACTATCATATAATTCTTTCAAGCTAGGTGCATTATTAAAATAGTTTAAAGGAAAACTGAATTCCTTAGTACCTATTTCAGTAGCTTCAATTGTAAAAGTTTCACCTATTATCGGAGTAATAATATTAATCCACTCCGAACCATAAATAACTACCTCACTAGGCCTACTGAATACAGATAAAAGACCGTCTGCTCTTTTTGCTTTTACAGAATATGCGTAAAATGTATCATACTCAAGATTCTTATGAATGAAATTTAATGTGTTAGTTTCTGTAATTTGCTCTCCGTTACAATAAACAATATATGATATCGCATTTACTACCCTCTGCCATCCTAAAGAAATATAACGCTTATCATAATCGGATATTGCTACAGTTAGACCATCAGGCGGTGAGATTAGTGCAACAAATACTTCTTCAATATAAGTTGGTAGTGATACATTGCCTTCTTTATCGATACATATGATTGAATAGTAATAGTATGTATTATCACTTAAACCTTCTTGGTCAATATAAGAGGTTTCGGTACTGTCAAGTTCTACAATTAACCTCGTATTTAACCCATCATTACGATAAATATAGTATTTATCCACTTGTCCATATGATGGTTTTCCCCATGTTATTCTTGCTGAAATACTGTCCGGTACTGAACGCACAGTCAAGTTTTGAGGTTTTCCTATTGCTTTTATAGTTACTGTTACTGTGCTTGTTTTAGCAGAAATATTTCCTTGTACATCAACACATCTTAAATAATAACTATATGTATTTTCGTTAACAAGATTCTCTTCATCTAAATAAGATGTTACTGTACTATCAACCTCTGCAATTAGTTCTTCATCACGATAGATCAGATAACGGTCAACAATTCCGTACTTAGGACTTTTCCATGTCAGTTCGACCTTTGTAGTATCTATTACAGCAGTAGCTTTAAATTCATCCGGTCTATCTATAGCTCTAATCTGTATGCTTTTTTCTTCGGTTTTTTTAGAAACATTACCGTTTATGTCAATACTTGTCATGTAATATGTATAAGTTGTATTATTTAATAGATATTTATTATCATCATAAGAAGTTACAGTACCATCAATTTCAGCTATCATATTACCGTCACGATATATATAATATTTGTCCACAGTACCATATTTGGGTTCATCCCATGTTAATTGAACTTCCGTGCTTCCTTCTATAGAAGAAACAGTGAAGTTTTGAGGTACACCTATAATTTTCATTCTTACTTTGATGGTTTCTGTAGTTGGGCGAGAGGGAATATTCCCTTCAGAAATACTTAGCATATAATAAGTATATACATTCTCATCAATAAAACCATTTTTATCTGTATAAGATGTTGCATCCTTATTAATTATTGCGATTAATTCATCATTACGGTATAGCTGGTATTCTTTTACATTTCCATAAGAAGGTGCTTTCCATGTTAATTGTACTTCTTCTCCCTCAACATTAACATATCCATCAAGAGATTCGCCACCAATTACCTTAAATTCTTGTGGCGGGTCAATAGCCCTAACGAAAACACTTATAGAATTACTGGGAAGTGAACGACTACCCTCATCACCCACGCTAACAATAAAATATTCATATTCTTTACTATCCATAAGATTTTGGCTGTCAATATAAGACGTTTCATTTCCGTCTACCACATCAATCAAATCATCATTACGATATATTTCGTACTTATCAATAGTAACTTTCCCAAAAGCAGGCTTTTCCCATGTTAATTCCGTAGCAATAATATTCGGTATGGGTGATACTTTAAAGTTAACAGGCGGATTAACTAAAGTTACAATTATATTTTTTGTTGCTGTTGCGTAAGAAACATTCTCATATTCATCAGTACTTTTCATATAATAACTATAACTTGTATTGGCAATTAGACCAACTTCATCAACATAAGATGTTTCATCTCCGTCAACCTCTGCTATTAATTTGTCATCACGATATATTAAATACTTCGCAACTTCATTACCTTGAACAGGAGCTTCCCAGGTTAATTCTGTAGCCAAGGAACCAAGTATATCTGTGACAACAAAATTAGATGGTTTATCAATAGGAATTGTATATCCGCTTATAGATTCGGTATATTTTGAATAAATTCCGTATGGGTCTTTTGCTCTTAGCCTATATGAATAATTTGTTTGCATTTCCAGATTATTATCTGTATAGGATGTCTCACCCGAAGAGACATGTTTAATAACACCATCATTTCTGTGAATTTCATACTCTACAATATTACTTGTAGATGCTTCCCAGGATATTGTTAAAGTTGTTGGAGTACCATCACTGATTCTAGCTCGTTGTGGTGGATTTACATTATAAACTCTTATGTTATCAATATAACTTGTTTCTTTTCCGCCGGTAGCATTAGGGTCTGCCCACGCAAGCCCTACATAAGTAAATTTAGTAAAATCCATTGGACTATGATTAGTGAGAGTATTATATGTAATCTTGTCATCAACGTTTTTAAATTCAGATAGTGGTATCTGTATGGTCTTGGTCTTTCCATAATCATCTTCACTGTAATAATCACTAATTTTCCTGCCTAAATAATTGTGTATCGATGCTCCCTCTAAACTAGCGATAACTACATAATAATTCTCTAGATTTGTACCGGCAGCAAATCTAACATCCATCCCGACAACACCGGTATTAACTATGTTCTGATACACATCTGGCGCTGCCGACGAA
>LSQX01327774.1_pt1 | contig 15117 bp, 10 predicted proteins | sample 654561 | NCBI WGS metagenome assembly LSQX01 (sample SAMN04489861, study PRJNA283612) | anaerobic digester metagenome | isolation source: 4 biogas reactors fed with cattle manure at either 37C or 55C with and... | place: Denmark: Kongens Lyngby | collected 2014 | reverse complement strand
GCAGCTGCGACAGTAATATTCGGATCTCCTGCCACGATGGCAGCATAAACAACACCAACAGCAATGCCTTCGGGGATATTATGAAGGGTGACAGCCAGCATCAGCATGGTGTTCTTCTTCGCATGAATGGTGATACCTTCCGGACTGTCCGCTCCAATGTGCTGATGGGGCGTGAAAGTATCAAGCAGCAGCAAAAAGCCCATCCCCAATAAAAAGCCAATGGAGGGAGGCAGCCAGGCGATGAGCCCCATCGCTTCAGACTGCTCTATCGCAGGCAGCAGCAAGGACCAGACGGAGGCTGCCACCATAACACCTGACGCAAAGCCAAGAAGAATTTTCTCAACCCAGGCGTGCAGTTGTCCTTTCATAAAATACACCATGGCAGAGCCGGCCGTCGTGCCGATAAAAGGTATCATCAGTCCTATCCATACATCTTTGTTCATACACTCACCTCGAAAATCTAATAATGGCTCAGTTTAACTCTTCATTTACTTGTAAGCAATACCCGGACATGATAATCTCTTTTATAAGGAGAAATCACAATGACAAAAAGACTTTATTATGAAGATTCATACTTGACTGAATTTGACGCTGTCGTCACTTCCTGCCAGGAAGCAGAAGGCGGTTTTAAGCTGAGCCTTGACCAAAGCGCCTTTTACCCCACCTCAGGCGGCCAGCCAAACGATACCGGTCGTATCGATAAGTCAATAGTAATTGATGTCCTTGTTGATACTTCGGGTGAGATCTGGCACCTTGTTGACAGGCTTATTCCTGCGGATACCAGAGTACACTGCAAAATTGACTGGGAGCGCCGCTTCGACCATATGCAGCAGCACGGCGGAGAACATATTCTTGCCGGATCCCTGTGGGATTTGTTTCGCGGCTTCACCCATGGCTTGCACGTTGGAAGTGATATATCGACCATTGATATAACGATGCCGGATGGGCGTACCCGCCTTGAAGAGAGTGAGTGTTTGCAGCTGGAAAATCTGGCCAACAGCCGCATCCAGCAGGCAGCCCCTATCAAGGCATGGTTTCCCGATACGCAGGAGATGAGCACTTTGCCCCTTCGCAAAGACCCCACCGTGCATGAGCAGGTGCGCATTGTAGCAGCAGGAAACTTTGAAATGGTCGCCTGCGGCGGTACACATCCTAAAAACACAGGTGAAATTGGCATGGTCAAGATCCTGGGGACTGCCCCGGTGCGCGGCAAACTGCGGCTCTCGTTTCTTTGCGGCGCGCGGGCTCTTCATTATTACCAAGCCCTGATGCACTCTGCCGATAAAATAAGCACTACTCTTTCGATACCCGTGGAAGATATCTCCCTTGGCGTCGATAGGCTCATAAACCAACAAGCTGCGCTGCAGGAAGAGCTGAACGGAATGCGTAAGGAGAGTGCCAGCTTAAAAGCTGAAGCCTTGCTGGCCGGTGCCTTTCTATTGGAGAATGGTTTAAAACTAATCACGGCTCAGCTCGCGGATGCAAGCGAACTCAAAAATATAGCCAGTTTATTAATCTCAGGCAAAGAGGTCATCGCACTGCTGAGCGCGCCCCAAAAAGATCAGGGACTGCGCCTCCTCTTTGCTCGGTCAAACGATCTTGATGAAGACATGGCAGCGCTGATGCGTCATTGCGGCGCCAAAGGAGGTGGACAGCCGGATTTTGCCCAGGGCAGTACCACAGACTTAAACATTTTGGAGCAGGCAGAAGGTTTCCTGACAAGTAAATTGTGAGTCAACAAGACAGCTTTCCACTGTTTGGAAAGAGTAGATTTCGGGTAATATTTTTAAAAGGGTTAAGCCCTTAAGGGAATTAGAAGGAGCAATCATTATGAAAACTGCAATCACTGAAATGCTAAGCCATCAAATCAACAAAGAACTATTTTCTGCCTACCTCTACCTGGAGTTCAATAACATCTTGCAGGATAAGGGCCTGAAGGGGTTTGCGCACTGGTTTATGGTACAAGCCCAGGAAGAGCGCGACCATGCGCTGCTGTTTTATGAATACCTGCATCACAACAATCAAAAAGCAACACTTAATTCGATAGAAAAACCGGAAACCACCGTCTCTACCGTCATGGAGATACTGGAAGCAAGCCTGGCGCATGAAGAGTTCATTACTGCATCTATCAATGACATTTATGAAGTTGCCCTGCGCGAAAAGGATTACCGCACCAAGGAATTCCTTGATTGGTTTGTGAAAGAACAAGGCGAAGAAGAAGCCAACGTGCACGACTTGATTGACAATGTCAATTTACTGGGTGAGGATAGCCAAGGCTTGTATTTGCTTGACAGAGAATTAGCTGCCAGAGTTTATGCACCCCCGTCCCTGGTGGTCAGCTAAGTTACCAGCTAACAATTCACACATAAATTGAAATAATGTATCCCTAAGTATTTTATTTGAACAATTACAATGCCCCGCCGGCAAGCCGGCGGGGCATTGTAATACTTCATGGTATTTAATATGTTGCCGAAGCCATTGCCTGGGTTAGCCGAATCATGGCATTGATGATGTCGGAGGTGTTTGGATTGCCGCTGACCAAATTGTTCAAATCACTGATGGCGCTTTGCAGTTCATAATAATAGGGATGCTCCGGTGACAAACCGGCCAGCTGGGCTGAGGCTGCCATCGACAGCGACTGCGCGTCAGCAGATAGATTGGGCTGATAGTCATTATTATAGCTGTCATCGGGATAATAATCTTCACCGGGCAGTACAGTTTCCTGCGAATATTCAGTGTGCAGGGTACAGGTCTGCTCAAGGCCGCCGGTGATTGATCTGCCCAGATAATCCGCCAAGACATTCTGATATTGCGTGTTGAGAAAATATGACAGGGGATGCCCTTGGGGAATCACCACCACACCGCGCTGTGCCAAATGCGCTGGCGGACAGTATGGCCCTGCCGGCATGTTCGAATCGGTACAGATTGTCATGACCTGATGCATCTGGCAGGGTATAGTCGGTGCTGTGCCCTGCGCCCAATAATCAGTGACTGTGCCATAATTCATGGCATCATTTTTGCAGGCATCTGTCGCCAGCTGGCCAGAGACCAGGCAGGTTGTTGCGCGCACCAATCCATATTCAGAGGGATTGCCGCCCAGGATATCCCGGTCAGCCAGGCTCTTTTGTTTGTGAATCGTTTCCATAAAGTTTTTCCACAGCTTGGCTGCACTGTTGCCGCCTGTCGTTTTTGACGACAGCGGCTTATAATTGTCATGCCCTATCCATACAGCGGCACTGTACCAACCTGTCATGCCGCTGAAGAAAACACCGCGCTGTTCTGAGTTGGTACCGGTCTTGCCGGCAACGGTCTGTCCTGATAATTTAGCAGCTGTACCGGTACCTTTTTGTACAGCTTCTTTCATCATATCCACAGTCAGCCAGGCGGTGGAGGGCTGAAACACCTGCCTGCGGTCTTGGTGCTGATGCGCATCATAAATGACATTGCCATTGCTGTCAGCTATGCCAAGGAAGCTGATAGGTTTCTGGTAGATACCGCCATTTCCCAGCACGCCCACAGCGGTTGCCATTTCAACAACCGATATGCCGCTGGAGCCAAGGGCCAGGCCAAAAGGTGTTTTATCAATGTGTTTTTGTGCCACACCAAGGCGCAGCAGGAAGTCGGCTGATCTGTCCACTCCAACATAGCTCATCAAGGCCTGCGCGGTTGCCGTGTTGTCTGACTTGACCAGGGCAGTGCGCAGCGTCTCAGGGCCTCTGTAGTTTGAGCCTCCATAGTTTTTGGGCCAGGTATCTTTGCCGTCGCTCCCCCGCCATCCAGGAATGGGAAGAGGCATATTGTAGACCACAGATGCGGGGCCTGCCCCCATCTCCATAGCCGGCGCAAAGACAGAAATTGGCTTGATCGCCGAACCCACCGGCATGTTCATATCTGTTGCACGGTTGAGGGTCAGTCGCTGAAGGGGCGGGGTGCGGCTGCCGACTACAGCTTTTAGCTCGCCCGTCCGGTAATCGATAATGGCGGCAGCGGCCTGCGGCTGCTGTATTTCATCATAAGTGCCATCGCTGTTACGCGCTCTGTAAATTTTATCGGAAGGATCACGCAGGGCAGGGTAATCTTTATAATTATAAAAGCTCTCTTCCAAAGCTGTCTGCATCTGGGTATCAAGGGCCAGATAAATTTTGTAACCGCCTGTGCGCAGCTTGCGCTCCATAGCATTTCGGTTGGTGCTTGTATCTTCAAGCGAGTTAAGCTCCAGCAATGCCCTGATAACATCCTTGATAGCATATTCTACATAATGCACATAGGGATAAAGCTCCTGCGTCTGTGGAGATTCTCGCAGTACATTGGCTGTTGCCGGTTCGAGGGCTTCCATATACCGAGCGTGAGTAATAAACTGATTTTCATACATCATACGCAGCACATAATTGGTCCGGTTGCGGGTAATAGCAGCATAATCAGTCACATCAGATGTTCGCAGATAGAGGTTGCGCCTGGCATTGTAGTAATAGGGGTTGGTCGTCATGCCTGCCAGCATGGCGCACTCCCGCAGGGACAGTTCATGCAGCTCTTTGCCGAAATAGCCTACAGCAGCGACTTTGACCCCGTAGTAATTTTCACCCAGGTAAATGGTATTAAGGTAGGCCTCTAAAATCTCTTCTTTACTATGCTGAGACTCAAGCTGCATAGCCAGGTAAGCTTCCTGAATTTTACGTTTATAGCTCATCTCGCTTGTAAGCACAGTATTCTTGATGAGCTGCTGGGTAATGGTTGACCCGCCTTGCTGAGAGCCAGAGAGAAAGTTGGTGACCAGGGCCCCTACAATTCGTTTAAAGTCGACCCCATGGTGAGAAAAGAATCTGGCATCTTCAACAGCCACAAAGGCATAGCGCAATCGCTCCGGCATGGCGGCGATAGATACCATGACGCGGTTTTCAGTGCCCTTATAATCTGCAATGAGCTTGCCTTGAGCATCATAAAAGAAACTGGTCTGCGCCTGCTCATCTATTTTTTGGATATCCAGAACTGGGGCTGTCTCTACATACGCTTTGCCGATACCTACCACAGCACCCAGACCGGCCAATCCCGCTATGACAAAGAAAATGACCAGCATGCGCAAGGCATTGATCATGACAGTCAGGGCGAAACTAGGCTTGCGAGTACGCTTTTTAAATATGCTGCGTCTGACGGGGGGCTCAAATTCGTCATAGGTTTCGATTTCTTCTGTTTGGTGCTGACCTTGGTTCAAGATTTTTTCTCCATTCATCCATAGATAAGAGACGGTTGTTACAGGCGCATTATATCATAACAGCACCATGGCAAGAAGCAAAAAGCAACATTGATATGTTAAATTTCGTTAAAACGTTACAAGTTTGATGCATAATTGTAATAATATATGCAGATTTACTTGACAGTTCCTATGATTTACCATAAAATATCAGAGTATAAACTTGGAATATCGTCCGAAGCGCTGTACGCGCCGGAAGGAGGGGACGGGCTTGAATACTGCCCATATCCATATAAGAAAAACACTGCTATTCCTGGCAGTGGCTATGTTGGTGCTCGTTTGCACTATGAGTGCTTTGGCCCTGACAGATGCCAGCAGCATCGGTTTTGAGCTGAATATCGATCCCAGTACACTGAAGGCACCCGGACCGGTCACTGCAAAGGTGACAATCACCAACAAGGGCACCCAGGACATCACTGTCCCCATGACGCTGTACGATGCTGACGACAAAATTGTCACTTCTGCTTTTGACGGCGGAGTCTTAGCGCAGCTTAAGGCCGGGGAAAGCCGCAGCTGGGAAGGCCAATGGAATGTCAGCCAAAAGCATCTGGACGCGGGCAAGGTCAGTTTCAGCCTGCGACTAAACACCACCGACACAAGCGGTGCCATAGCCCAGGTTAGCATACCCGCTGCTGTCCCTGTCCTCTTTCAGGGTGAAAAAGTAGAACTTGCCGTCAGCCGGACCATTTCGCCTGAAATTGTCCGTCCAAACAGCATAGTGACGGTCACCTATGATCTGGTCAACAACGGCACAGTGAAGCTGACCAACATCAGCATCAAAGAAAACAGCATGATTTCAACCAAGGCGCAGACCGTCAAAACACTTGAACCGGGAGCCAGCTACACGCTTAAGTTTGAAAAAAATGTCGCCAACGTCGGCGTCGAGAGTTCTGCCGTGGTCACCTATTATCGTGATGGTGCCAAAACACAGCTGCGCCAAACCGTCGAAGTGGTCCAGATCCCGGTGGCAAAGCCCGGCTTTTCAGCAGAGCTGACTGTCGACAAGGATTCTGTCATCATCGGTGAAAAGGTTATTCTCACCCTCACCATGAAAAATGAAGGCAATATTGACTATACCGGCATCAAAGTCGTTGATGCACGGCTTGGCGAGGTCTTCACAAACCTTAGCCTGCCAGCAGGACAGACGCTTGTTCAAACCAAAGAAATCACCATGATGGTGCCGACTGCCTTCCGCTTTAATATTTCACTGACGGATAACACCGGCGTGACCCAAAGCGTCACAACAGATGAAGTTAAGATATCTGCCTATAAAGAAGGCCAGATCATGCGCCTGAATGCCCAGCTAACCGCAGACAGAGAAAATGTAGACGATCTGCCCGGCTTTGTTCGCATGAGTATCAAGGTGACCAATGACAGCAACACTCCGGCCAAGCCAGTCAACCTGTACCATGGCAGTGAGCGCATTGCTTCAATTGATGTTTTGGCCCCAGGGCAAAGCACTGTCATTACAAGAGAATTCAACATCTCGCAGGCCGGTAAATTCCGCTTTGAAGTGCGCACGGTAGATTCGCTTAATAATACCGTCAGCTTTGACAGCAATGAAATAAGCATTGGCCTGGCTTCCGTCACCGCTTCGCCAACCAAACTGGTGCCTGTAACCATTGCACCTGTTGTTACTTTCAGCCCCATCCCCGCAGCAGGTGATGACAGTGTTCTGGCCAAAGGCAAGAATGCACTCTTCATCCTCGTCTGGGTTTTGGGGTTGCTGTTCGCAGGCGGTCTGGTGCTGTTCCTGATCAGTTCCTTCATGCGCACCCGTGCGAAAATTCAGTCTGATGCGGCCTATGATCATCTGCAGCTTGAGCCTAAACGTGACTTTGCCGACCCGAGCACTTACCAGGAGACAAACGATTCGGCAGCTAACAGCAGTGAAACCTTAGAGGCTGCAGACAAAGACTTGCCCAAAACCGGCATACTGGAAGACATTGAACTGCCTCACCATAAATATTTGGCAGAAGATGTCCCAAAGAAACCGATAGCAGAAAACTTGGAAGAGTCTGACTCAACCGCCGATGCCGCACCCCTTACGCCATCGACCGAAGAAGGGGCCTACAAATTGGTCCGGGATGATGATACTGCCGTCCAGCCCGCTGCACCTGCAACGCACAGCCCCCGGCGCCGCGCTGCAAAGCATAAGAACCTGCCCGAGGATGACGAATAAAAATACCCTTAGTTAATGATAGCCCCGCTAATTTTATGCGGGGCTTTTTTGACTCAATGAATCTCAGTAAATCATCCAGCTATGTGACATTGCAATACTGTATCCATTCTCCCTGCTGCATCAGCAAGAGTCACAGCTCATGTAATATTTAGCCTGAAAAAGGCATTTAAAATCTCCCTCATTTTATGAAGGAGCTTCTTTGATTTGTTTTGCTTTGCTACAGGAGGTTCGACAATCGGGCAAACTGCTGAATGCTCAAGGCTTCTCCTCTGATGTTTTGAGAGAGGCCAGCCTGCAAAATGAGGTCTTGCGCCTTCTCTCTGCTTAAGCCGAAGGATGGCATGAGGTTGTTAAGCAAAGTCTTTCTACGCATGGCAAAGGCTGCATTTACAAGTTTAAAGAATGTCTGCTCCACCACATTGACAGGCGGCTCTCCCCGAAAGGGCATGACCACAAATGCGCTTTCGCATTTTGGAGGCGGTGTAAACTGATCCGCATGGATAATCCGGGCTATCTTGGGCTCCGCCCTGTATTGCGCAAGAACCGCCAAAGGCCCATAGGAAGGTGTTGAAGGCAGAGCTACCAGGCGCTCGGCCGCCTCTTTTTGTACCATAACACTGATGGAAACAATGGGCAATTTCAAATTCAGCAGCAAATTGAGTATAGGGGTTGTAATATAATACGGGAGATTGGCAACGATTTTAAACGGGCCAAGCGGTAAAAGCAGCTTGGCCAAATTTGCCGTCATGATGTCGCCTTCCACCACCTGCACATTCTCCATCCCGTGCAGGGTTACACTGAGAATAGGAAGCAGCTGCGCATCCACTTCCAGGGCCAGGACAGACTTTGCCCTCTTTGCCAAAGCTTCAGTTAGACCGCCAAGACCGGGACCAATCTCAAAAACACTATCCTCCGGCATGATGCTGCTAACGCTGACAAGGTCATCAAGCAAGTCAGCATCACTAATAAAGTGCTGCCCCAGTGCCTGCTTTGCCCGAAAACCGCCCTTTTCTTTTTTTATCTTCGGAGCTGTGTTCTTCATGCGCGCTCCATCGCCTTGATCTCAGCTACCACTTTGGCCGGGTCCTGCGCTTTGAACAGCGCTGTCCCCATCACCAGCCGATTCACACCGCTGGCGATGACCAGCCCTGCATTCTCAGGGCCAATGCCGCCATCTGCCGATATGCAGCCCTTAAATCCTCGGTCGCGCAAAACGCTTGCCTTGTTGAGAGCCTCGGGTATTAACTGCTGGCCGCCAAAGCCCGGCTCGACTGTCATGATGAGCACCAGATCAAGCAAATCCAAGTAAGGAAACAGGCTGTCTGCACTGGTGCCCGGCTTGAGGGTCAGCCCCGCCTTTAAGCCCATCTCTTTGATGGCATAGATTGTCTTGATTGCTTTTTCACCAACCTCCAGATGGATGGTGATTTCATTGGCACCGGCTTTTGCAAAAGCTTCAGCATAATCTTCGGGATTCGTCATCATCAGATGAACATCCTGCCGCTCATGAGGAAATCCGCGGCGAAGCGCGCTTGATATTTCCGGGCCAAAGCTTAAGTTGGGCACAAAATGCGCATCCATGATATCAACGTGCAATAAATCGGCACCTGCATCAAGGATACGCTGCACATCTTTTTTCATATACAAAAAATCTGATGCAAGTATTGATGCTGCGATTTCAATCATATCTTTCCCTCCATGTTAATTTGACTTGTTCCATCAAATCCTCGTAGCGCCCCATGCGCTGTTTGTCGATTTTGTCTTCCTGCACAGCCTTGCGCACAGCACATCCCGGTTCACGCAGATGCAGGCAGGGTTTAAACCGGCAGTCAGCCGAATATGGCTGAAATTCGGGATAATAATTGGGCAAATCCTCCGGATCAAACTCGCGCGGTAAGTCCAGTAAAGAGAATCCCGGTGTATCCATCACCTTCATACCGTCATGGTATAAAAGCGTTGTATGCCTTGTCGTCTGCTTCCCGCGCTTTATCTTTTCACTCACTGCACCGCTGATTAAATCGACATCCATCAATCGGCTCAATAGTGCGCTCTTTCCGGCACCGGACTGACCGGCAAAGCTGACCAGCTCACCCTGCATCGCCTCAGCGAGTGCGTCCAAGCCAACCCCGCTCTGGGCACTCATGGCAAGAACGGGAACATCAGCATGACGATAAACCTGACTTGCCTCTTCATATAACTTCATGGTCATATCGCTTTTATTGACAGCAAGCAGAGGTCTGATTCCCTGCATGCGCGCATAGATTAACAGTTTATCCACCAGCAAAAAATCGGGCGTTGGCTCTATGGCAATGACAATGACAAGCAGGCTTACATTGGCAACCGGCGGCCGAAGACAAAGGCTGCTGCGCTGCATAATTTCCTCAAGCCAGCCGTGCTCTTCCCCTCCACGGGGCACAAACATAACCTGATCGCCCGGCAGGGGGCTGATGCCTTCGCGCCTGAATTTCTTTTTAGCGCGCAGGATATGCTCCTGTCCGGATTGATCACGCACCGTATAGAAGCCGCCTCGGCCTTCCTTGATCTCTCCGCGCATCATGGTGTTTTGCTCGAGGTTGGTTCACAAACATAAAGCACCACATCCAGCTTTGTCCCCTGCATTACTTTTTCACCAGCTTTGGGAAACTGGGTTGCAACCCGACCATTTTGCGCTGTATCTTCGACCAAAACCTGATCGATAACAGCGGGTACCAGACCGGTTTTACCAATCCCAGACTTAATGATGTCAAACACTTGCCCTGAATAATCCGGGACTGTGATTTCTCCGCCTGAAATTACAACCTGCACAATCCCGCCATAATCAAGCATCTTCCCAGACTGGGGCATTTGGCTTAGGACCGTGCCGGCTTCTTTGGGATCTCTGATGCGCTGATACTCAAATACCTTCAGGCCAATGCGCTCTGCCTGCTGCTGTGCTTTTAAGATATCCAAGCCAACCAGGCTGGGTACTTCCTGTTTTACGGCACCTGAGGAAACAGTAATCAGGATGGTGTCTCCCCGCTTCATGGGATAATCATAATCATGTGACTGCAGAATAACCGTGCCCACGTCCTCGCTGCTGGGCTGTCTGACAATGCTGTAATTAAGCCCTGCCTTCTTCGCTTCACGAATGGCCGCATCTTCCTGCAAGTCGAGGATATAAGGTGCTTTGGTGCTGGAGATTATCTTGTCTATAATTAAAACAGATCCCCACACCAGCATGCCCAGAATGACAGCCGACAAGGCAAGCAAAGCTGCCCGCTCTCTATTGCGCAAACGCTTTTTCTCCGCACCCCTTGAATACTTAGCTGCCTGCTGCATGGTGATAACCGGCGTATCCAGCGTACTTTCCTTTTCAGGCGACTGGAGGGCAATTTTGAGGGCCTGGGCCATTTCAAGTGCTGTATGGTAACGGTTGTTCGGATTCTTTTCCAGAGCTTTCATGACCACAATTTCAACAGATGGTGAGACATCCGGGTTAAGCTCCCGCAGAGGTTTTGGTTTTACCTGGACATGCTGCAGTGCGATTGCAACTGGGGTATCCCCGTCAAAGGGAACTTTGCCTGTGAGCATCTCATATAGAACGATGCCCACACTGTACAGGTCGCTTGACACGGTCGCTAATTCTCCTTGCGCCTGCTCAGGGGAAAAATAGTGCACACTCCCCATAACCGATTTATCACTGTCAGTCATGGTAGCTGTCTTGGCACCCACCATGCGGGCAATCCCAAAGTCCGATACTTTAATGTAACCCTTTTGGTTGACCAGAATGTTCTGAGGCTTGATATCCCGGTGAATAATGCCTGCCTGATGGGCATGCTGCAGGGCTGAAAGGATGCGGATTGCAATCTGCACAGAAACATCCTGAGGCAGTGTTTTTGACTCTCTGATAATATCCTTGAGTGTCTTGCCGTTGACATATTCAATGACGATAAAGGGATTGTTGGTATCTTCACCCACATCCAGGAGGTTGACGATGTTATGATGGCTCATTTTACTGGCCGCGTTAGCCTCTCGCTGGAAGCGGCTCAAAAAATCAGGATTCTCTTTAAACTCGGGCCGCAAAAACTTGATGGCCACATCGTGGTCAGTTCTTAAGTCACGTGCGAGATAAACCAGGGCCATACCGCCTTCTCCGATAGGAGCAATGATTTGATAACGCTGGGCTATGACTTGGTTGATCGTCATGCCCCAACCTCCGCAATGACGACTGAAATATTATCTCTTCCCCCTGCGTCAAGGGCCATCACGACCATGCGGTCAGCGGCCTCATCAAGGTCAACCATGCTTAAACATTCAAAAATCTCTTTGGCGCCCAAATGCTCACTTAAACCATCTGAACATAAAAGCCAGCGGTCACCGGCCTGTTTATCAAACACAGCCGTATCGCATCGTATGCTGTCTTCTGTCCCGATAGCGCGCGTGATGACATTGCGGTAAGGATAACTGCGGGCAGCCTGGGCATCTATGAGCCCTTTTCGCAAGAGGTCTCCCACCAGGGAATGGTCCTCGCTTTGCTGGCTCAGAATACCTCCGCGCAGCTGGTAGGCCCGGCTGTCCCCAACATGCCCCATATAAATAAACTCATCTGCTTCCCACAGCAGAGTGAGTGTCGTCCCCATGCCGCTTAGCTGTTCATTATTTTTTTGTCTTTCGTAAATGGCTTTGGTGATTAGACCATAACAGCTTTGGATACCCTCGACGGAGGGTTGCTGGTTTAACAAGTATTGTTTTATGCCCTCAATCGCCATGACGCTGGCGATATCACCCCCGCGGTGTCCGCCCATCCCGTCGGCGACGGCATAAAGAGGATACTGAGAGGATTGAACCAGCAGAGCATCCTGATTGCTCCCACGCACTTTACCTATATGAGTCCGCGATACTGCTTTCATGGACTACTCCTCCTGCGAATTCTCATCTGGTTCAAGCGAAAGTGCTGCACCTTGTTTGAGATAACGCCTGCGCAGCTGACCGCAGGCTCCTGCGATATCCTCGCCCATCTCCCTGCGTAAACTTGCGGATATATTGAGATTCTCAAGCTCTCTGAGAAAACTCTCTGCCTGTTTTCTTGTGACCGTTTTCAGGCTGCGCTCTTTGACCGGGTTGAGCGGGATCAGGTTCACGTGGCACTGCATCCCTCGCAGGCGGCTGGCCAATTCCCTGGCATGTTCAGGCTTGTTATTGAGACCATCAACCAAGGCATATTCAAAAACAACCCTGCGCCCCGTCTTTTTTATATAGTTACGGCAGGAAGAAAGAAGATCTTTCATCGCGACACTGCGTGCAATGGGCATGGTTTGCTGTCTGATCTCGTCGTTGGGTGCATGAAGTGAAACAGAAAGCGTAAGGGGTAAACCTTCCTCGGCCAGCCGGTCCATTTGAGGAAGCAGGCCGCAGGTGCTCAGTGATATATGGCGCAGCCCAATGTTCAAACTCTGCTCATGACTGACGAGACGCAAAAAACGCACCACTTCGTCATAGTTATCAAGAGGCTCACCGGAGCCCATCAAGACGATGTTGTGGACTTTCTCAACACCTAGTTCTGCATTGGCCAGAATGACCATGTGCATCATCTCAGCAGCGCTGAGGTTGCGGGCAAGGCCTTCCAGGGTACTGGCACAAAACGAACAGCCCATACGGCAGCCGACCTGGGTAGATAAACAGAGGGTGACACCATAACGATAGTGCATCACCACCCCTTCGACACAATGATCATCCAACATAGCAAACAGCAGCTTGACAGTATCGTCTTTTTGCGACTCAAAGCGCTCAATAATCCTGACAGGCAGATCGATGGCCACTTCACGTAACTGCTCACGCAAGGCAAGGGGCAGGTTGCTCATCTCTTCAAAACCTACACCCTTGTGCAGCCAATCAAATAGCTGCCCTGCACGGTAAGAAGGCTGGCCAATATCCTTGAGATACTGGCTCAGCTCCTGTGGGAACAATTGCAAGAGAGCAGGTTTACTCATTTGCGTTTCATGCGGGCAATATAGAAGCCCTCAACCTTATCACGATAAGACAACAACTGCAGGCCATACTCCTGTGAATTCCCGCGCAGTGTTTGGGGGATAGAGTCCGGCAGGGCATCCATAGAAAAATCAGGATGTGATGCAAGGAATGCCTCAACTTGTTTTACATTCTCCTCCGGGAGGATAGAGCAGGTGGCGTAGACAAGCGTGCCGCCCGTCCTGACATAGCGGCTGCAGGTTTCCAGTAACCTTGATTGAATCTCAGTGAGTTCTTTCAGGCTTTCCTCATTCAGGTGATGGCGCAGGTCCGGCTTCTCATCCAATACCCCTGTTCCGGTGCAAGGCGCATCAATCAGCACAGCGTCCATCAGCCCATCGAGCTGTTCACGGTATACCAGCGCGTCACGCACTGCAGGCCTGATGTTATAGTGCCGCAAACGCTCTGACATGGCCTTGATCAGCTCTACACGATGCTCGTAAATATCCCATGCCTGTACCCGGCCTGTCCCCTGCATCATTTCAGCGAGGTAGGCAGATTTTCCTCCGGGTGCTGCACAAGTATCCAATACCTGTGCTCCAAGTTTTGGCTGCGCAGCCTCGGCGGCCATCATGCTGCCTTCACCCTGAATGGAGAATAAACCGTCTAAATAATCAATATCGGCAGCAACGTCCGAAACACCCGTCACATAAAAAGCCCCGGGCATGATACCCTTTTGAGATTTCCAGGTTTTTCTGGATAGCAATTCTTCAAATTTTTCTTCACTGATACGCAAGGGGTTGAGACGGATGGTCATGTGATGCTCATCTTTGCGATAGCTTAGAATCTTCTCGCCTTCCTCTGTGCCATATTCTTCAAGTATCTTCTGGATATACCACATCGGCAACGAATACATAATATGATAATAATCAAGGCCATCTGCTTTGGTTGGCCATTTGATGTCTTCCTTACCGCGGATGAGGTTGCGCAACACGCCATTGACCAGGCCCGTCAAATCCTCAAGCTCGAGCTCACGCACCAGCTTGACAGCTTCGTTGACAGCAGCGCTGTCAGGCACACGGTCCAGAAGAAGGATTTGGGCAGCAGAGAGGCGCAAAATATTGCGCACACGCTTTTCAACACGTTCCGGGTCCTCAAGAAGCTTATCAAGGGCAAAGTCAAGCCGATTGAGGTTTTCAAGGGTTAGGTAAACAATGCGGGTACAAAGCCGCTTGTCACGCTGTGAAAGGTTAACTTTATCAAAATGCTCGTCCAGTGACAGCGAGGCATAACCGCTTTCAAGCAGAACACGATTTAGGACCAGCATGGCTGATTTTCGTGCATCCGCACTCAGGCTGCCGTCATTCCTTGGGCTTGTCTGAGAAAAACCGCCTTGCCTTCTGAAATCTGTCCTTGCTGGTGAGGAACGATTGTAGGAAGGTCTGGGGGCACCGGGTCGGCTGAATGATGGCCTGGATTGGGGTGATCTGTCAAAAGGCTTATCATCTGTTCCCGCCTGTCTAAAAGAAGGTCTGCCAAAACGTTCCTGATTCTGGACGGGGGCTGACGGCCGGCTATACGTATCGCGGCCAAAACTTCTTTCCGGTGCCGATCGGCTAAAAGATGGTTTGCCAAAGCTTCGCTCGCCGCCCTGTCCTTGCGGTGCCGGACGGCCGTATGGCTTGCGCTCACCCTGGGTTGAACTGTCCCTATTAAAAGCAGGCTTGCCGTAAGCAGGCCT
>LSQX01339597.1_pt1 | contig 15118 bp, 12 predicted proteins | sample 654561 | NCBI WGS metagenome assembly LSQX01 (sample SAMN04489861, study PRJNA283612) | anaerobic digester metagenome | isolation source: 4 biogas reactors fed with cattle manure at either 37C or 55C with and... | place: Denmark: Kongens Lyngby | collected 2014 | reverse complement strand
GGATATTACATATATACAAAGGTGCGACCTGAGTCAACAAAGGTGCAAAGTTCAGAAACAATGACAGCTCAAGTTGTTAGGGGTGATATTTCTGTAAGTATTTCAGGTTCAGGAACGGTAGCCCCCATAGCACGTTATGATATTATACCTTTGGTAAGAGGTAATATTTTAAGTGCACCTTTTGAAGAAGGAATGCAGGTAAAAGAAGGAGATTTATTATATAGAATAGATGATAGTGATATGTTAATCAACATCGAAAAAACGAGAAATAGCATTGAACAACTAAATTTAAACCATAAATCAACTCTTGAAGATATAAAAAATCTTATAGTATATGCTCCTTGCGATGGAAGGATTACAGACTTTTCCTTGAGGGAAGGCGATCAAACCGGGGCAGGGACAATCGCAAATATAATAGATGATAGTAAACTCATTGCGACCGTATCATTTAATGCATCACAGATAGATAAGATATGGGTGGGACAAGATGCTCAAATTGTAATACCTCAATATATGATGTATATTAACGGTAAGATTGCGTATAAAAGTGTTTCCGGAAGACCTTCGCCGGAAGGCACTATATTATATGATGTAGAGATACATGCAGGGAATCCGGGAGCAATTACAAACGGAGTCTCTGCAACCGGGGTTATAAAAAGCTCTGAAGGAGAAATTATTTCACCAACTATGGGAACGGTTGAGTATGCTAAAGAACAACCTTTAAGACTAAAATCATCAGGCATTGTGTCAAAAACATTTGTAAGAGAAAATGAAGTGGTAAAAGCGGGACAAAAAATTCTTGAACTAGAAAACGATGCATTAATATCAGCAAAAGAGAAATATAATATTGACCTTAGAAATTTAAATTACACATTGGAATCTCAGATGAAAGAGCTGGAGGATTATAATATAATATCTCCCATTGACGGAGTAGTAATAATGAAAGACGGAAAAGCCGGAGATACTGTTAATAATCAAAGCGGTAATACGATATTAATGACAGTTGCAGATATAAGTAAAATGGAGTTTGAACTTCAGGTAGATGAACTGGATATATCAAAAATACAAGTTGGTCAAAAAGCGACCATTGAAGCAGATGCTCTTCCCAGACAATCTTTTGAAGGAAGCGTAACAAATGTTTCTTTGGAGGGGAGTAGCCAAAGCGGAGTAACAACGTATACGGTTCAGATTACTGTTGATGAACCCGGAGAGTTAAAACCGGGTATGAATGTAAACGCTGAAATAATGGTTCAACATAAGTCAAATGTATTATATTTACCAATGGCAGCAGTGACAATGATTAGGAATGATGCTTTTGTCTATTTGGAAGAAGCTGATATCGAAGAAACAGAACGAGCAGATAATCAACAGTCTCGAGATGAAGCAACCGGAAGAAAAACTTCAGATGAAGGCAAGAGACCGAGTGCGAATATGACAGATGAAGAACGTGAAGAATTGAGGAAGAGAATGAGAGAAGCTATGCCCGAAGGCGAAGCAAGACAACAAGGGGGAGGAAGAATGTCTCCTCCGGAAAGAACAGCCATAACCACAGAAACAGAGAAGGATGTAGAAGGAAGAAATCAAGAAGGACAAAGTTCGATTCCGGAAGAGCGTTCGCAGAATACCCGACAGCCGGAGATTATTAAAACAGAAGATGGGAAGTTTATGAAGAGGGTAGAGGTAGGAATAAATAACGAAGACTTTATAGAAATAGTAAGCGGGTTAGAAGAAGGAGATACTGTCATTTTACCATATGCTGCATCGCCAATGGGTAATATGCCCGGCAATTTTAATAACATGAGAATGCCCGGTGGTGGCATGGGTGCTCCCGGAGGAACAATGAGAATAAGGAGATAGGAGCGATACAATGATAGTAATTGAAGATTTATACAAAATATATAAGATGGGTGATATTGAAGTTAAAGCTCTAAACGGTGTGTCGCTTCATATTAAAGAACATGAATTTGTAGCGATTATTGGTCCGTCAGGCTCAGGGAAATCTACATTGATGAATATGATAGGTTGCTTAGATACCCCAACATCAGGTAAATATTACATAGATGGAAATGAAGTCAGCAAATTAAAGGATAATGCACTGGCTGATATCAGAAATAAAAAAATAGGTTTTATATTTCAAGGTTTTAATCTGTTACCTAAGCTAACAGCTATAGAAAACGTTGAATTACCGTTAATTTACAGGGGCATCAATGGGAAGGAAAGGTTTAAATTGTCTGTAGAAGCATTAGAAAAAGTAGGGTTGGCTGATAGAGTATATCACAGACCATCGGAACTGTCAGGTGGACAACAGCAAAGGGTTGCAATAGCCAGGGCACTTTCAAGTAAACCACCATTAATACTGGCAGATGAGCCCACAGGTAATCTTGATACGAAATCCGGCGTCGAAATAATTAAGATGATGCACGAGCTACATAAATTAGGAAATACAATTATTTTAATAACTCACGACAACGATGTTGCAAAACAAGCAGAACGCATTATAAGAATCCAAGACGGAGAGATCATAGAGGATAAAGGGGTGGCATGATTGAAACTATTACAGGCATTGAGAATGGCATTAAAGAGTATAGGCAGTAATAAAATTCGTTCATCACTTACAATGCTGGGAATTATAATAGGTGTAAGTGCCGTTATTATACTTGTAAGTCTTGTTGAAGGAACAACAAAAGATATAACAGAAAGACTTGAAAGTATGGGAACTAATATGATAACTGTAAATGTCTTTGGTCGAGGAAGCCACAGAACAATAACTCCTGAGGAAATTATAGAATTCGGCCATGACAACGATGACATAATTGAAGGAGTAGCACCAATGGTAAATGGGAACGTTACAGTAAAAGTGGGCAATAAAAATATATCCACTAATATTGAAGGTACTAATTCCACATATAAAACTGTAAGGAACACAGACGTACAGGCAGGAAGGTTCTTTAATGAATTAGATGTAAAAAGACGACTTAAGGTCGTATTGATAGGCACATATGTAAAGAATGAACTATTTCCTGCGGATAACCCTTTGGGACAGACCATAAAGATAAATGGTGATGTTTTTACTATCATTGGGATACTTGAAGAAAAAGGAGACAGTTCGGAATATTCGGAGGATAGTAAAGTAATTATACCCTATACCACGGCAACGCGCTTGTTGGGGGATGCAAATATCAGAACTTTTTATCTCCAAGGGAAAAGACCGGAAACAGTCAATAGTGCTATTGAAAAATTGGAGAAATTTTTACATAAGGTATTTGGTGATGAACAGGCATACAATGTTTTTAATCAAGCGGAGATGTTAGAAAGCGTAAATGAAGTAACAGCAACGATGACAGTGATGATGGGCGGAATTGCGGCTATTTCCCTTCTTGTAGGAGGAATAGGTATTATGAATATCATGCTTGTTTCAGTTACTGAAAGAACAAGGGAGATAGGAATTAGAAAAGCTATAGGTGCAAAACGTATGGGGATACTTATACAATTTTTAATTGAATCAATAGTAGTAAGCTGTTTAGGTGGAATAATAGGGATTTTGATTGGACTGACTGCTTCACATTTAATAGGAAGAGGTATGAATATACCAACTTCACCATCCATGCTTGTTATTATGATTTCATTTTCATTTGCGGTTTTTGTGGGAGTGTTCTTTGGTTTATACCCTGCAAATAAAGCCTCCAAACTAAACCCAATTGAAGCATTGAGATTCGAATAGTAGGGGCACAGACCCCCAGTGCTTCGGACAGCCCCCTATCAGGGGGCACAAGTAGTTGATGCTGCGCCATATAGTAGGGGCGATTCACGAATCGCCCGTGGAATTGTCCCCTGTGGCTTCAAGTGGTTGATGCTGCGCACCCAACCGACTTACTAAAACAAAGGAGTGAAATAAAAAATGATAAAAAAGGAAAATCTATGTTTTGTATTAATTATTACTTTATTACTAACTATAATGCCTATAGGAAAAGCAATGTATACAGATATACCCGATGGTGTTATATACCAAGAATCTGTATCAAGGCTTAATTCACTTGGGATTATCACAGGATACAGTGACGGCACATTTAAGCCGGAAGAGCAATTAAGCAGGGCGCAATTTGCTAAAATAGCAGTACTATCTATAGGAGGAGAGAATGTTTCCTTGATATCCAATAGTTCAAGTGTTTTCCTTGATGTAGACCCCAATCATTGGGCATCAGGTTATATAAATATGGCAGCTCGCGAAAACTTAATCATGGGATATGGAGACGGCAGTTTTAGACCGGAAGAACCGATAACATATGCACAAGCTATTACAATTATTTTAAAAATGTTAAATTATAATGCAGAAGATATAGGGGGACAATGGCCATACAGTTACATAGAAAGAGCAGGAAGGCTAGGACTGACTTCGGGCATAGAACTTGGAGTAAATGACATAATTTCCAGAGGTTTGACAGCATTATTAATAGATAGGGCATTGTTCACTGATGTGAAAGGTGATTCAGGAGGACAGAACCCTCTGACACTCTTAGAAACAAGCAGATATCAAGTTATGGACGAGTGTATTATACTGGCGACACACAATAATGACAGTAGCATAGGCAGTGGAGAAATACGAACCAACAAAGGTATATTTAAAAATACTGTAAATGATATGGATAAGTATATGGGTTATCGAGGTAAGCTAGTGGTGGGTGAAAATGACATAATAAAAGCATTTTTCCCTCAAACTTCATACGCAAAAGAAGTTATAGTAGATACAGTTACTGAAAATGATGTTAGGGTTTTGGATAATGGAGTATATGAAGTCATCAGAATTGCAGATAATATGATAGTATATTATCAAGGGGTAGAGGGGATATATAGAAATAATAGTAGCAATATTTCAAAAGGTTCATCGCTCATTTTAGCGTTGGATAGGGATGGAAGGTACGAATATGCCGTCTTATTTGATCACTCATTGGCTAATTATGTATCCGTAGAAAAGGTTATAGTCGAAAATGTTACTGAGAACAGTATTCGAGTTGTAAAAGAAACAGGAACACAGACTATTATTACACTGGAAAATAATACTCCGATATATTATGAAGATGTTAAAGGAACGTTTGCATCTAATAAGGAGAATATAGAACAAGGCTCAACATTGGAGCTTTTTGAAGGCAGTATCGACGAGTATGAATATGTTGTTTTATATGACCCGGAATTCATAGGTCCTGTTATAGCTGATAAAGATATTACAGTTGATGATGAGTATATTGGAAGTATTGATATATCAGAAAAGGAAAATACTAAGGTAATAAAAAATGGTGACAGAGCAGAGTTGACAGATATAAAAAAATATGATGTTGTGTACTTATTAAAAAACTCGCCTGATACAACCCGGAGGATTTTTGTATATGATGAAAAGATTAGTGGCAGATACGATGAAGCACTCCCTTCAAAGGCCTTTGTAAATAAGATAATAATTTCAGGCACTGAAGTGGAGTTGGCAACACAAACGGCAGTAGCTAAGGTTGATGAAAGACCGGAGGCATTTAAAATAGGTGAGGGGATTACAGCATTGACTGACAGAAAAGGGAGAGCTATAGATATTGTTAATTTAAACGTTAGCGATGTATCTGACTATGCTGTAGTTATAAGCACAAGACAAGGTACTTCAGAAGAAAAAGAAACAAAAGGAAAGCGAGAACATATTGTAGCTTTGCTTAAAACTGACGGGACAACTTCTGAATATATAGCGGCAAGTGATTACACTAATTTTAAAGGTGAATTGGTAAGGTTTGAACTTGTGGATGGACTGTTAGAGTTAAAGAGAATAACATATAATCCTCAAAGTGGAGAAATAGATAAGAGTGAATACACAATAGGCGGACAATTCTATACTCGGGATGTTAAGATTTTTGATTTGATAAGTAATAGTGAAAATGCTGATGCTGTGGTACGGCTTGTTGAAATGGATGATATAACCTTTAAGCAGATACTAAAAGATGAAGCAATTCATGCCGTAAGGGGTGGACCATTTAATGATATTCAATTACTATTTTTAAATAATGCAACAAATACCGGATACCGGTATGGAATATTGCTTTCCAGAAATGACAAACAAAACTCGCGCTCAGGTTCAGGTATTGCAGCTGCTAGTTATGATTATAAGATGGATATAGGCGGAGTCGAGATGAATTTTAACGGTGTTGCTATAAAATACGGTGCAATCGGAGGGCAGCCTATAGCTGTCGATATTGAAGGAAATACAATTAACAGGATGTTTTCACTAAAACAGCTCCCTACATCACCAAGAGTTGTTGCCATAGATGATGAAAGGATAAGGCTTGATAATGGAATATATCGATTAGCATCTGATGTTCAGGTGTACAGAAGAATGCCAAACAGAAGTTATGAACTTGCATCACTAAGGGAAATCAAGCCCGGCAGTGATACAAGCGTTTATCTGTATACAGACAGGGAGATAAAAAATGGTGGACGAGTAAGGGTAATTATTATAAGATAAGGTGTGAGATAGCAACCTAGAATCTAGAGCGAGTCTTGTAGGGGCGGACGATCCCGTCCGCCCGAAAATGTAAAATGGAGGAAAAAACATTAATGATTGATGATAAAATACTTAGCAGTGTCCAAAAACCCACAAGATATATAGGTAATGAATGGAATAGTGTGCATAAAAATCTTAATGATATTAGGGTAAGATTTGCATTTTCTTTTCCCGATGTATATGATGTTGGGATGTCACATTTGGGAATGAAGATACTCTACCACATGTTAAACGAAAGAGACGATGTTTATTGCGAAAGAGTATTTGCACCATGGGTTGATATGGAAGAAAAGATGAGAGAAAATAACATTCCTCTTTTTGCTTTAGAGACCGGGGATCCTGTTTCGGATTTTGATTTTATAGGCTTTACACTTCAATATGAAATGAGTTATAGTAACGTTTTAAATATGCTTAATCTTGGCGGTATCCCTATGCTTGCAGAGGATAGAAATGAAAATCACCCTTTTATATGTGCCGGCGGTCCATGTGCATATAATCCTGAACCCCTAGCGGATATAATAGATTTTTTTATTATGGGGGAAGGCGAGGAAGTCCTAAATGAAGTTATAGATGCATATTTAAAATGGAAGGATAAGGGAGCACCAAGGCAGACCTTTTTGGAGACAATAAGTCAAATTGAAGGCGTTTATGTACCACAGTTTTATGATGTTATATATAACAATGATGAAACAATAAAAGAGATTAAACCGAAAGATAAAAAATATCCGACAAGAATAAGAAAAAGAATTGTTGAGGACTTAGATAATTCATATTTTCCCGATGAAATCATTGTACCATTTATGGATATTGTCCACGATAGAATTACACTTGAGGTATTTAGGGGCTGTACAAGAGGATGCCGCTTTTGCCAGGCGGGGATGATTTATAGGCCTATAAGAGAAAAAACACCGGAGAAATTAGTTGAAAGCGCAAAAAAACTACAAAAGAGTACAGGATATGAAGAAATTTCACTATGTTCTTTAAGTACAAGCGATTATTCAAATCTTAAGGACTTGACGGAAGGCTTGTTAAAAGTTACTGAGGATAATAACGTAAATCTAACCTTACCATCACTTAGGGTTGATTCATTTAGCTTAGAGCTTTTACAAAAGGTACAAAAGGTTAGAAAAAGTGGTTTGACGTTTGCTCCGGAGGCAGGTACTCAAAGGTTGAGAGACGTTATAAATAAGGGGGTTAATGAGCAAGACCTTATTAATTCAGTGACATTGGCCTTTGAAAATGGGTGGAACAATGTTAAACTTTATTTTATGATAGGACTCCCTACCGAAACCCTGGAAGATATAGAAGGAATTGGGGTATTAGCCGATAAGGTTATAGGTGTATATTTTAATATTCCCAAGGAAAAAAGAAGCGGACGCATGGGAATTACCGTAAGCACTTCATCATTTGTGCCAAAAGCTTTTACACCGTTTCAATGGCAGAGGCAAAATTCAATAGATGAGATTATAGAAAAACAAAAGTATCTCAGGGGAAGATTGCACAATAAAAAGATTAAGTACAATTGGCACGACCCTGAAACAAGCTTTTTAGAAGGTGTGTTTGCGCGGGGTGACAGAAGACTTGGTAAAGTTTTAATAGAGGCACAAAAAAAAGGATGCAGATTTGACGGTTGGGAAGAACACTTTTCATTTGAGAGATGGATGGAAGTATTTAAAAGCTGTAGCCTAGACCCTGATTTTTATACTGCAAGGAAGAGAGAATATGACGAGGTATTACCTTGGGATCATATTGATGTAGGAGTTAATAAGAAATATCTAATAAATGAGGCTAAGAAAGCTGTTGCCGGCGAAACAACAAGAGACTGTAGGGGAGATTGTACAGGATGTGGTGTGCAGACATTAGGGGGAGGTATATGTGTTGAGCAGAATAAGAATTAAGTACATTAAGGGTGAACAGGTGAAATACATATCTCATTTGGATATCCTAAGAACATTTAACAGGGCTTTAAAAAGGGCCGAATTGCCCGTAGCATATTCACAGGGGTTTAACCCTCATCCCCTTGTTTCTTTTGGGTTGCCTTTATCCGTAGGAGTGACAAGCGAAGCGGAATATGCAGATATTGATTTTATTACAGACGTTGATACTAAAGAACTTATTAGTGCCATTAATAATGTTATGCCGGAAGGAATAAAAATAGTAGAAGCACAGTTAATAGATAATAAGATGCCAAGTATTGCAAGTAGCATATACATGGCTGATTATAAGGTAACAGTATTTTTAAAAGAAAGACTTAAGAGTGATTTTTCTGATGCACTAAGCGATTTTGTGTCACAAGATGAAATAAAAATAGAAAAGAAAAAAAAGAAAAAGGTTCAAGAAGTTAATATCGCACCTGATATACACGATATAGACATTAAAGAGAACAATGAGCAAGTCATTATTTTCAACATGAAGTTAAGTGCAGGCAGTAGAGCAAACCTTAAACCTGAATTCGTAATCGAAGCATTGGAAAACTATACAGAGGATTTTAAAGTTGATTTTATAAAAGTACATAGAAAAAAATTATTCTTAATGGTGGATTTGGACATGACGAAATAAATCCCAATGTCATTCTGAGCGATAGCGAAGAAACTCATGCACTACACTGGCATTTTCAGTGGTAGTGATGAAAATTGCTTTTGGTAAAGTGTGGGAGATCCTTTGCTCCACTTCGTTCCACTCAGGATGACACTTTATAGGGCTTCTGTTTGGCATGACACTAAAAACAGATAAGCTAAAAAAGTATTATATGTTAAAGAGTTTAAATGAAGAGGCATATAATACTAGAATAGATAAACAGAAATGAGGTCGAAAAATGGTTCATACTTTTAATTTGAATGGCTGCAATATAGCAGTTGATGGAAATAGTGGTAGTATCCATGTGCTTGATGATTTAAGTTATAAAATATTATCGGATATGAAAGAATTATTACCCCTTAGTGAGGTATGTAAAAAAATCGGTACAGAACACACCTGTGAGGAAATTGAAGAAGCATATAAAGAAATTGAAGACTTAAAGGAGCAGGGTTTATTATTTTCTGAGGAGCATAATATAGAAGAAATGGTTTCAGACATAAGCAAGTATAATGGCATAAAAGCTCTATGTCTGCATATATCCCATGACTGTAATCTGGAATGTGAGTATTGCTTTGCATCCAAAGGCGACTATAAAAGTGGACGAAGTATGATGACAAAGGATGTTGCATTAAAGGCTGTAGATTATCTTGTTGAAAATTGCGGACACAGAAAAAATATCGAAATAGATTTCTTTGGCGGGGAACCTTTGATGAATATGGACACGGTTAAAGAAGTCGTGTATTATGGAAAAGAAGTTGAACAAAAAAACAATAAGAATTTCCATTTTACAATAACAACAAACGGAATTTTACTAAACGATAATAACATTGATTTTATTAATGAATATATGGATAATATAGTAATAAGTATAGATGGAAGAAAAGAAGTCCATGATAGCATTAGATATGACAGAGCCGGGCAAGGAAGCTATGACAGGATTCTACCTTTGGCAAAAAAACTTATCTCAAAAAGAAAAGGTAAGAGTTATTTCATACGTGGAACATATACATCAAGGAATTTAGATTTCTCAAAAGATGTGATGCATTTAGCGGAACTTGGTTTTAAAGAAATATCCGTTGAACCTGTGGTTGGTACCGGCGATGAGTTATTTATCGAGGATAAGGATATTCCTAAAATTCTTGATGAATATGAAATCTTGGCAACTAAGCACTTACAGTATCTGAATGAAGGTAAAGACATAAGGTTTTATCATTTTAATTTAGATTTATATGAAGGTCCTTGTGTATACAAAAGGATTTCTGCTTGTGGAGCGGGTTTTGAATACTTTGCTGTGTCACCGGAAGGACATTTATACCCATGTCACCAATTTGTCGGGCAGAATGAGTTTATTATGGGTGATGTATTCAGTGGTGTTCAAAACACAAAGATTAGGGATGAGTTTAGGTCTAACAATATACTTGTGAAAGAAAAGTGTCGGGATTGTTGGGCAAAGCTCTTCTGCTCCGGCGGTTGTCATGCGAATGCTTGGTTTTCTAATAAAAATATTTTAGAACCAAATGACATTTCCTGTACACTACAGAAAAAAAGAATTGAGTGTGCTCTGATGATACAGACTAAAAAGCAGACAACAAAGTAATGGATAACACTTTTTAAACTGTAATTTTAGAATAGCAGTTAAAACATCCACTTGTGGTCAAAAGAAATGTTTGGAGGGTATTTATGTTCGGTTATGTTGTGCCGTGTAAACATCAGCTCAGTGATAAGGATTATAATGTTTTTCGTGCATATTATTGCAGGTTGTGCAAGGAATTAGGGACAGAAGTTAACCACCCGGCAAGAATCGGGTTAAGTTATGATTTCACTTTTTTAGCAATTCTATTGTCATCTCTGTATGAATATAAGGATAATGTAAAAAAGGAAGTGTGTATAACAAATCCTTTTAAAAGGAAATCTATTATTCAAGCAAATGAATCTATAAAATATTGTGCAAATATGAATTTTATATTTACATACTTTAATTATATAGATAAATGGCGTGATAATAAATCGATTAATTCGTTATTAGCAGCATTTTTATTTTATCTTCCACTAAGAAAGGTTAGAAAGAATTACTATGATAAATATAATGTAACAAAACAAGAATTATATAAATTATCTATTCTGGAACGTGAAAGATGTGATATAATTGACGAGGTTGCGGATAAATTTGCAAAAATAGTACAGGAAATCTTTGTTCCCGGTTTTATTCAGGATGAAGGCAAAAAAAGAATTCTTGGGTGGATGGGATATAATATCGGAAGATGGATATATGTTATTGATGCGATAGATGATTTGGAAGAAGATATAAAAAGAAATAATTATAATCCTGTTCTACTCCAATATCAGTATAATAAAGGTGAGGCACTTACTGAATTTAAGGCCCGAATAAAAGGTGATATGGAGATGTCTTTATTACTTACAGCCGAAAACATATCAAAAAGCTATGAATTGTTAGACGTAAAAAGAAATAATAAAATATTGGAGAACATTATATACCAAGGATTAAAGAACAAAACAAGTCTTTATTTAAATGAAACCCAAAGTAGTCGGAGGTGCAAAAACAGTGAGAGATCCATACGAGGTATTGGGCATAAGAAAAGGAGCAAGTCAAGAACAGATAAAAGAGGCATATAGGAAGTTGGCTAAAAAATATCATCCTGACCAGTATGCCAATAATCCGTTATCTGACCTGGCGCAGGAAAAAATGAAAGAGATTAATGATGCATACGATATATTAACCAAGAATGATAATGGTAATACGCGAAGTTATTCTGCAAATACCGGTACAAATAACGGAAACTCACAAGATATATATGCGAGAATTCGTGTAATGATTGATAATAATAGCATCGTGGCTGCAGAACAATTATTAGACAAAATTTCAAACAGGAATGATGAATGGTATTTTTTAAAAGGGGTGGTCTGTCTACGAAAAGGATGGTATGATATGGCTTATAATAATATTATGCATGCAGTACAATTAAATCCAACCAACCCTGAATACCAACAAGTATTAAGGAATATGAATGCAAGGACACAACAATACAGAAGCTATGGAAGCCCTAGGCATCAAGGTAATGAATGTTCTGTTTGTGATATTTGCGCTGCTGCAATATGTATGGATGCATGTTGTAATTGTTGCTGAGCAGGTGAATGGGAGGGTGTTTAATGGAACAACAAAATGGATATATGGCTAAAAAGGTTTCTATGGGGGGAATTATAACCACACTTTCTTTAACAGCTTTATATTTGACGGCTTTGTTTCCTACAAACAGAATATCATTATTCGCACTGAGCACCATGTTTATTTTTGTGCTTGTAATAAAATTTAATATACGGACAGCATTTATTTCCTACACAGCTACATCGCTATTGGGATTAATTTTACTTCATGACAAATTGATAGTCGTAGCTTACATATTATACTTTGGTTATTACGGTATCATGAAAAATCTTATTGAAAGGCTGAATAATGTGCTTTTAGAATGGACGATTAAAATAATTTCATACAATATAGCATTACTTGTATTATATGTAATAGCCAGGGGGTTTTTCCCACGGGGTTTGCAGTTTGAAAACAAATTGTGGTTAGTGCTTCTTTTTCTGCAAGCAATATTTATTATTTACGACATACTGTATTCTTACATCATTATGTTTTATCGAAGAAGAATAAATAAGGTGAATTAAAATTTTAAGGTTGAAGGGGATTTTTTATGAGAAACAAAACAGTAAGAGAATTAATTTTATCGGGTCTTTTTATATCGTTAGGTGTGGTTTTACCTATAGCATTCCATGCATTGGGTACAGGCCCTACATTTTTACCTATGCATATCCCGATTCTTATAGCAGGGTTTGTTCTTAGTTTGCCATACGCAATTATTGTGGGTGCTGTTACTCCTTTGTTGAGTTCTTTCCTCACAGGTATGCCACCAATATTTCCTGTGTTACCGTACATGGTGGTCGAGTTAGCTGCATATGGTGGAGTGGTAAGCCTGCTTTATAGAAAGTTTAGGCAGAATATTTATATTACATTGATATGTAGCATGGTATTGGGAAGAATTGTAGCAGGAATAACGGTATGGTTTCTTGCAACATTTTTCATGGCAAAACTACCCGGTCCCGTTATGTTTATTATGGGGGCAATAACACAAGGTTTGCCGGGGATAGTATTACAGTTGCTACTTATTCCAGTGATAGTTTTTGCATTAGAAAAAAGTAACCTTATCAAGAAAGAGGGCATAAGTGCTTGATTAATCAGAAAGAATATTTTAATTCAATGGCTGCAAAATGGGATACTATTTGTAAGCACGATACGGTTAAAATTAATAATATTATAAGTATATCGGAGATTAATAAAGGTGCAAAGATACTCGATGTCGGCACGGGAACCGGAATTTTAATACCTTTTTTAAGACAAAAGGTCGGAGAAGAAGGCGAAATTACAGCAATCGATGTTTCTGAAAACATGCTTGAGGTAGCACAACGAAAATATACATATAATAATGTTTTTTTTGTATGCAAAGATGTTTTACAAGCAGGTTTTCCAAATGAATACTATGACTTTATTATTTGTTATTCGGTTTTCCCCCATTTTAACAATAAAGAAACTGCAATTACAGTAATGGCTAAGTATTTAAAAATGGGTGGTAAATTTATAATCTGCCATTCCCAGAGTAGGGAAACAATAAATAATCTCCATAAGGATGCTTCTGAAGCTGTTGCAAAAGATAATTTGCCCTCCATGGAAGTTATTAAGGGATTCTTTAGAAATATGGGGTTGAAGACAATTACTGAAATCGATAACAATGAGATGTTTGTTATTATCGCAGGCAAGCAGGATTCTTAATGCATATTAATCATACATACGCCCCCTGTGGCATTCCGAAGGAAACAATGTTATACCTATCCGTTGCTGTATTTCGTTTTAAGCAGTAAAAGATTTAGGTTTTTAAGTTATAAGAACAGCAAAATCTCATTGGATAACTTACACAGCTGTCCGGCAAGTATTTTCCGGATAGTTGTGTTTTTTTATGCTTGTAATTATAATGAACAGGATTCTTAGGCTCAAATTGAGTTTAACTTCATTGAGGGACGGTAATCATCGGCAAACAGATTACTTCGAATATTGGGGGAGTAAAAATGGATTACAAGCTTAAAGGGTTAGTAGAAAAGGTGAAAGGTGGTGATAATAATTCGGCGGAAGAATTGCTGGGCAAGTTGAAACCATTAATTATTTCTTGTGCCAATAAATATGGGAATAAGAGCATTGATAAAGAGGAGTTGATTCAGGAAGGATATTTAGAGACATTAACTAGGATTCATGATTATGATGACAGTAGAGGAATTCCTTTTTTGGGATACTTAAAGGTGCGATTAAGATATTTTTTTATGAACTATTTCCGTGGCGAAAAAATAGTAGCTTTTTCTATTGACAAAAAAATTAGAACTGAGGAAGGAAATATCAGTATTGTTAATATAATACCTGACAAGGAAGCTGATGTTTTTGAAGAGTATATAAGAAATGAAACTTCAAGAGAAATATATAATGCGATTGATAAACTTTCTTCTAAGCAGAGGAAGGTAATAATCCTATATTACTATAAAGGGTGGAAAATCGGGGAAATAGCAAAAGAAATGAAGACTCATTATATGAGTGTTGTCAGATTAAAGCAAAGAGCCATTAAAAAGATGCGTGAAATATTAAATAAAACTAAGGTTTTCCCGTAAGAATGCCGAAAATGTATTGACACTGTGTTTTTGTTTGTTATATAATCCATACTATTGATAACAATACTGTTAAAAAAGCGGTGAGTATAAAGGGGTTGTACCAAGCATGGATTTTTCAATTGTTTTTAATAAGATATTAGTCTTATTTATATTATTGATTGTAGGTTTTATTGCAAGAAAGATTAATATTGTAGATAAAGATTTTAGCAAACCTTTATCTAATTTTTTATTTGATATTATTTTTCCTGCAATGATTATTGATGCTATGAATTATCCTTTTTC
>LSQX01136323.1_pt1 | contig 15119 bp, 11 predicted proteins | sample 654561 | NCBI WGS metagenome assembly LSQX01 (sample SAMN04489861, study PRJNA283612) | anaerobic digester metagenome | isolation source: 4 biogas reactors fed with cattle manure at either 37C or 55C with and... | place: Denmark: Kongens Lyngby | collected 2014 | reverse complement strand
GCCGGTGCCTTCGTCTGTGGTGAAGAAACAGCTTTAATGGCTTCTATTGAGGGTAAAAGAGGCATGCCTATGCCCAAACCTCCATTCCCGGCGGAAAGAGGTCTTTTCGGTAAGCCTACCGTGATCAATAATGTGGAAACCTTTGCTACAGTGCCTGTCGCAATGTTGATGGGTGTGGATGTATATGCAGCCAAAGGAACGGAAAAATCCAGCGGCACCAAGACTTTTGCCCTAACAGGTCACGTCGCCCATACGGGTTTGATCGAGGTACCTTTTAGCACAACCTTAAGAGAGATTATCGTCGACATAGGCGGCGGTGTCATCGATGATGATGGTGTCAATCGCGGTGCTGATTTTAAGGCAGTTCAAATTGGTGGCCCCAGCGGTGGCTGTTTAACTCAAGAGCATTTGGATATGTCCTTGGATTATGACAATCTCTTAAAAGTTGGAGCCATGATCGGTTCCGGCGGCTTAGTCGTCATGAATCAGCAGACTTGCATGATTAAAATCGCTCGCTTCTTCATGCAGTTTACCCAAAATGAGTCCTGCGGAAAATGCGTGGTCTGCCGTGAAGGAACAAGGCAGATGTTGGAGCTCTTAGACGATATTATCGAAGGACGGGCAACTGCTGAGACCATTGAGCTTTTGGAAGAGCTGGCTCACGTGGTCAAAATCGGTTCTCTTTGTGGTCTGGGTAAAACTGCTCCCAACCCGGTTCTTTCAACTTTAAAATACTTCCGTGAGGAATATGACGCTCACGTTTTCGATAAAACCTGCCCAACCGGTCAGTGTGAGGCCCTGAGCCGCTATGTAATCGTTCCGGAACTGTGTAAAAGCTGCAGCCTTTGCGCTCGTGCTTGTCCGGTAGATGCTATTTCCGGTTCCAAGGGTGTGCCCTATGTAATCGACCAAGAAATCTGCATCCGCTGCGGTGTCTGTATGGATACCTGCAAGTTTAATGCCATTGTGAAATGAGGATCGAGATGAAAAAAGCTTATATTACCGTTGACGGCATTCATGTTCCCATTGAAGGGGAAAAGAATTTACTTGAAGTCATTCGCAAAGCCAACATTGAACTTCCTACCTTTTGTTACCATTCTGAAATCAGCGTCTATGGAGCCTGCCGCATGTGTATGGTGGACATTGAAGGCAGAGGTTTACAGCCTTCCTGTTCAACTTCCGCTGCCGATGGTATGGTGGTTAAAACAAATACCAAGGAAATTAGGAATTTGCGCAAAATGATCGTTGAATTGATGTTGGCTCATCACGATCAAAATTGCACTACTTGCCCCAAGAGCGGGGAATGTCGCTTGCAAGAAATCGCTCAGCAATTGGGTGTCAGCAAAGTCAGGTTCAAACAGATTCATGATTTTGCACCTTTAGATGATTCCTCCGATGCGATCGTCAGAGATCCCAGCAAATGTGTTCTCTGCGGAGACTGTGTCAGAGTTTGTAATGAAATTCAATCGGTCGGCGTCTTAGATTTTGCCCAAAGAGGTTTTTCTTCTACAGTAGTAGCCAGCTTCGATAAGCCTTTCGGCACTGTGGAATGTGTCAACTGCGGACAATGTATCAAAGTCTGTCCGGTCGGTGCCCTATCACCCAAATCACAAATCGACGGTGTCTGGGAAGCGATTCATGATCCTAAGAAAAAAGTCGTCGTTCAAATAGCCCCGGCAGTCAGAGTTTCTTTAGGCGAATATTTTGGCTATAAACCAGGAGCCGCCACCAGCGGTCAGATTATCACTGCCTTGCGTATGTTGGGCTTTGACCAAATTTACGATACTGCTTTCGCTGCTGACTTGACCGTCCTGCAAGAAGGGGACGAATTCCTCGAGCGCTATCTGAAAGGCCAAAACCTGCCTCAATTCACCTCCTGTTGTCCGGCTTGGGTAAAATTTGCTGAGCAATATTATCCGGATATGCTGCCCAATCTTTCCACCTGTAAATCACCTCAGCAGATGTTTGGTTCTTTGTGCAAAGATCAACTGACCAAAATTTTGGATATTGAGCGTGAAGATCTGGTTGTAGTATCGATCATGCCTTGCACAGCCAAAAAATACGAAGCCAAAAGGCCCGAGTTTTTTGAAGGGGATAACCCCGATGTGGATTTCGTTTTGACCACTAAGGAGCTTTCCTTGATGATCAAAGAGCAGGGTATCGAGTTTGAAAAACTGGAGCCCGGTTCCTATGACATGCCCTTCGGTTTCAAAACTGGAGCAGGCGTAATCTTCGGAAATTCCGGGGGAGTCAGTGAAGCAGTTCTGCGCTATGCGGCAGCCAAATTGAACCATGGCAAGATGCTGGATGTGCGGGAACTAAGAGGTCCTGAATCCACAAGAGTAGCCGAAATCAGCATTGGCGATGTAAGTTTACGCTTGGGCATCGTCAGTGGTTTAGCCAATGCTCGCCGTCTCATCGACAAGGTGCGCAGTGGCGAAGAAAACTTCGATTTAATCGAAGTCATGGCCTGTTGTGGCGGCTGCATCAACGGTGGCGGTCAACCCACCTCCAGCGACCAAGAGCATTTGAGCAAACGTGCCAAAGGCTTACAGGATCAAGACAAGATGCTGCAATTCCACAGCTCTCAAGAGAATCCTTATTTGCAGGAATTGATGCGTGAAGATTTGACTGAGGAAAAAGCTCATGAACTGTTGCACACCTTCTATCAGAATAGAAAACGCATAACTTTAGATGACATTATGATCCGTCGGCCGGAACAAGAGGCGGAATTGAGCATTAAGATCTGCTTAGGTACCAGCTGCTTCTTAAGAGGAGCTCAGACTCTCTACAGTCAGCTGACCGATTACATAACTCAAAACGGATTGGATGAGGTTACTGAAATCAGTGCTTCCTTCTGTAATGAACTCTGCCAAAAAGGTCCTGTCGTGACAATTAATGGAAAGATCCTGGAACATTGTACCTTTGAAAGAGCCGTGCAAGAATTGAAAAAAGTTAAATCATTCGCCCACTAAAGAATAGAATAATCAAAGGCACTCCTTGCTCCTTTCAAAGGGATTGAGGGGTGCCTTGATACATTTTTGCTCCCGTTGTATAATAGATGTATATCTTTGCTAAACTAAGGAGATTTCATGGAATATAAATTCAATATAAAAGAACTTCGTTCTAACCCCAATGTCATCTATACTGAATTTGCCAATTGCCAGGACTGCCATCGTTGTATCAGGGCCTGTCCGGTCAAAGCAATTAGGGTGAGTGGGGGGCAAGCCCGAGTAACAGATGAATTGTGCGTTCATTGTGGCACCTGTGTCAAAGAGTGCCCTCAGCACGCTAAGGTTATCGCGCCCAGCTTGCTCAGAGTAAAAAAGCTTATAGAAGAAAATGAAAGAGTTGCGGTCAGCATAGCTCCCAGTTTTGCCTCCTTGTTCAGTGGTTGGAGTGCTAAAAGATTGCCTGCAGCTCTGCGTTTGTTGGGTTTTTCCTATGTCTCTGAAACTGCTGAAGGAGCCCAGCTGGTTTCGGAAGATACACTCCATCTTTTGGATAAGGGAAATATTGCCACGGCTTGTCCGGCTGCCGTCAATTATATTGAAAAATATAAGCCTGAGTTAATACCTCAACTTTTGCCCATCGTCTCGCCCATGGTCGCCCATGGTAGAATTTTGAAAAAGCGTTTGGGTGAAGACACCAAGGTCGTCTTTATCGGTCCCTGTGCTGCCAAGAAGCAGGAAGCTTTGCGACCGGAATTAAGTGACGCCGTGGATGAAGTTTTGACTTTTGTCGAATTGATGGATTGGCTGCAGGAAGAAGAAGTCAATGTCGCTTCCTGTCCGGAAAGTGACTTCGACAATGCCGGCGATTATATGAAGGCCAGACTCTATCCTTTACAAAGTGGGATGTTAAAAACTTGTGAATTGGAAACTGATATAGATTCGGCGGAAATTCTGCACATCAGCGGCCCCGATGAATTGATCAGTCTTTTCGATTCGGACATGCATAAAAAGTATAAATTGATCGAGCCCATGTACTGCGCCGGCGGTTGTATCAACGGGCCGGCCTTTCCCGGAGACCAGAATCTGTTTCAAAAAAAGCAAGCATTGCTAGACTATGTCTCGGCTCAAAAAACACCGAACATGGTAGTCACCCGACCTGATGTTGATACTCATACCAGTTTCAATTTCGAAGAAGCGGTTCAGTTTGAAGAAGTCAACGAAAGTCAAATTCAACTGGTCTTAGAAAGAACCGGAAAAGGTGAACCGGATCAACAGTTAAACTGCAGTGCCTGTGGTTATGATACTTGCAGAGAAAAAGCCATAGCAGTAGTGCGAGGCCTGGCTGACCCTGAGACTTGTCTGCCCTATATGCGACGTTTAGCCCAGCAGAGAAGTGATAAAATTATGGAAACAAGTCCGGATGGCATCGTCATCTTGGATGGTGATTTGCGCATCATTCATATGAATTCTTCCTTTCAGAAGATGTTTTTTACCAGCAATAGTATTTTGGGCAGAAGGATTTCCTATCTGATCAATGCTGACGGATTTGAAAAACTGCTCAAAGGTGAAACCGACCAGGCTGAGGCTATCCGCAGCAAATATGGTATTAAATATCATGAAATAGTCTACGCCCTCAGAGGTGAGAATCAATATGTCGGCATCTTTTCCAATATCAGTCAAGTTAAAATGGATGATGCTCAAGTTGATTTGATTCGCAAGCAGACCATGGACCATGTCAGAGAACTTTTGGACCACCAAATCAGCTTTTCTCAGCAATTGGCTCATTTCTTAGGTAAGAACACAGCTCAGAGTGAAGATCTGGTGCGCCAGATAACCGATCTGTTCAGTGGAGAAAAGGAATCTTAAATCAGGCATAAAGTGAGGCTTGCTAATTGTGAATTATTATCAAAGCTGGTTAAATCAAAATACTAAAACAGGTCAGATTGTCTGCGGAGACGCCAGCATGCACCTGCGTACACCCTTTCAGACGGTCTTCGTCTTGTGTGATGGCATAGGTTCAGGTATCTATGCCAATATTGCAGCCATTACCTGCGCCAATCGTTTAATCGAGCTGGCTAAAAGTGAAATTTCATTTAGATCGGCCTGTCAGATGGTGGCGGCCAGCATGCACATAGCCAGAACAGAAGTAGCCCCATTCTCTGCTTTTACGGCAGTGCAATTGATGAACGATGGGCGCTTTTCCATATTTGTTTATGAAACACCTTCACCTGTTATGGAAAGGGAAGGAATTTGTTTAGTTTTAGAACCGGAATACTTTCCTGCCGGAATGGAGAGATTAGGAGAGTGCTACGGTACTTTGAATGCCGATGACCGGCTCTTGGTTTTCAGCGATGGAGCCAGTCAAGCCGGCATGGGAACCCATTATGTCTTAGGCATCGGCAGTGAGGGTTTGGCCTATTATTGGCAACAGCAATTGGCCTTAAATCTCTCGGAAGATCAAGTTTTGCAGAATCTGGCAGCCAAAACGAAATCTCTAACCGATGATAAATACGTCGATGATACCACCTTTTTGCTGGTTCAGAATCGAGAAGCAAAATTGCTCAATGTTCTGACCGGTCCTCCGGAGATCCGTAGTCAGGATAGAAATTACGTTGCTTCCTTCATGGCTAAGGAAGGAAAAAAAGTCATTTGTGGCTCGACGACTGCGGATATTGTTTCCCGAGAGCTCAATTTAAAAATCGACTTGGTTGAAAGCTCCCTGGGCTTTGCCTCGCCTCCTGAATACAAAATGGAAGGCTTTGAATTGGTCAGCGAAGGAGCGGTCTTGCTCAATCAAGCGGCTAATCTTCTCGATGAGCCTCCCGATGTTTGGGGAGAACAGACTTCTGTAGAAAGATTTTGCAAACTCTTATTGGAAGCGGATGTCATAACTTTTTTAGTCGGCAATGCGATCAACGAAGCCCATGCTTCCCCCTTGTTCAAACAGGTCGGGGTTAAACCAAGAAAAACAATTATCGCTATGTTAAAAGAGAAACTGGAAAGCTTAGGAAAATTGGTTATAGAAGAAGGCTACTAATCTTAAAATGCTTTATTTTTGTCAGGCTAGAGCGATGTTATCACCTTTTTTACTATGGGAAACAAGGTGATAACATCGCTTTCCCACCGATAGATTTATCCTTTCCAGAAGAACTTGAAAATTCGATTTTTGTTTCACTAAGTAGGTAATTTTTTCAATATGGCGAATCATATGAGTTGCTTTTAATTTATTTGCGAATATATTTAAGGAGTTGACAAATTGCAAGATAAATTTAGATATAAAGTTTTGGCTTTAGAAAATGTTGTTGTTTTCCCTAAGCTGGTTATGAGGCTTGATTTCATTAACGATCGGATCGAAAGAGAGATCGAAGAGATAATGCGCAAGAACGAACAGATCCTTTTAGTTGGCTATGCCAAGCAAGAAGGACCGGAGCAAAGAAGGATAGAGCTCAATAAGCTGCCAAAAATTGGAACACTGTGCTATGTCAAGCAGATTTTACGCCATAGCGAAGATCAGAAATTCGTAGTTTTTCAGGGCGTGCAAAGGGCTGAAGTGGATGAGTTTATTTGGGAGTCGGAAGAGTCTCTTTATGCTTATGTTAAATTATTGCCCAACGAATTTGAAAACAGTGATTTAGTAGATGTTGCAGCCAACCTTCTGATCGAACGCTTTAAGGATTTACAGAGAGAGTCACCTAAGTTTCCAACCTCACTTCTCAAGGAAATCAAACAAAAAGATGATCCTTCTCATTTATCCTTTGTTTTAGCTTCCCATTTGAATTTGACTTTTGAAGAAAAATTTGAATTGTTGAAAGAACCTTCTCTAGAAAATCGCTTGCTCAAGCTGAGTGTTCATGTTGAAAGAGCGATTGAGCGCAGAAAGCTGGAAGTCTATATCCAGCAAAAAACTCAGGAGAAAATGTCGCAAAATCAAAGAGAATATTTTTTGCGGGAACAGATGAAGGTTATCCAGAGTGAATTGGGCGATGTGGAAGAAAAAGAAGCTGAAAAAGAGCGCATGCTCAAGCGGCTTGATGAGATAGTTAACTTAGCCGAGGAATATAAGGAGAAGATAAGAAGGGATATTTTACGTCTGGAAAGACTACATGCCAGCTCTCCGGAAGCAGGGGTTTTGCGCCAATACCTGGAGACAGTTTTAAGATTGCCTTGGGATGAGCAGAGTCAGGATGTTTTAGACATAAACTTTGCTCATAAGGTCTTGGATGAAGACCATTACGGCCTGGATAAACCCAAGGAGAGAATTTTGGAATATTTGGCTGTGCGCCAATTGAGCGGTGGCTTAAAAGGCCCGATCATCTGTTTGGTTGGACCTCCCGGCACAGGAAAAACTTCCTTAGGACGCTCAGTAGCCCGAGCTCTGAATCGTCAATTCGTACGTATGTCTCTAGGTGGAGTCCGAGACGAAGCTGAAATCAGAGGGCATAGACGCACCTATGTGGCTTCAATGCCAGGCCGAATCATTCAGAGCATCATGCAAAGCGGAGTCAACAATCCTCTCTTCCTTTTAGATGAAATTGATAAAACATCATCTGATTTCAGAGGCGACCCAGCTTCAGCTCTCTTAGAAGTCTTGGATCCGGAGCAAAATAGCACTTTCGCCGATCACTATTTGGAAGTTCCCTTTGATCTTTCCAAGGTTTTGTTTCTAACCACCGCTAATGATGCCCGAAGAATTCCCAGGCCTCTCTTGGATCGGATGGAAATTATCGAATTGAGCAGTTACACTGAAGAAGAAAAATTGGAAATTGCCAAAAGGCATCTGATTCCTAAACAGTTGGAAGAAAATGGCCTCAAACCTGAATCACTGACCATCCCCGATAAGACTTTGCGTGTTTTGATCAGTCGTTACACCAGAGAATCGGGTGTGCGTCAATTGGAAAGACAAATAGGAGCTATTTGTCGCAAACGAGCCAGACAGATCTTGGAAGGCCGAGAAGAAAGCTTAAACTTGACCATTCCTCGTCTGGAAAGGTTTTTGGGTGCCTATCGTTATAGCCACACCAAAGCCGAAAGGACCAGCCAAATCGGGGTTGCCACAGGCATGGTCTGGACTGAGATGGGTGGAGAAATCTTACCTATCGAGGTGGGCCTGATGCCCGGCAAAGGCGAATTGATTTTAACCGGTAAGCTGGGTGAAGTCATGCGCGAATCGGCCAGCATCGCTCTCAGCTATGTCAGGGCCAACAGCGAGCTCTTTGGCTTGCCTTCCGATTTTCATAAAACCATGGATATTCATATCCACGTGCCCGAAGGAGCTGTACCAAAAGAAGGCCCTTCTGCCGGAATTACCTTGCTGACCGCTTTGATTTCCGCTTTAACCAAGGAACCTGTCCGCAACGACATTGCCATGACCGGAGAATTGACTCTGCGAGGCAATATCTTGCCGATTGGCGGACTTAAAGAAAAGCTCTTAGCGGCTTACCGAGCGGGTTTGCAAGAAGCTATTATACCGGAAGAAAACCGCAAGGATTTGGAAGAAATTCCGGAAAACATTTTAAAAACACTACAAGTTCACTTCGTCGAAGAGTTTGATCAGGCTCTGCCCAAACTCATTCCCGGATTGAATATGGATTATTCCCAGTTGGGAGGCTTGCTATGAGTTTAGTAATCAGGTCTCTGGAATTAGTCATGACAGCAGGCTTTTACTCTCAATGCCCCGGGGATGATTTACCTGAAATAGCCTTTGTCGGTCGCTCCAACGTGGGGAAATCCTCCTTGATCAACACCCTTTTGGAGCGTAAACGCCTGGCCCATACTTCCTCCAGACCGGGTAAAACTCAAACCCTAAATTTTTTCTTGATCAATGAAGTTTTTCATCTGGTCGATTTGCCCGGCTATGGCTATGCAGCTTTGAGCAAGGTTAAACAAGAGGAAATTTCCCGTTTGATCTTTCAATACCTGAGTCAAAGGGAGCAATTGGAACTAGTCGTGATACTTGTGGACAGTCGCCATAAACCCAGTCAATTGGATTTGGAAATGGTGCAATTGCTACAAAGTTTGGATCTACCCTTTTTAATCGTCGGAACAAAGCGGGATAAGGTCAAGCGCAGTCAATGGAATAAGGCTGCTGCTGATTTGAGAAAAGCTTTGAACCTTGCTGAAGCTCCCATTTTGTTCAGTGCCGGTGAAGCTGCCAGCAAAGACGCTTTATGGAAGAAAATTGCCGAGAGGGTACCCGAAATAATAAAAAAATAAATCTTTAAAGGGGTGAGCTTATGGATTTGATAGTTCAAGCAAATGCCCTTAGAATGGCTCTGCAGTTTTTTGATGGCAAAGAAAAGATCGAAAATATCATTCCTTATCAGCCTCAGAAAAAGCCCATGCCGAAAGAGGGCAAGATCAATCTCTTGCCCCGAGCTAAACCGGAAGAGCTGGGAATAAAAAGCGAATATCTCTATCCACTTATCTACAATCTCAGTCATCTGCCAGAGCTGGATTTACATACCCTGCAGATTTTAGTTAAAGGCCAGGTCATAGCCGAAAGCTATTTAGATGGCTATAGCAATAATAGATGGTCGATAACCCATTCTATGTGTAAATCCATAACTGTCTTAGCTATCCTCATCTTGATCGATCAGGGTAAGCTGGACTTGAAGCAACGCCTTGTCGACCTTTTAGATGATGGCAATGTCCTGACTCCGGTGACTCATAAAGACTTAACCGTCCGGCATCTTTTGACTATGAGCAGCGGTATCGTCTTCAATGAAATCGGAGCCATAACTTCTGAGGATTGGACCAAGGACTTTATGGAATCGGGTTTTCGCTTTGAACCTGGGCAAGATTTTCATTACAATAGTATGAACTCCTATATGTTGAGTTATCTGGTCAAGAAAGTCGGCGGTTTGAATCTCAGCGACTTCTTAAAAACAAGACTATTTACGCCCTTAGGCATTGAGGTCTTCGACTGGGAGTTATCACCTCAAGGTATAGAAAAAGGCGGCTGGGGCATGTATCTGGCTCCTGAAGATATGGCCAAAATAGGGATGCTCTTCTGCCAAAAAGGAGTCTATCAAGATCAGGTCATTATCTCCCAAGAGCTGATGGAAGCAGCGATGAGCGGACAAACAGAAGTGCCTCATTCCTTTGGCAATTATGATTACGGCTATCATTGTTGGGTTTCCAGGCATGATAAATCCGTTTTATTAAACGGGATGTTTGGGCAAAACGTAGCTGTTTTCCCTGAAAGCGAAATTGTTATCGTTGCAACAGCCGGAACCAACGCGGTTTTTCAGCAGGGTGAGTATTTTCGCTATATCCGTCGCTATTTCGAAGGATTTAAACCGGCTGAGCAGCCACTGCCAGAAAACCCGGAAGCTCATTCAAAATTACTGGAATTGAAAAGACGACCTCACAAACTGGCCCCACAAGATGTTATGACGAATTTTTTGGGCGCAGCTGAAACAGAAAAATTGAACCGTCAATACTTCGATGGAAGTATCTATGAATTTGAGACCGGGGAAGCTCACAATGTGAGTTTTGTTCCCATGGTTCAGCAGATTCTGCGCAACGGCTATAGTCGAGGCTTGCAGGCTCTGACCCTGATGGATGAAAACACCATGGTGTTTTTACAAGGGGATGAATTGCTTTCAGTTGAAATTGGTTTCGACCAAAGCAAACTCAATCAAATTGAAACTAAAGAAGAGACCTACACAGTAGGGGCTTTTGCTGCTTGGTCCAAGGATGTAGAGGGGAATTTTGTTTTAACCTGTCGTTTTAGTTTTGTTGAAACAGCGAGCTCAAGGTTTTTAACTCTGGTTTTTAAAGAAGAGGAGCTGGCCTTAGAGTTTTATGAAACTCCGGGGCGTGAGATGATCTACCGGGGCTTATCCAATCTCAACGAGGAACTGGCAAGAACCAAGACTTTAGAAGAGCTTTTGGTCAAAATTGAAGAGGATGTCCTCTCTCGTCGAGTCGATCAGCTCTTCAATCCAAAAAGTATAGGTAAATTAAGAAAATAAAAAACAGGCCTGAATGATGGTACACTTCATTCAGGCCTGTTTCGTTATGTCTTAAAAAATTCTCTTCCCCTGTGTCTGAGCTATTTTACTTACTTGACCACAACATTGATCAGTCTACCTTTGACCACAATAATTTTTACAATACTCTTACCTTCTAAATAAGGAGCTAAATTAGGTAGTTCCAAAGCCATGGTTTTCAAAACCTCTTGGTCTTCGTTGGCATCAGCCAGCAAGCGGTCTCTGATCCGACCGTTGACTTGAACTGCCAATTCAATGGTCTCCTGTTTCAGCATATTCTCGTCGAAGAGGGGCCAAGCTTCATTGTGAATGGAGAAGGAGCGACCGATTGTCTGCCAGTTTTCTTCTGCCAGATGAGGCGCTAAGGGAGCTAAAAGTCGGAGCAGGTCGGCTGTTGCCTCTTCCAGCAAAGCCATATTTTTAATTTCCACATTTTTGTCGTAATGGTTGAGGGCATTTAAAAATTCCATGATTTTGGCGATGGCTGTGTTGAATTGGAAAACTTCGATATCCCGGGTGCAATATTGAATAGCCTGGTGACGGTAAAATTGCAGTCTGGCCTCTTCTTCACCACTGTCTTCTGAATAATTTTCTTCTTGACGTAATTCCAAGAGACGGGCTATCCAGCGCTCGATGCGTTCGATGAAGCGGGACATAGCTCTGATGTTTTCGTCAATCCAGGGCCCTGCTTCAGTGTAGGCGAAGGAAAAGCCCATGAACAATCTCAAGATATCGGAACCGTGGGCCTCAACGTAGGGGTCAGGGGAGATCACATTGCCTCTGGATTTGGACATTCTGTTTCCGTCCGGACCCAAGATGATGCCTTGATGAGTCAAGGAAGTGAAGGGTTCGTCGAAATTCAAATAGCCTAAATCTCTCAAGGCTTTGACAAAGAAGCGGGCATAGATCAGGTGCATCACTGCGTGTTCGGGCCCACCTACGTATTTGTCAACAGGGAGAATCTTGTTGATCCAGTCAATATCCCAGGCTTTTTCGTTGTTTTTGTTATCGGGATAGCGCAAGAAATACCAGGAAGAGTCGACAAAGGTGTCCATGGTGTCAACTTCTCTTTTAGCTGGTCCCTGACAATTGGGGCAGGTCGTATTGACAAAATCTTCGTTTTTAGCTAAGGGAGACTGACCGTCTGGGGTGAATTCCACATCATAAGGTAATAGAACGGGCAGGTCGGCTTCCGGAACTGGCACGGTGCCGCAATCAGGGCAGTAGATGATGGGTATAGGGGCACCCCAATAGCGCTGTCTGGAGATCAGCCAATCTCTTAAGCGGTAGGTGATAGTCTGTTCGGCTTTATTTTCTTTTTCCAAATCAGCAACTATTTTTTCCTGGGCTTCTTCTGAGGAAAGTCCGTTGTATTTGCCTGAATTGACTAAAATTCCGTATTCACAATAGGGAAGAGTGCCGTCGATATCCTCGCTTAGAGGGGCAATAACTTTGGGGATAGGCAAATCATATTTTGTGGCAAATTCAAAATCCCTCTCATCATGACCAGGCACAGCCATGACGGCGCCGGTGCCATAGGTGACCAGGACATAGTCAGCAACCCAGATTGGTAGTTTTTGGCCGCTGATCGGATGGAGAGCAAAGGCTCCGGTGAATTCTCCGGTTTTTTCCTTGGCGGTGGAGAGTCTGTCGATTTCGCTGATCTTTTTTGTGCTCTCCACATAGGCTTGAATTTTTTCTCTTTGAGCCTGAGTTGTAATCTTTTCAACTAAGGGGTGCTCGGGCGCTAAAACAACATAGGTCGCTCCTAAAAGAGTGTCAGCTCGGGTGGTGAAGACCCTGATACTCTCTTCAGGGTGAGCCTCAACCTGGAAATCAAGATGAGCCCCAACGCTCCGGCCAATCCAATTGCGCTGCTTTAATTTGGTGCTTTCGGGCCAATCCAGATCATCGAGACCGTCTAAAAGCTCCTGGGCATAGGCAGTAGTTTTAAAAAACCATTGGGTCAGATTTTCCTTGGTCACAGCAGTGTCGCAGCGTTCGCATAAGCCTTCCACAACCTGCTCGTTAGCTAAAACTGTTTGACAGCTGGGGCACCAATTGACCGGTGCATTCTTGCGATAGGCTAAATCATTTTTATAAAACTGCAGGAATATCCACTGGGTCCAACGATAATAATCAGGATCGCAGGTGGATAATTCGTAATCCCAATCGAAAGTTGCACCCATTTCTTTCAATTGCTTTTCCATAGTCTTGATATTGCTGAGGGTCGAATCCTGTGGGTGGATGCCTGACTGAATGGCAAAGTTTTCTGCCGGCAAGCCAAAAGCATCGAAGCCCATAGGATGGAAGACCTCAAAGCCTTGCATTCTTTTCATCCTAGACCAGCAGTCGGTCATGCCGTAATTGTACCAATGACCGATATGTAGATTAAAGCCGGAAGGATAGGAAAACATCTCCAGACAATAGAGCTTCTTGTCTGCATTCTCCCGGTTAAATTTGTAAATGCCAGCTTCTTCCCATTGCTTTTGCCATTTTATATCGATGGCGCGACTGTAATGACTCATCTTAAGCTCCTCCTTAAAATATAAAAAGCCCCGTCCTCTTTAAGAGACGACGGGGCCGCGGTACCACTCTGATTGAATCAAAAGATTCCTCTTCACTGATTTTAACGCAAATCCTACGGGCTTAAAGCCACCTCGACGAGCGAGTTCATCTTTGTTTGTGCTTCGACCTCTCAGCTAAAGATCGATTCTCTGTGCAACACAAATAGCAAAAATTACTACTCTCATGTCATAGGTATTGAAGATATTATAGATTTAATTGAAGATTTTGTCAATAAGCTGACTCCAATAAGTTAAACCAATTTTGACCAATGCTCCTTAATAAAACTTTTGCGCTTTTGCACCGAGTCATCTGAGGCATATCTTTCCGGCTCTTTGCGAGCGAAATCTTGATGATAATCTTCAGCCAAATAAAACTCTTGGGCTTCTAGGATGCGGGTTACTATGGGCTGGTCAAACTTCCCTGATTGGGCTAATTTTTCTTTGGAGGCTTGTGCAATTTCTTTTTGTTCTTGATCGGTAAAGAAAATAGCTGTACGATAGGATTCACCTCGGTCACTAAATTGACCTCGATCATCGGTAGGGTCGATCTGTTGCCAATAAATATCCAATAGAGTTTGGAAAGAAATTACGTTTTCGTCATAAACGATTTTTACAGCTTCAAGATGACCGCTCCTTTGTGTTTTGACCTCTTCGTACTTAGGGTTTTTAAGCTGACCACCGGTATAACCAGAGGTTACTTCAAGAACACCTGCATACTCATCGAAGGGCATGACCATGCACCAGAAGCAACCACCGGCCAAAATAGCTGTTTTAATGTTTTTTCCTTTTATCAAGACGAACACTCCTTAAAAAATAAGCTCCGACTTGAGATGAAGTCGGAGCTGTTTGGAAATAGATCAATTTAGAGTATCTTTTGCAATTCAATTTCGTGTTTGATCAAAATGCCTTCCTGCCCAACCAATGGTATTTCCGGCTTGATCTTCCGGAGTTCTTCTACGGTATTCAAATAAAGCTTGCTGAATTCATAGCCTCTTTTTTGATAGAAGCGCAATGCATTGACTGTATCGTTTGTTGTAATCAGCCAAATTCTCTTACATCCGGCTTCTCTGGCTGCATCTTCCATGCTGCGCAAAAGGGATGAGCCTAAACCAACTTTACTGAGCAATGAGTTTATGGTGACTAATTCGCAATCTTCACCTCGAATATTGTAGGTAATTAGGCCAACTATGAAACCATCTTGGTAGACAATAAAACCGGGAAGGGTGTCAGTCTGTACAGTGCCTTTGGAATTTACACTTTTAGCTGCTCCCCAGTGCTCTTTTAAAAATTCAAAGATTCTGGGACGATCAACATCAGAAATTTGTCGAATCACATAATGACTCAAGGGAATCACTCCTTTATATAATGTTATCAAAACCGTTAATGACGCTGGTTTTGAAAAAGCATGCTTTCTATTTCTATTCTCTATAAAAGAATACCTTCTATTTGATAGCAAAGCCTGATCAATTATTCTACAAGAATTTCGTATTTTAAGCAAGCTCAAATTTTATAGTTTGGATTCTTTTTGCGCTTCTTAGACCATTGTAACTCCGATTTGTAATTTTCTTAGCCTTTTAAATTCAGATAATTCTATGGGTCTCGTC
>LSQX01298086.1_pt1 | contig 15125 bp, 13 predicted proteins | sample 654561 | NCBI WGS metagenome assembly LSQX01 (sample SAMN04489861, study PRJNA283612) | anaerobic digester metagenome | isolation source: 4 biogas reactors fed with cattle manure at either 37C or 55C with and... | place: Denmark: Kongens Lyngby | collected 2014 | reverse complement strand
GGCCTGGATGTCCAGGACCACGCACCCCGGCTGCTCGCTCAAGTCCCCGTTGGTCACGCGCAGCAGCGGGTAGTGGGCGGGGGCGGGCGGGGACATCAACTGCTCAAAGGGTTCGGGGGTGGTGATCACGCTGTAGCCGCCCAGCGCGGTGCGGTAGTGCATCGGGATGACCACGCGCGCCCCGCTGCTGCGCGCGATGTCCGCGGCTTTCTGGGCGTCGATCGTGTAATGCCCGCCCACGGGAATCATCAGGATGTCCACCTTTTTGAGCGCCTGCGCCAGCACTTCGTCAGGCAGGTCGCCGATGTCGCCCATGTGCGCCAGCGTCAGGCCGTCGGCCTGAATCACNNATGGGCGATTTTGAGGCCGTCCGCTTCGATCACAAAGCAAGTATTCAGCCCCCGCAGCGTGCCCTGCTTGTCGTCATGGAAGCTTTGATACCCCTGCACCCGGATGCCGTGGGGCAGCGTGTGCGGGCCCAATTCGCGCAGCAGCAGGGGGTTGCCCTGCACCTTGCTCACCTCGGTGTGGTCGCCGTGACCGTGACTGATGGTCACCACGTCGGCTTCATAGGTGCCCATCGGGTAGCCGGTGGCGGCGTTGAACGGGTCGGTCAGGATTCTGAAGCCGTCCGCGGTTTCCAGCAGGAATTCCGAGTGTCCGTGATAGGTGATCAGCATGGTACCCCTCCTTATGTATCGTCAGGTCAGCAGGTTGGATGCAGTCAATAATCGCACCGCACCCACCGGCGGCGCGGTGCTTGTGCGCAGGGCGACGGCCAGCGCTTCGCCCAGATGTTTTGTCAGCGCCGGGATGTCCTTCTGGTTCATCAGGTGAAACGCGCGGCGCACGACGGCTACGTCCGGCAGCGCGTCGGGCGTTTCGTGCATCAACAGCGCTTTGCAGATGCCCCACAGCGCGAATGTGTGGTCATTGGGCGCGGGCAGCGGCCGGCGCGGCAGGCTGCCCAGCCACTTTCCCAGCGCTTCCGCCGTCCAGTCGATGTGGGCGGTGTTGCCGGTAACATCGACACAAAACCCCAAGGCCGTCAGCGCTTCCCCGGCCGCACGCGCCGCTTTCGCCCCATACCGCGCCGGGAAATCGCTGACCAAAAAGGCGCGCCCTGTCCTGTCGGGGGCGACAAGGCAGGGCGCGGGCAGCGCAGGCAGCACCTGCGCGCGGATCAACTCAAACGGGGTCACGCGGGCTTCCGGCAAAGTCGATGCGCAGATGGTGCACCGACGCGTATTGCCCCTGGATATCCAGCTGGTACTTGAGCGATATTTCGCCCTGACCGCCCTCATCGACATGATAGTCCACCCGGGACGGAAAAATGCCCATGTCAAACGTGCCAAACGGCGTGCGGTAGCTGCTCTCAAAGCGGCGGCCTTTCTGGAACACCATGTTGGTGCCATAGGCGCCGTCGCGTTTCATCGTGACCGTCCCACCGTCCATGGTCATGGTGATGCGGTGTTTCTCGTTGGAGTCAGACTGGCTTTCCTCATACCTGAGTTTCCATTTGTCCCGCGACCCGGACAGCGTGCCCATCGTGGTCAGCCGCATGGCGTCATCCTCTTCCCCCCTGTGCATGGCCACGCCGGTCACCGTAAGCAAAACGGGTTTGTTGCGCATTCAGTCCACCTCCTTGCAATTCGATTATAGCATACCCCCATCGCGGGTGAAACATCACGATGGGGGTGGAGATGAACGGTCTGTAACAAATCCGCCTATATCGCGCTGCTCAGGTCCCAGTCCTCGCGCAGCTTGGGCACGTCCTGCACCAGCCGCCGGGTGTAGGGGTGCCGCGCGTTTAATATCACGTCCTCGGCGGGGCCGCGCTCCACCATCTCGCCCTGCTCCATGATGTAAATCGTGTCGGAGACATAGTACGCAAGCCCCAGGTCATGGGTGATGAACAGGATGGTCATGTCCTGCTCCTCGCGCAGCTTGAGCAGCATGTCCAGGATCGTGGAGCGGGAGCAGGCGTCGATCATGCTGGTGGGTTCATCGGCGATGAGCACGTTGGGTTTAATCATGAAGATGCGCGCGATCATCAGCCGCTGCATCTGTCCGCCGCTGAGCTCAAAGGGGTACTTGTTGTATAATTCCTCGAACTTAAGGTTGACGAAGGTGCAGGCTTCCCGCATCTTTTCGTGCTTGACTTCGGTTTTCAGGTTTTTCTGGCCCTGCAGCACCAGACAGTCGTTGAGGATTTTCTCCACCCGGAAAAACTGGTTGAATGTTGAATAAGGATCCTGGAAGATGGCCTGGATGTTGCGCCAGTACTGTTTCCTCTTGGCCTGGCTGCCCAGGTCCCTGGGCTTGCCGTCGTAGAACACCTCGCCGCTTGTTTCCTGTGTCAGCCCCAGGAGGATTTTGGCAAACGTCGTCTTTCCGGAGCCTGACTCGCCCACGATGGATAAGATTTCGCCCTTGTGCATGGCGAAATCCACGTCCTTGACGGCGTGCACGGCCTTTTTCCCGGAGCCGAACACCTTGTTGATGCCCTTGGTCCTAAGCAGGATGGCATCGTCGGAAAAATTACGCATTGGCCGGCACCTCCTTGGCGTACATGTCGCGCAGCGCCTCCTGGCTGAAGCGGCAGCGGTATTGCCGCCCGTCGGGCAGCGTGGTCATGACCTGGTTTTCCGCGCGACACTCGGGGGTGATGTAGGTGCAACGCTCGGCAAACCGGCAGCCCTTGGGCACATTCTTCAGGTTGGGCGGCGCGCCGGGGATGCAGGAAAGGCTATGGGATTTCATGCCTTCCTCCGGCACGATGATGGAGCCCATCAGGGCATGGGAATACGGGTGAATGGGGTCGAATATGACCTGCTCGGCCGTGCCCCACTCGACAAACTCACCCGCGTACATGACCGCGATATGGTCGGCCACGTGGCGCAGCAGGGGCAGCTCGTGGGTGATGAAGATCATGCTCTGCACCTGGCTTTCGCGCAGCATTTTGCGCAGCATCGCCATGACCACCTTCTGGCTGCTGACATCCAGCGCGCTGGAAGGCTCATCGGCGATGAGTACGGACGGGTTGAGCAGGGTAGACAGCGCGATGACGGTGCGCTGCTTCATGCCGCCGGACAGCTCCCCCGGATAGGCGTCCAGAACCCGGTCGGGCAGGTTTAGAAAGCTCAGTTTTTCACGCGCCAGGTTGAGCATGGCCTTTTCGTCCAGGCCGGTGTCATGCTCTGTCAGCACGTCCACCACATAGCGCCGGATGCGCCTGGTGGGGTTTAAGGCGTTCATGGCCGCCTGCGGGATGTATGCGATCTGCTTGCCCAGGTAATCCTTTCGGAGGGTTTCATACGGCAGCTTCATGATGTCATTGCCGTTGAGCAGGATGGACCCGCTGCCGAAATGCAGTGGAGGGAAGTAAAACCCCATCAGCGACAGGGAGAGCGTGCTTTTGCCGCAGCCCGACTCGCCGGCGATGCCCAGCACCTTGCCGCGCTCAAGCCCAAAGCTGACGCCATCCACCGCGTAGACATTTTCCTTCAGTCGCGTGCGGTAATATGTCTTCAGGTCGTTCACCATCAGCATCGTGTCGCTCATTCGCTTAACTCCTTATTTTGGGGTTGAACACCTGGTCCATGCCCGAGTTCATCATGTACAAGCCGAAGGTAATCATCGCGATGCTCACGGCGACGGGCACAAACTCCCACCAGCGGCCGTTGACGATGGACTCGTACTGCTGGGCGCGGTTAATCATGCGCCCCAGCGATATGCTGCTTGGATTGCCCAGCCCCAATATGGACAGCGTGGCCTCCGAAATGATGCCGCTGGCCACCTGCAGGATGAACGCCATGACGATGTAGCTGGCAATGTAAGGCGCGATTTCGACAGCGATGATGCGCCAGGTGGGGTTGCCGGTGATGCGCGCCATGTTCACATGGTCGCGGTAGCGAAGGCTGACGGTCTGCGCGCGGACGGACTTGGCGGTCCAGGGCCAGGCGGTCAGGCCGATGACAAGGCCGGTGATCCATGCCTCCCGTATTTGCCCCATCGCCACCGACAGCAGAATCAGGATGACAAATGATGGGATGACCAGGAACAGGTTGGTCCAGGTCGTCAGGATGGAATCCAGCACGCCGCCGATATACCCGGCCAACAGGCCGATGATGATGCCCAGGACCGTGGCGATGCAGCCGGCAATCAGCCCCACCATCAGCGACAGGCGCGCGGCATGGGCCAACTCCAGCAGCACGTCGCGCGAGTCCATGTCCGTGCCCAGGGGATGCTCGCGGCTGGGCGGCAGGTTCTTCAGCGTCAGGGTGGAGGCAGGTATGCCGTCGGTGAGTATTTTGATGGCGCTGGGGTCGCCGGGCTTGAAGCCCCCAAAGTCCACCCCCACGCCGGACAGGCGCGACAAGGCATCGTCAAGCCGCTGCCCGGTCTCTCCGTGGGCGTCGGCCAACGCCTGGGCGCCCTTTACGATATCTTCCGCGTTTAGAGACTCAAACTCAGCCCGGACGGTTTCATCGACGATGGCGGAAACGGCTTCCGCCCCTTTTTCACGCACCGCTTCGGCGGCAGTCAGCACATCCCGGTTATGCTGTCTGACACGCGCGATCTCCTCCGTGGCCAGGCGGATTACCTCAGCCGTGTCCTCCCCCTTGGCGTCAAAAATTGCGCGTAGGGGCTCAAGCTCGGCGTACAGTGCGTTGGTGCGCTTGATCTGCTTGACGGCAGAGGCGGCCTTGTCCACCGCGGTGGAGTCGATTTTGGCCTGCACCCTGAGCAATGTGGGGGTAGCGTACTGCTCAAACAGCAGGTTCAGGTTGACAATTTCCTTGATCAGCCCGTCGTTCACCTCGGTTAGCGCCTGGCCCAGCATCACCGTGTCGCCAAACATGGGGCCCCTGGCGCGGTAGTAGTCGTCCAGGAGCTTTTTGGCCATGGGGGGATTGGGCTCCGCCAGGCGGGCGGCCACATCGTCCAACAGCTGCTGCCACTTGGCCAGGCCGGCGGCGTCCAGGCCTGATGTGTCCAGACCACGGAGCGTGTCCAGCGCCATGTCCACCGGTTCGTTGCCCTCCAGCAGGCCGCGCATGCCCACCAGCATGTCGGACCGGTCGCCGCCTCCGTCGATGTATTCGGTTAAAGTTGGATAAATGCCGGCCCAGTCCATTTTATCAACGGCCGCCGAAATGATGTTGGCGGAGCGGTTTTCGATTTTATAGTCGGCGATTTGGTTTTGGGTGTACCAGCCGTACAGCGCCTGGTAGGGGCCGAAGTCCGCCTCCTCCTGCGCGATAAGGCGGGCAATCTCCTGCGTAGCGTTTTCGCCCTCGCCGGCGTCCAGCATGGCGCGCAGCGGCGCCACTGCCTCGTAAGCCTCATTGGGCAGGCGGTTGGCCTTGGGGTCCCTTGTGTCCACCATGGGGTAGATGACGGCGAACAGCACCACCGTCATTACCAGGATGAACCCGATGAGGAACCGGGGGGATTTCAGCATGGTTTTAATGGTCTGCATACTCAGCCCTCCTCTGCCTGTGCGGTGCGCACACGGGGGTCTATCAGACCGTATATGATGTCTATGAGCAGGTTGGCCACCAGCATGGTGATGGATATCACCAGTGTGCAGCCCGATATCAGCGGGTAATCCACATTGCGGATGGCCATCATGAGCTGCTGGCCCAGGCCGGGGTAGCTGAACACGATTTCGATCAGCGTGGAGCCGGCCACCATGCCCCCCAGGGACAGCGCCAGCCCCGACACCTGCGGCAGCATGGCATTGCGGAACACATAGCGCGTGACCTTGCGGTCGCGGATGCCCTGCAGCTTGGCGAACAGCACATAGTCCACATTCAGCTCATACAGCGCCATGGAGCGCATGCCGATGGCCTGCCCGCCAATGACAATCAGCGTCTGGCTGATGAAGGGCAGCGCCCAGTGCGACAGCAGGGACATATAGTATACGCCGCTTTGCTTGCTGATGATTTGCGCGTCAAAGCCGCCCAATACGGGGAACCAGCCCCAGGAGACGCCCAGCCACAGCAGCATCAGCATGGAAAAAATAAAGGAGGGGATGGACGACAGGAAGAGCGATACCGGGAAAATCACCTTTTCGTAGATGCCCTTTTTGTACGCGGCGTAAGCGCCCAGGAGGTTGCCCGCCAGCCAACCGACCAGTATGGACGGAAGCATGATGGCGACCGACCAGGGAATCTTGCTGGCCAGTATTTTAGCCACCGGCTGGGCTAAGTACAGCGACATGCCCAGTTCGCCCTTGAACAGGTTGCCCGTATAGCGGAAAAACTGTTCCAATATGCTTTTGTCCAGACCCAACTGCGCGATGTACTGGTTTTTAAGCGCCGTCGCCGCCGAGGAGTCGGTGATGCCGGCCAGCACATCCTGCAGAATAATGTCCACCGGGTTGCCGGGAATCAGCCTGGGCAGCAGGAAATTGAGCGCCAGGGCAACAAAGAAGGTGCCCGTGTACCAGTAGATACGCTTGCGCAGGTACTTGCCGAAGGTTGGCATGGCATAGCTCGCCACCACCGCCGCCACCAGGATGGCCAGGGCCAGGCGCCAGCCCAGGCTGGCATGGCCGGACAAGGCGATGACAATCAGTACGCCCACCAGAAGCGCCGTTAAGATGTACGCGGCGGCTTTTTTACCCTGTGCCCCCGGCGCAGCCAGCGCGAAATTTGCTTTCAACTTGGGATTTCCTCCTGTTGTCAGGATTGACCGGCCGCAACGGCTATTTCAAAGGGGGCGCCGCCCCCTTGCACTGCGGGATATTATAGCCGGCGGGCAGGCGGAAGGTGTCCGCCTGCCCGCCAATCAGTCGGGAATGTTACTGGCGCCCGGTGGGCTCCAGCAGGTACAGTTCGCGCAGGCCCGCGCTGTCGTAGCAGATGCCGGGCATGATCTTGGACTCGCCGTCGCCGGAGGCAAAGCCGGTCCAGTAGTAGGTGTAAGTGGTCTGGAACACGTAGGGCCGATACATGAACGGCACGGTGGGCAGCTCGCTGAGCCAGATCTTGTTGATCTCGGAGTAGTACTCCTTGAGCACCTCAGGATCGGTCTCCAGCATGGTCAGTTCCACCAGCTCGTCGATGCGGTCGTTCTTGAAGCGGCTCTGGTTGCGGTTGGTGAACTCGCCGATGGGGGCTACGCCCTTGGAATACAGCATGTTGAACGCGGCGCGCCAGGGCATGGACATGGAGGGGGACGGCGTGGGAGACTGCATGGCGATGTCAAAATTGCCGTGGGCAATTTCGCTTGTGTAGGTCGCGGTCTCGGGGAAGTAGGTCACCACGTTCAAGCCAATCTTTTTGGCGCCTTCAGCCAGGTTGTCCAGCGTCATGTTCCAGTCGGACCAGCCGGCGGGGCACATGGCCTTCCACTCGTACTTGCTGCCGTCCTTGAGCTCACGGATGCCGTCATTGTCAATGTCCTTGTAGCCGGCTTCATCCAGCAGACGGTTGGCTTCCGCGATATTGGCGTCCAGCGCCGTGGTGTCCCACATGAGCGCCGCCAGCTCCTCGTCGTCCCAGTCAATGTAGTCGCCGAAGATGTAGGCGTTCATGTAGCAGAGAATCATGTCATTGGTGTAGCCGCTCATGGCGTTGGTGCCGATGGCTTCATAATCCAGCGACAACGCCAGGGCCTTGCGCACCACATAGTCGTCCAGGCCGGGCTTGTTGTGGTTGATGCGCATGGACGGCATGCTCCAGCCCAGATGATAGGGCTTTTCGGAGAAATAGGTCTTGACCAAAGGCTGGCCGTTTTCGTCCTTCATGCGCTCCTGATATTCCCATACGGAGGGCATGAACTGCTGGGCGATGTCCACCCGGCCTTCGCCAAAGGCGATGTTGCCGGCGTCGTTGTTCTGGTACAGCTCGTGCATAATATACTTGGGGGCGGCGAGCTTGCCGAACATGTTCTCCGCTTGTCCCCAGTATTCGTCCACGCGGATGAGCACCTGGCGAGCATCGTCATTGAGGTAGAGCTTGTAGGCGCCCGTGCCCACGGTGTCCTCGTTGAACAGCTTGGTCATCGCCGGGCCGTGCTCTTCCCAGCGCGGCTGCCAGATGTGCTCAGGCAGCATGGGGGTCATGCCCATCAGGGTTTCCACCATCAGGGGGTTGAAATTGTCCTTGTTGCAGACAAAGTTCACCGTGTAGTCGTCCACAATGTCCACGGAGGCAATGTAAACGGCGATGTCGGCATAGGGAGTGACGATGTCCTTGAACAGGGCGGGGTTGTGCACGTCAAAGCTGAACTTGACGTCTTTGGCGGTCAGCCCGACGCCGTCATTGAATTTGACGTTCTGCTTGAGTTTGACAGTCAGCGTGCCATCCTGAAGAACGGGCGCGCTTTCGGCAACGAGCGGCTCGTTTTCGCCTGTAATCATGTTGTACATGTAGAGTGTCTCATACACGAACAGGCGCGGGTTGTTGGCCACAATGGTGCCAAAGCCCTGGTTTCCGCCCGCTTCCAGCGGGTTGTAGCTGGACGCGGAGCCCCAGGATTGGCCGTTGTACGTCAGCGTCTCATGGCGGGGGATGACGACTTCCTCCGCCAGGCCCGGCATCATGACGGCAATCATCATCAATGCCAGAAGGAGTCCGAAGGTTCTCTTCATGTGGTGGTTTCCTCCTTATTATATTAGCCGCTGCGCGGCATGGATACAGAGATAAGGTGCGGAGCCACTGAGGTGAAAGTTGATTGCCGCCGGTGAGCGCGCGATACGAGGCTATGGCGGAAATTGCCCGCCAAGGGATTGAACCTGTCATGCTATGTATTGCGTTTATTATATAGGACGCTCCCGCGTTTGTCAACAAACGGCGAATTAAGTGTGGCGTTGCGCCGCGCAGGAGCACCCCTTATCTACAGATGGCCTGCCCCGGTGAACGCATGAGAATTGATGTCAAAATCATTCCAAGGACGCGCTGTCTGAAGGCCGATAAGGAGCATTGCACGCATTCATCCAAAGGCTTTCTGTTTATCCTGATTCCTTAATGTCTGATGAGAAACGGGCAAATCTACAACATCCAAGAAAGGCAAGCTAAAATGTGAAGCGGCGGAAAATGTCGCTTGTAAAGCGACCAGGGAGGCGGGATTCTCGATTATGCTTGAGCCACCAAGACAAAGGAGGAAGGCTGAATGGACGGATTGGAATTCCTGAAGGAGTATCAGAAAAACATCGGGAACTACCTGCCGATGGTGGACCACGCGGAGTGGATTTTTGAAAAGCGGGATCCCGGTAACATGGTGGTGAACATCGGCTGGAACTGCGGGCTGATGGAGGGCGGGCGGCCGTATTTCTCGGAGTTCTGGGCGATGGACTACCTGAGCATGCTGAGCGTTTTCATCTCAAGCATCGGGATTGAGAACCTCTCCCCCGCGGAAGTTGACGCGCTGTGCGAAAAAAACCGGGTCTACCACAGAATCAATGTCAGCTGGGTCCCGACGGTCAAGCCCTTCACAGACACCAAGGGCAACGCGTTTTACTCCGTCAACCTGATTGTCGGGGACGAGGAGAGGGTGTATGTGGACGGCACGAGCACCCACTACCCCTTTTCCCTCCTTAACGAGCACAACCGGAGCAGAAACGCGGGCACCGGGGGCTGTGAGAAAAAGGGCTGAGGCGCATATACATCTGAGCCTGAACAAAGAAGTCTACAGATTTTGAGCCCGCTGTGCGGGATTCCAGTAAAATATGCACCCCCATTGCCGGTTTTTAACCGACTCCGGGGGTGCATATCAGTTTAAGGCGTTGTGCTTATTATCCGGTTCAGGCAATCATGCCTGAGTGTGCTTGAAACGTGATTGAAAATTACTCAAAGGTGGAGGAGCTGGACGAACTCCAGTTATTGTTCGGGTCATTTTCTTCGGAATCAAGGGAGCCGTCCCAGCAGCCGCAGCCGCCGCCGCCCGCGCGGCCCGTCGTATTCCTTCCCAAGCCTTGGGAGAAGGCATTGAGGTGGTTGCCGGATGACCATTTGAGCGTCTCAAGTACGTGCGCAACATCCAAGGGAAGGTTTTTCTGCTTGAGGAAGGTATCATACATCATGATGTTGGCTTCTTCCGCCTTGACGCCCAGTTGGTACGCGCTTTCCAGGGAATCCGGCAGCGTCACCAGGCTTGCCGCGGTGTCCGCGGGAACCGGAACGCCGTACGCCGCAAAGAGGGGCAGCAGCAGGTCAATGTGGACGCCTTCAGCGCGCATGATGTTGGCGAAGGGGCGGCCTACCTTGAAATTCTCCGTAATCGCCGTGTATTCCGCGCGCGCCAGGTACTCATCCTGCAGGGCATAAATCAGAATCTGCTCCACATCGTAGGTTTCCCCCTCTTTGACCGCGCCCGCTCCATAACCCTCTGAAGCAAAAGCCATTATGGGCAGCAACATGACCAGGAGCATTGACAGAACAAGCAGTCGTTTCATAGGGTTTGATACAATCCTTTCTTTCGGCTCTTTGAGCACGGCCACATTCTAAAAGGCAATTGTGTCAAAATTGTGTTTTTTTGGAAGAAATTTTTCCATCCCAAATCAACAGTTTTTCGTAAGCCGGAATGCCCGGAAACAGGGAAAAAACGGACGCGCTGAAGCGTCCGTTTTCTGAAGGGATGGAAACAAATGGGCAGAGGAGCCGGACAGCCGGCTCCTCCGCTATTCTCATCATTGCCTCATGGCCGCTTTGGCGGCGTTTTACGCGTAGCGGCGCAATTCAGGCACCCGGCTGCCCTTGAACTCCGCAAAAAAGGACCCCCTGATGTCCAGGAGCACCTCCGGCTCCTTGTGCCGGTGCAGGGGAAAAGAGCGCAACAAATGGACATCGGCGCGGATTGGCAGGCCTTCCGGAAAATTAACAAATTCGTTGCGATCGTTCAATTGCTGCATCTGTCTGTTCTATGTATTGAATGTGAATTGCGGTCTCAATCAAGTGGTTTAGCAGGTTTATGGCTAAACCGACACCTTCCCGGGGTCTGTTTTTGAAGGGGTTCCGGACAATTCCAGATAATAAAGGCGTGAAAATGAGTAAATCCACACTGTTCAAATCAGGAAGGTATGGTATGATAAGTATGTAGAATCATAAAAAAATATAAGAATCGGCAGGTGCGAACATGATTGATTTAAAAGGTAATCCCTTCTATTTGACACAGGAAGACATCGCCTGGGTGGAGGAAACCCTCTCAAAGATGACGCAGGATGAAAAACTGCGCCAGCTTTTCTGCATGATTGTCTTTGACTCGGACGAGGCGCATCTCCTTCGCCTGGCCAAGGAGGTCAAGCCCGCCGGCGCGATGTTCCGCCCCTTCCCCAAGGATGAGGCTGTTAAAATTGCCAACATCCTGCAGGAGAACGCCCAAATTCCGATGCTTTTGCCCGCCAACCTGGAGCGAGGCGGCAACGGCCTGGCCAATGACGGCACCCAGATTGGCGCGCCGCTGCAGGTGGCCGCGACGGACGACGTCTTCTTCGCGGAAGCGCTGGGCAAAGTGGCCGGGCGGGAAGCCGCGGCGGTCGGCGGCAACTGGTCCTTCGCCCCCATCATCGACATCGACTACAACTGGCGCAACCCCATCACCAACGTGCGCACCTTTGGCTCAGACCCCAAACGGGTGCGTGAGATGGGCGTCGCCTACGTAAAAGCCATCCAGAAGGAGGGCGTGGCCGCCTCCATCAAGCACTTCCCCGGCGACGGCTGCGATGAGCGGGACCAGCACCTGGTCACCTCCATCAACGACCTGTCCTGCGAGGACTGGGACAATACCTTCGGTGAGGCGTACAAGGCCTGCATCAAAGCCGGCGCACTGACCGTCATGGCCGGGCACATCATGCAGCCCGCTTACTCCCGCAAACTGCGCCCGGGCATCAAGGATGAGGACATCATGCCCGCCACCCTGGCGCCCGAACTGCTCAACGACCTGCTTCGGGACAAACTGGGCTTCAACGGCCTGATTGTGTCCGACGCCTCCACCATGGCGGGCTTCTGCATCCCCATGGGCCGTGAGAAGGCGGTTCCCGCCTGCGTCGCGGCAGGCTGCGACATCTTCCTGTTCACCAAGAACATGGAGGAGGACATCGCCTTTATGCAAAAGGGTTATGAGGAAGGCGTCATCACGCCCCAGCGCCTGGAGGAGGCCGTGACCCGCGTCCTGGCGCTGAAGGCCGCCTTAAAGCTGCACAAAAAGGAGAACAAGCCGACCAAGGAAATGGCCGACGCCGTCGTGGGCTGCAAGGAGCATCGGGAACTGGCCCGCAAATGCGCGGAGCAGTCCGTCACCCTGGTGAAGGGCAAGGGCGGCATCCTGCCCCTCTCCCCCAAAACTCACAAGCGGGTGCTGCTCTACCCCATCGTGACCGGCGAAAGCTTTTACGGCGGGGGGGGCGAAGAGGACATCGGCGCCATCTTCAAGGAGCGGCTTGAGAAGGAAGGCTTTAAGGTCACCATCTTCACCCCGCCCCAGGGCATGGAAGGCCGTTCCACCAAAACCACCGACATCACCGAGAAATACGACCTGCTTTTGTATGTGTCCAACCTCCTCACCAAGTCCAACCAGACCACCGTGCGCATAGAGTGGGCCCAGCCCATGGGCGCGAACTGCCCCAATTATTCCGCCGTTGTGCCCACCGTCTTCATTTCCCTTGCCAACCCCTACCACCTGGTGGACGTGCCCCGGGTGCCGGTCATGATCAACACCTACTGCGCTCTGCCGGACAACATCACCGCCCTCATAGACCGGCTGCTGGGCCGCGCGCCCTTCACCGGCACCAGCCCTGTCGACGCCTTCTGCGGGAAGTGGGACACAAGGCTGTAAAAAACCGAATTTTTCCGTAAGGGGATTTGCAGAAACAAACTATAAGGAGAAAACACAGGCCATCTTCGTTGTGCTGCGGCGCCTTCATTCCGGCGTCCCGGTACAAGGAGACCACCAAGCGCCGCAAACCCGGATACCCGGACCAAAAGCGCGAAACCCGTCATCATTCTTTATTCCGACCGGCACCGATCAGGAGCACCCACTGCCACAGAAGCGGAGACAGCATGAGAAAAGGCAAACAGATCATCCTCGTTTGTACCCTGATGAATTTCGTCCTGTCCATGACCGGCTTTCTTTTCTCCGGCATCCTGGACAAGATGGCCGAGTCCCTGAACGTCAGCATCGCCTCGGCGGGGCTCCTGAGCACCATGCATTCCTACGGCGCGGCCATCGGCGTGCCCCTCACGCTGATTGTCTTCCGCAAGGTCAACCGGGTTAAAATGCTCAAAATCGCCCTGCTGCTGTCCATCCTGCTCAACATCCTCCTGGTCTTCGCGGGCAGCTTTCCCCTCCTCCTGGTTCTCAGGCTTTTGTCCGGGGTAACTATCAACAGCTATGGCGTGATGGCGACCACCACGGTCATCGCCCTGGCGCAAAGGGAGCGCCTGGGCCGCTCGCTGGCTTTGCTCATCGCTGGCAACTCCCTGGCCCTGGTTGTCGGCATTCCCTTGACCCGCGTCCTGACCCAAACCCTTGACTGGCGCTTCATCTTCTGGGGGCTGACGGCCATCATGGCGCTCTGCCTGGTCTACTTTCATTTGCGCTTAAGCGAGGACAACCAGAGCCAGCCGCCGCTGAACCTGAAAGCCGAGCTCAGCCTGCTGAACAACCCGCGGGTCTACCTCATCCTGCTGTTTACCTTCGTCATGTTCATGGGCTATCACGGGGCATACAATTACGTCACCGCCTACCTGCTCGCGCTATTCCCGGGTGCTGAAAGCGGCATCAGCGTCTTTTTGATGCTCTTTGGCATCGGCAGCTTTACGGGCAACTACCTGGGCGGCCGGGTGTCCGACCGCATCGGCTACGCGCGCTCCATGCGCGTTGGCGCCTTTGCCCAGATGCTCGTCGTGCTCCTGATGCTTTTCATGCAAAAGGTGCTCTGGGCGACGGTCGCGCTCATCTTCCTGTGGGTGATGTCCTCCTGGTTCATGGGCTTGCAGTTGAACTCCGGCGTTTCTCAGGAAACCGGGAACCGCTCCCGCTTCCTGCTCAGCCTCAACGGCTCCGCCATCCAACTGGGAGGCTCCCTTGGCGCCAGCCTGGCCGCCATCTTCATCTCCCAGGGCTTTACAAAGCAAATAATCATCATGTCCCTTTTAAGCGCGGCGGCCGTTTTCCTGCTGCAAACCTTCAGCGTGGACAAGTACCACCGGGCGGGGGAAAAGGCGGAAGAACCTTCTCATTGAAAATTATAAATACAGATAAGTAGCGGACAACATGAACATCGGCATCGGCACTTATTCCTTCGGCGGCATCGCCAGCTACCTGGGCCTGGGTCCCACCCTGCCGGAGAAGTTCCGGAAAGCGCGTGAGCTGGGTTTTGACAGCGTGGAGCTGCTGCCCGTTGACCTTGCGGAGAGCGCGGAGGACATCAAGAAATGGCTGGCTGAGACCGGCCTGACCGTTACCTCCGTGCACGCGGAGCCGAGCGAGGAAATCGTCAAAAAGCTTTCCGAAATCGGCGGCAAGGCCGTCATCTGGGCCGGGACGCCCTTCAACAGCCGCAAGGAGGCGGTTGAGGTGGCGCGTCAGCTGGACGAAATGGCTAGGATGGCCGCGCCCTATGGCGTCAAGGTGGGCTACCACAACCACAGCCAGGAGTTTTATGTGGATGAGGGCAAGGCGCTTCTGGAGCACCTGGTCGAGAACGGCAGCGACTTTTATCTTCAGCTGGACTGCGGCTGGGCCATGAACGGCGGCATGTACCCGCCCTATTTCATCCGCAAGTATAAAAACCGCATCCTGTCCATCCATGTCAAGGAAAATGACAAGGTGAACGGCCCGGGCGGCAAGCCTGCCTCCCGCTATGACGAGAAGCCCGCCCACCAGGCGGCCTTCGCCAAGGCCAAGACCCTGCCGCTTGAGGAGCGTCAGAAGATGCTGGAGCAGTTCAACGCCAACATGAAGGCAAACGCGAGCAGGATGAGCAACCAGTGCAAACTGGGCGCGAAGGAATCCAACCTGGACTGGAAGGAAATCAAAAAAGCCCTGGATGAGCAGGACTTTGACGCCTTCTGGATCGTGGAGCGCGAGGGCTTTTATGACGAGCATGACAAGTGCTTAAGGGAGGACCTCGCCTGGCTGAAGGATAACATCGGCTCGTCAACACTTTTTCG
>LSQX01159732.1_pt1 | contig 15125 bp, 12 predicted proteins | sample 654561 | NCBI WGS metagenome assembly LSQX01 (sample SAMN04489861, study PRJNA283612) | anaerobic digester metagenome | isolation source: 4 biogas reactors fed with cattle manure at either 37C or 55C with and... | place: Denmark: Kongens Lyngby | collected 2014 | reverse complement strand
GTCAGTTTATCACCGCCGATGACAATTCAGGGCGGCATGACCTCGCTTCCTCAGGCGGTTTGTTGGCGTTGCAACGAGGAACCTCACTACATGGTTAACCCGATGAGTTGGAATGAAGATGCTCATTCTTAGCTGGTTGTGCTTACGTGGCAGGCTTGTCACTACTATGACAAGTTGCGGATCAAGATGAGGCAGGCGCATTGAGACGATCATCCTAAGGAATGTGGTGAGTGAGAGCGCAATATGATCACATAGATAGTGATGAACCCGGCGCCACTGTGGGTCGCTGACATGATCCCACTACACTGCGGAACGGACACCACGGGCGTGATTAGTAATGTCATGGACGAAGCAAGGACAACCCCGCTTGCAAGGAGCGGGGTTGTGCATAGAGAGCCCCGCAGTGTTGACGACTCGATTTTAGCTTCGACCATACGTAGTCTTGCGCGGGTCGATCGTTTGGGCAGCCTTGCCGGGCCAACTGGGTTGAGTTCGATCGAGACCGAGTAAACGGACGGATCGATGGCTAAGCACTTCGGAGTGTGGGCGTTAGACTCCCGGGCATGCGACCGAACCGTACGCGTCAAGGCAACCGGCAGCGTCGCTCACACGGGATCATCCGCATGCATTACTAAAGGCGAGCGCCACCGAAGTGATGGCAAGCTGCCGTGTAGGAGTGTGTCACAGTGTAAACGGGGGCCTTAGGCATACCCCTGCAACTTGTGCAGCGTAAAGGCCTTGCGGAATGGTACTGCTGGTGATAATGTGGGCGTTGTTATCTCAAGAGCATTCGGGAATCAATCGTCCGCGCCAGTCCGGGTAGTCATCGAACCAGGCGCACATTGTCGATTGCATAGGGGGTCGTCCGGTTCCGGCTGTTTGTGTCTTTCAGGGTTTTGCGCCGGAACGGTTGCGTTGGTGATCTGTCCAGACAAAAAGGAGCCTGTACCGTGGCGAAGCACTTGTACTCCTTCCGTATATCACCATGCCATAGGTTCACATCCACCGGTGTTAATCATCAAACCTGGGATTTCCGTGACCACCACTACCTTGGAAGCCTCGGGGTGTGATCACACCTGAAGGCGGGTTGCACCACACGGAAACCCGCAGACGGGACCTTTTTATATTGACGGAGCTGAACCGGGGGATGTATTGGTTGTGCGCTTTGACGATCTTCGCCCGAATCGCTCCGGGGCTATTCCGGTTGCACCATCGCGGCCAATGTTGTAGAGCCCGATCATGTTTACACCATGGATCGCCGCGAAGATGACGATCGCTCATACTGGCACATCGATCCTGATAACCACTCCATCATTCTCGACAGACCCAAGATCTCCATCGATCCGTTTGTTATACCCATGGAGCCCATGCTGGGATGTCTCGGAGTCGCTCCGGATCGCAGTCAGGCCATTTCCACCGCGACTTCGGGAAGACACGGTGGGAATATGGATTATCGGGGTATTGTGGCCGGCGTGACCGTGTATCTTCCGGTCTTTGTCGAAGGCGCCCTGTTCCATTTAGGTGACGGACACGCAGCGCAGGCCGACGGAGAGATTCTGGGGCGGGGCATTGAGGTATCCATGGATGTGACCTTCACTGTTGACGTGATCAAAAAAGGCGGTGCCCAGTGGCCCCGAGGAGAAAACGCGCATGAGATCTTCACATTGGGCAATGCCAGACCTCTTGATCAGGCTCTGCAGCATGCCACCACGGAGATGCTGCGCTGGTTGCAGACCGAGTGCGGCCTTGATGCCTCCAGCGCCCATATGCTTCTGGGTCAATTCGTACGCTATGAGATCGGAAACGTTTTTGACCCGGCTTACACTACACCATGGTCTGTAAACTGCCCAAGGAGGTCTTGCCATGATGCAGGCCACGATCGAGGGTCATACTGAAGGCTCTGACTTCGACATCCTGCTGACGTACATTCGCCGCGGTTTTTCGCCTACGCACTGTTGGGTGCATCCCAAAGCCGGGGTCTGTTGGTCGGGGTCACGGCCGCGCGTCGTGTTGACCACGCAGGAGCTGTTGCTGTCAGGTTCCGATGTCTTTGGTGTTCTCCACGATACATATACGGAAGACTGGGGCCAGACCTGGACCGAGTTGCGCGAACAGAGCGGATTTAGCTTCCGCAATGAGCCTAACGGCATACGCGTCGGCGTCTGTGATTTTTCACCCATCTGGCATAAGGCCAGTCAAACCATGCTCGGCCTTGGGCATACGGTCAGGTACAAAGGAAACAGGTTGATGCCCGATCCGCGACCGCGTGAACCCGCTTATTCGGTCTACATACCCGAAGAGGCTAGCTGGCAGCCTTGGCAGACGGTTGACATGCCCGATCCGGACCGTTTTTTCGACTCGGGCTTCGGTTGTTGCCAGATTGTCGAGTTGCCCACAGGCGATTTGCTGATTCCCATGCACTTTCGACGCGCCGGTGAGGTGTATCGCAGTGTCACCGTGACTCGCTGCGCCTTTGACGGCGCTAAGTTACATTTCATTGAGCACGATTCGGTTCATCGACTCAACAGCCACAGAGGTTTTCTTGAGCCCGCATTGACGCAATGCGGTGACCGCTTTTTCCTTACCCTGCGCGCAGGAGACGGTAGGGCCTATGTGTCGGTCAGTGACGACGGAATGCAGTTTGCACAGCCGCGCCCATGGGGCTGGGATGACGGGGAAGAGCTGGTCACGGGTGATACCCAGCAAAAATGGGTCACGCACGGAGAAGGACTCTATCTCGTGTACACTCGGGTGACATCCTATAACGCTCACGTCATGCGGCACAGAGCACCGCTTTTCATAGCCCGCGCCGACATTGACGGTGTCTATCCGCGATTGATTCGAAAGACGGAAAGAGTCCTGGTTCCCGAAAAAGGCGCCCGCCTCGGCAACTTCCAAGTGACCCCTACAACTCCGGAAGAGACATGGGTCACTGTAAGTGAATGGATGCAACCCGTCGGATGCGAGAAATACGGCAGTGACAATCGACTCTATGTCGCTCGCTTACAGTGGAAGGAGTAGTGGTTTAAGGACCGGTGGCGCTGTCGAAGGCCCGGGACTGCCTAGATACGTCTTTGTCGCTCTTGCGACGGAGAGGACACCTTGCTTGAGACGATGGGCTCCCCATCATCCCTATATCTCAACGCAGATAGGTGTGAGGCGGATATAGCGGGGCAGGATGGGATCCCTTTTCCATGTTTCGTGCCCGGCGCGGAAGGGGAAGTATGTGGTCCAGACATACCCTAGAGAGTTGGGATGCTGGCCTGACCACGTCGCAACGCTCAACGTGTTCGTACCTCCGCCACAGGGATGTCTGGGTTCGGGATGGCGCGCATACATCCATCAGTTAGCAAGAAAAGCATCCGCGATCCTTGACGAAAAAAGGGCCCTGCAAAAACGCAGGGCCTCTTGATCCTTGCCATTGACACCGGTTGCGGCAGCTATTTCTGCAACCGAAGATTGATCAGCGGTGTTACCTTCTCCGCGAAGCCTCTCACCGATTCTCTCTGCTGCATGACGGCATCCCATTCGGCATTGATCAATCCCCAAATCTCATTGTGAATCTGCGGATCGTCGAACCAGACCGGGGCGCGCCCTGTCGTGGCGGCAAAAAGCACAGGCTCGATGTTTTCAGGCGGCGGTTGGAAGTTCTGTACGTAGTAACGACCGAATGCGATGCGTGTGGGCAGCATACCCTGGGTCGCGATCGCCTTTTGACCCTCATCACTGACAAACAGCTGCTTTATGAACTCCCAAGCCAGATCCGGTTGTTGTGATGAGGAGCTAATGGCCGCCACGTGTCCGTTAACCAGCGGTGCAGGTTTACGCGTCCTGGGGCTGAGCAGGGGATAGACAATATCCCAATCGACAAAAGGCTGGGCATTCTGTCGGTTGTAGGAGATGTTCCAGCTGGCAGAGTCCCATATAGCTACTTTACCCTGCCAGAAAAGGGTCCACTGAGAGCCCCCTCCGGGGGGTACCGAGACACGGTGGTTGAAGTGAAGATCAACGAAGAACTCCAGGGCTTCCAACGCCTGCGGCTCCAAGAACGCGGCCCGGGAGTGTGTAGGATCCACTACATCTCCTCCGTTTGCCCACAAAAATGGCGTGGCTCCCATGTAACCCAGACCGTACCCGTCCGTGGCAAAGCCCCATTGCTCGACTTGACCGTCTTCACTGACTCTTGTCAGTATCTTCGCCGCTCGAAGCATATCGTTCCAGTCCCAGTCTCTTTCGGGATAGGCGAGTCCCGCTTCATCGTAGAGGGCTTTGTTGATATAGGTAGCTGTAGTGCTGCTTTCCATAGGTATGCCGACCAGCTTGTTACGGTGTGTGAAGGCTTGTACTAACCCGGGGAAGAAGTCGCGGAGACTGAATTGGCCGTCGCGTTCCAAGAAGGGCTTATGATCGACCGTGAGACCCTGGGCCAACACGTCACGCCAGACGTTGTCGATGACACTGCCCAGGAGGAGGACATCGTTTGACACTCCGCCCGCATACTCCGTCACCACGCGGTCGCGAAGGCCGCCGCCCGTGCTGGCCACCTCGAAGCTGATCTTCACACCGGGATTGGCTGCCTCGAAGGCCGGAATCGATTCTTCAACATAAGGGCGAAACCACGCACTCGAATAACCAAGTACTCTCAAGGCGTTAGCCGCGGACACGCTACCGCTCAAAAGCATGGCGATCGCTAACCACAACAGCATCCGATACCGCCTCATCATAAAGCCCCTTTCCTTTGTCTTTCATCGGCTCTATATACCGACGTTTATATGTCTGTATTCTGTATCCAAGTAGGTAAGCCTTCTCAATGTCTTGGATCTCAACCGGCGATTAGCCGCATTGAATGACCGAGAGCGAAGGCGAAAAGCCCCCACATGAGAACCTCCCGGGTGAACCCGTTTTCCTCCCGATCCAGGCCGCATGAGCAGACGCTTTGACACGGCTGACGATGATGCCCATAGTTTCTTAGCGAAGATTGTTAAGAAAGACTGTGGGAAGAGACTCGTTCTGCCGGTGATGAGGCAGTGGAGTCCTTCTTGAAAACGAGTTTGGGGTGAAAGGACGGATATACGCCCTCTAACGATGCGACGAGCACGGCTGAGCGCAACAAGTATCCTTGGTGACGGCCCGCCGCATGTACGACGGATTCTCCTATCGCCTCGAGGTCGTGTTGGAGGGCATATCCTATCGATAGAGCCTTTAGGACCAGAGGGTTTATTCGTCTATTGTACATCTTAGCGCCTTAGACGCGACACAACAGCTGTAGAAGACCGCGCAGCTCTACCGGCCAAGTGAACGCCTCGGGGGACAGGACCGCGGACCGACTGCCTAGCAGCAGGTCACTATCGTGAACAGTAGTCGACGATGTCAGCCATCCGCTCTGCCTGTGTTAGCCGTCGAGCAGTCTTTCGTTCCTCGCCGGCACGGATCCCGCAGTGGTCGACATATGGTCAAGCCACGCGGCAAAACCCGGGTGGTTGTCTCATCTCCTTTGGCGTCCGTAGGACTTGTGACCCGCCGATCGCAAGTTCGTCACGGAGCTCGATCATTGCCTTGACATCGCCCCTATCTCAATTCAAAAGACCGCCGAGCTCACGAATTCGCCTTTCTTTCGTGTCATACATCAGTCCCGCCCCAGACGGGATGCGTGCCCGAAGGCAGAGGGCGCTTCTTCCCAAGTCCACGGCGTCAAATCCACGCATATCAGGGATGCATGATCCGCCCCGTGACACGCAGCACCCTATCTTGGGTATGTATAGGACAGCCCTTCTACGGCCATATCAGATCTGCATCCGACTGTACCTGATCTCACACGTAGCGTTTCAAGACTGCTCAACAGATCGACAGGGCGACGCGAATATCTGGCCGGCTGCGCATGACGTTGCTCAAGCTTAAGCTGTCTTCTGGAGTGTAAGACGCCGTCCGTGTGCCAGGTACACGTCAAATCCGCTGTCTGCCATCCGCCTCCTCCCGAAAAAGATCGTGGCCAAGGCGCAGATCTTCATACCGAATGCGACGACGGCACTTAGCCACTCGCTCTGTCTCGCTGAGAATTCCGCTTCCTGCAAATACACCCTAGATCCAAGTCGATAGTCTTTCTTGTGACATCGCCAGACGTGGCTGCAGCTGAGGGCAGCGTGACCCTTCCTTCGTATCCCGGTTCCGACCAGAGCCGGCGTTCATCGGCACGGGGTTCATCGGTGCGGTGGGCTTATTTGATTCCCACTCTCGTATTGATCAGGCAATACGCACTTTGGTTGCACCCTTCCTATGCGTGATTCTTCTTGTGTCGAGAATGATGCCTGCCAACCTGTCAGTGTCGTCCGCATGTGTGAGCAATAGGTGTCGCGTCTGCTTGTTCACCTAACCGTGCTGAATAGCGTCGCCACTCTCTGGGATATCCTTCATAATTCATAAGAAGCCAATAACAGGGGACGGGTGAGCAAGGGGTTGTTCGAGTGCTGAGTACAGAGGTTAGTCGATGAGGCTTTTGGCCAGCTCTCCAAGATGCAGGCCGCCAAGCGGCTTTTTATGGTGGACGGTTTCAGTCTTCTTCGGATGTATGCCATCGGAGAGAGGGCACGCACCGGACAGCCTGTCTTCGGGCCCTACGGAACAACGCGGCAGTTTCTCGGCTTTGATGAACTGGTGCTTTTGCCGGCCCAGCTGGCGCGGTTTCCTCTTGAGGACTATCAGACCGTGAGTACTCGCACTACGATCGGCAAGAACGCCCGCAAGCCCTTAGAGTTGGCCACCCCCATCATGATTGCGGGTATGGCCTACGGGGCCGCTCTGAGCAAACGGGCCAAGGTATGCTTAGCCCAGGCTTCGTCCTTGATCGATATCGCTACCAACTCGGGCGAATCGGGCTTTTTGCCCGAAGAGCGTCAAGCGGCCAGGAAATACATCGTGCAGTGGAACGGCGGCCGTTGGGGCAATGATTTGGCGGATATGACCAAGGCCGATGCCATTGAGATCCAAGTCGGGCAGGGTGCTGAAGGCAGTCTGGGCGCGCGCGTCAAAGCCAGTGATATCCGTCCTGATCTGAGAGCTCACCTGGGACTGGAATCCGGTGACGACGCCGTTCGTCCCGCGTGGGATATCACGCATCCCGTGCAGTTCAAAGATCTGGTAGACACGCTACGCGAGGCTTCCGGAGGGGTTTCTATCGGGTTGAAGCTTGCCGCAGGCAGGATAGAGGAGGATCTCGCCGTCGCCATTCATGCCGGCGTTGATTTCGTCACCGTCGACGGAGCCCAAGGGGGGACCGGCGGCGGACGTGAGATCACGATCAACAACACCGCTATCCCTCTCGTCTATGCCATCCCTCGGGCGCGCTGATTCCTGATCGAACGGGGAGTCTCCGATCATATTGATCTTATCGCTACAGGGGCCCTGCGTGATGCAGGTGATATCGCCAAAGTGCTGGCTGTGGGTGCTGATGCCGTTTATATCGGGGGATCGGCGCTGCTGGCCATGGTGTATCCCCAACTCGACGGCCTGCCCGCGGGCACCAATCCCGACCAGCTCTTTTTGTACACGGGTGAATACGTTGACAAACTCGACGTGGAACAGGGGGCCATTGCGGTGGCCAAGTTCATCCGTGCTTCGACTATCGAATTGCAGCTTCTGGCTCAGACCCTGGGCAAAGACAACATACACAGCATACAATCCGATGACATGGTGGCTTTATCCCACCAGATAGCCGAGATCACCGGGGTGGCTTTGGCCTATACGTAGTTGATTCCTGTCGCTCTTTGGCTTTTCATGCAGGGTAAATCCTCCCGACAGTGAAAAATGCAATCATCACCATCTATCGTGGGGAGGATTTGTGTTGTCTTCATTGTGTGTAGATACGGTTTTTCCCTGGGCGTGGATCTTTTTGATCGCGGCCCTGATTGTCGCCGCTGTATGTAGCGCTGCGGCGGCAAGCGGGATGAGTCCGGAAGCGAAGAAAGCCATGGGCATCGCGCCGGATAGCGAACCCGCTTTTCAGTTGGTGGTCACCAGCCCGGACAAGGGCTACACGGGAGAGCAGGTTTTGGCCAATGCACCGGATATCCTGTCATTGGAGGTCGCCCATCCCGGTCTGCAGCGTCTTCTTTTCCGGGTGAAGTTCGCTCACAGAGTGCGCTTTGACGATGGCTCACTCCTTCATTTCTACCTAGATCTCGATAACGATCGCCAGACCGGACGCGCCGATGCGGGACCGCATGAAGGCGTCGATATCATGGTCACTTTGAAAGACGGTACAATCGGAGTGCGCAGCTTCCATAGGGCCTTCCCGGTAGATGCCGTCTTCGCCGGAGCTTTCGTCGATCACGACACTCTCTACATGGTCTTTGAGGCGCCGTCGCTCGGTACCGGGGAGACGATCGAGTTCACGGTGCATCTTCTCGCCGAGCGCTACGCCAGCGGGAATAAGATCGGCGAATCGGATTCCACGCCGCGTCAACTTGTCAAGTTGGCCCGTCAAAAGGCAAGCCGACTCGGGGATCTCGACCGCATCCAACTCACGAGCCTAAGCCCGGCCACATCCTACCGCTATGCGGACGATAAGGTGAAATACGAAGCCCTGGAGAATAAGGGCTTATCCTATGAGGCAGCCGTTGCCAATCAGGATTTTACCTTCGGACGTCCGCGCCCTTTGGTGCCCTTCAATTACGAAGCGACGCATCCCGGACGCGCGGGCAGCATTGCTCGGCGCCGGGTGGAGATTGAACTCCTCGAAGAAGCCGGCGTCGATCGTCAGGAAGCGGCCGTCACGTTTGGCTTTCCTCTGCCTAAGGGCGGAGTATATGATCTGGCCCACTTCCGTTTGTCGGATCCGGACGGGGAGCAGGTGTCGGCCCAGTTTACGGCTACCTCTTTTTGGCCCGACGGGAGCCTCAAGTGGGTGCTCATCGATTTCACCGACAGCTTTGAGGCCAACGAAAAGCGCGTCTACACCCTTGATTTCGGCAGCGAGATCCGGAGAGCGGAGACGACGCAGCAAGGGGTAACGATTGAAGAGAATGACGATGTCATCTCCGTCAACACCGGACCGCTACAAGCCCAGATAAACAAGCAAACCTTCAAACTGTTCGACGGGGTGTGGATTGAGGGCCAACGCGTCGCTTTTTCGGGTGCCGTAGGGGTCGGACTCGTCAATGAGTACGGCAAGCTCTTCACGACCTCGGCGCGTCCGCCCGAAAGTGTACGAGTTGAAGAGGCAGGGCATGAGAAGGTCGTCATCCGCGTCGAGGGCAAGTACGGCGCCGATGATGGCGAAGAGTACATGCGCTATGTGACCCGTTTGACGTTTAGGGCGGGATCGACCCGCGTGGGCATCGCTCACACGCATATAAATGACTTCTTGGAAACGGAATTCACGGACATCACTTCGCTGTATATGCCGATTGAAATGGCAGGAACCATCAAAGAGGCGCAGGTCTTTACCGGCGGGCAAAAGGGCGGATTGCAGGCGCACGGCGTTTCCGGCGGAGAGCTTCGGGCCTTTCAAAGCGATGAAAAGACGCTGCTGATCAACGGCAAGGTGGCGGCTCAACAGCTCATGTGGGTGCCCGGCATGAGCCCGGGTGTAGTGAGCGTCAGCGATTCACGCGCTGATCTGATCGCCGTAGTCCATGAGTTTCAAGAGCGCTGGCCGAAAGGATTGGCGACCGGCGGCAATCGGCTCACCTTCGAGCTGTTGCCCGAGCAGCCTGACGCCGAGTACGGTACCGATCTTCCGTTCCATCTGATGTATCCGTTTGTCTCCGGCAAGTACCGCTTCAAATGGGGCATGTCCTTCACCCAGCGCATCACGATTGACTTCGCCGGCGCGGCTTCTCCTGAAGAGATGGCTGCCGAAGGGCGGCTTCCGCTGGTGGCGGTCATTCCTGCCGAATGGCACAGTGAGACCAAGGCCTTGGGCTCTTTCCCCGTCGCCGGAGGCGAGCGGATGGCCATCTGGAACGACTTCGTCTCCAAAAGCTACGACGACCATATTGAGAGAAAGAGAAAAGCCCGGGAGTTCGGATACTTCAACTACGGCGACTGGTTTGGCGAACGGGGACGCAACTGGGGCAATAATGAGTACGATCTGGCCCATGGATTTTTCATGGAGTTCATTCGGACCGGCAATCGCGACTACTACCGCCTTGCCTTGGCCGCGGCGCGCCATCAGGCTGACGTGGACATCATCCACGCTTCACCGGATCCCACTTTTATCGGTGCCAACGCGCAACACGGTATCGGGCATACGGGGGTATCGTATCAGGTCATGCCTCAAGCGACCTGGAGCAAGTTGTTTGATGTCAGCTTCAAAGCTTCAAACGGACACACCTGGGCTGACGGCATGATGGATGCCTGGTATCTGGCCGGTGAGGCCCGGGTCATGGAAGCGGCTCTGGCTCTCGGTGAGCATATCGCCTGGGCTATGGCTCCGGAATTCAGAGCCCTGGGGAATCATGAGCGCACAGCTGGGTGGTCTCTCAAGGCACTCACGGCCTTGTTCCGGGGTACCTATGATCCGGTCTACATGAAGGCGGCGGAGCATATCGCCTCCATTGCCCTGAAGGAGCAGGATCTGGAAGTGACGGGAGCCTGGCCTCATGTACTGCCCTCGGGGCATGACGGTTGGAAGCCGGGCGCCATAGGCAACAACCTATACCTGATCGGTATTCTCCTCAGCGGCCTGCAAGCTTACCATGCCGAGACAGGCGATCCGGAGGTTTTGAGGTCCATCGAGGCCGGAGTGGAATGGGTCCTGAAGTCCTGGAATCCGCAGCGCGGAGGATGGCCCTACTCTGCCGAAACGGACGGTACGCCTTTGTATGAGGCCGCCACGGGTCTCAATATGCTGGTAGTGCCGGCCATCGCCTACGTAGGATCGATTCGCGGTGATGACCGTTTGATGGAGGTCGCTGACGCAGCCACTTTGGCGCATGTGAAGCCCGGCCCCAGAGGTGACGGTAAGTCGGCTGCGCAGAGCCTGCACTTCGCGGCGGATGTACTGGCTCGCCTGTCGGAGTGGCGGACTCCTCCCTGGATCCAGTTTACCGGAGAGATGAGCGAGAATGCCGTCTTGAAGGGATCAGTGCCGTTAGGCATACGCATAGCCGCTGAGTCACCCGAAGATATTGCCGAGATCAAGCTTATCCTCGACGGAGAGCAGATCTTCACGGGCACGGATCTCACTGCGCTGGAAGACTACATGCTCGATACCATGGCCTTGGATGACGGTATGCACGAGCTGACCGTGACCGTGGTTGATCGGGTGCAAGGGCCGACGACCAAAACGGTGGCCTTCAGGGTGCGCAACTGGTGGAGCCTTGACGATCGCCTGCAAGCTCCGATCATGGCCTTCGGGTTTGAACTGGAGCGTCTGCAAACGGAGGACAAATCTGATGGCTGGCAGTATGCAGGGGATGATTCGCAGACCTTCTTCGACGATGTCGACCGTCTCACCCGTGAGATCGCCAGCCGGGAGTATCTGACCTGGTCGGCACCGGCGCTGCAAGAATGCGAAGTCATTGTCTATGCTCGCTCGCAGAAGGTTACCGGCGGGGTAGTGCTCTCCGTGTCCGCAGACGGGACCCAGTGGCAGGATGTGTCGTATGAGACGCAGGTATTGGAAAGCTCCTCGGACGGGTGGCAGAAACTGAGTCTGCGATATGCGGTGTCTGACTCTGATACTTCCATCCGGTGGTTCCGAGTCACTTTCACGGAGGATCTGCCCTCAGATGTCCAGCTAGGCAAGGTGTCTATGAGGGGCTTGAGAGTGGAATAAGGCACACCAGCTTTGTGTGTCGGGTGTGAGTTCTATCAGCGGTCTGCATGAGCAGACATCACACACAAAACCCCGGCGTTTTTCAGGCGTCGGGGTTTTTGTGTGGTGTGGTCGGTTTGGCGCATTTATCTCAAGGTGCAACTCCTTCCACGTCGATAGGCGCAAGCCGAAGGGGAACCGGGGAGGAACCATGCACCGAGCGGATCGCCTCCAAACGCCGTGTTTGAACGGAAGGTGCGCCGGATCAGTGTGGGCGCGTTGTGTCGGATTATCCGACCCCGGATATCGTTATTTTGCCGACCTTACCCGCGGACGTCTCATAGGGCAACATCCCACATAGACCCGTGAAGTATGCAGTCCCTCTGTCATCGGGCGAGATCGGGGCTTGGGACCTGTGTCGCTCAGACACGCTCAGCTACATACGGGGCGGGTCCTTTTTTTCAACGCGCTGAGGCGACCAAAAGCGTCTGCATTACCCGGAGTCGGTTATTACTTCGATAACCGTCCATTGTTCAGAGGAAAGCTGACAAAGCCGCGGAATGAGCAAATCGTATCTCCTGGACCGGATTTGCCTTCTACGGTGCGAGAGGCAATTTCCCCGGAAAAAGAGCAAGGAAAAGGAGTTGTGTGGAGCGAGATGAAGAGGGATGGACGAATTCGGCTTTTGGATGTCGTTTTGGTACTTGCAACTATGGCAGTCTTCAGCGCGTCGGTCTGTGCCGCTAAGACCACGATCTATCTGGCTACATATCACATGGGCGCCTTGACTATGGAAAACTGGCGCAACATGGCCGATCGGTTCAGTGAGAGCAATCCCGACATCGAGGTAGAGGTGCGAATTTATCCGGGCAGTGAATATAACGAGAAGCTGATGACTCAAATCGCTGCCGGAGTGCCTCCCGATCTTATGCAGACTTGGGCGTAGTACAAGCCCAAGTATGTCACTATGGGTCTTTTGCGTGACCTCACGGAGCTGTGGGAGAGCAGTGCTGTAGTGAGAAGGGCCCGGCTTTATCCCTTTATGCCTGATGTCGCTAAGTTCGAAGGCCGCGTGTACGGTGTTCCCTTCGATTTCAACTCTCAGATCTGGTATGTGAATCTCGATTATCTGGCCGAGTCGGGAGTCGTTCCGCCTGGCGAGAACTGGACGGTTGAAGATCTGCGCACTTTGGCGCGGAAGCTAACCGATCCCATCAAGCGGGTGTATGCGACCACGAATGAAGTCGTTCGGGGAGACACACAGAATCTCCAGTGGATCCAGATCTGGACAGGCTACGACTGGCTCAGTGACGACCGCCAAGAAGTCTTGGTAGACAGCCCCGGTAACTTGGAGATGCTTGCTTTTTGGGACGATCTGCAAAACAATCTGAACGCTACACCGGGTTGGCCGGGAGCCTGGAGTGCCAAGGGCAACTACTATCAGGGAGGGGTCGCCTTGTGGATGGGTTGGCCGACCTACTCGGTGTCCGTTTCGCATATGGTCAATCACGACTGGGCTTTCGCTCTCATGCCGAAGGCTCCGGCCGGTCAGTTAAGCTTCGCCCAGGGGCATATGTTTTCCATCCCTGCCAATGCTGCCCATCCGGAAGCTGCCTGGAGACTGGCGGAGTGGATGATGAGCTATGAAGGGCAAAAGGCCGTGCGGCACCGCACGCCGAACTGTGGACCGAGTTTTTCAAGGGTCTGGGTCCGGATGAGGGCGGCTACGCCAGAGACTGGGTCATGAATGTGTTCTACGGACGCAATCTCGTCCGCACCATGAGTTACTGGGAGACCTATCCTGAGGCCAATGCCATCATGAAGGAACACTTGGCAAATATCTTTAACAAGCAGGCTCCCATAGGTGCTGAAATGGCCAATGCGGCCGCCAGGATTAGGGCCCTGATGAAGTAACCGCAGGCAGAACGCTATCCGGCCATTAGGGAGTATCGACGACGGAGGCCATCGCGAAGATGCCCTCTTGCCGCAGTCCGCTTCAGTCCACTCTATAGACGCCCGCTTCTTACCGCGGGTTCTGCCTCACATACGCTTCAATCATCTGGTCGATTTCCTCGGCTGCCGTTCGGGCGTGAACGACATAGGGGGTGTAGATTCTCGTCGATGAAGGCCTGTAGCCTGTATGAGTTCGCGATCACGGGAGACGACGTGTGAGAGGTATCCCAAAACAGCGGTCCGTATAGATTTCGGGATTGACTAGGTTCGTAGGCAGTCACGTCAGCGCTACGTGGCGAGGCGGAGTGCGTCCAAGCATTTTGGCGTCTATGGCAGAGCCTTCAGGCCCGGTGATAGACGAAACGAAGCACCAGGCCGTTTATTTCTTGCGCATCGGTGAGCTGATCAAAACCTTCGTTGTCGATGAGGTTGCCAGCATATATAGAGACATCGATCCACTGGACAAGAACAATGAGCAGCACCACGGTCATCGAGGCTAGACGTCGGTATCACTCCCTGTTAGACAGATCGGTGGTACCGATTAGCACCGGCTTTCGTGTTCCGTCGGCAAAGGCCTTCCGAAAACGGAGTTGATGGACCTGTGACCTATCTACAACAAACGACTTGCCGCAAAAACACGCCTTGAAGCCAATTCCATCCTTGGCACTTGGCAGATATCCTCACCAAGCACGCCACCGTTCATGTCGATAGCGCCTGATGCCACGGCCGGTATCAGGAGGCTCATACCATCGGAGTAGGGGAGTGTTCATCCGGGACAACGGAGAGAGCATTGACTGAGGCCATCTGCAACGATGGCCTCCTGTCGCAACTTGGACTATTTTCCTCCGGCCAGAATGGCGTTGACCATGGGAGTGATGCGGGCGACGGCACTGGCGACCGGTTCCTCTCCTGCTGCGACACGGCTGAATTCACCGTTGACGACGGCCAGTACCTCTTCATAGTAAAGAGGAGGTACAATCCAGGGTCTCACCGTGCCGGTGATCTCGGCCAGGATCTCGTTGTTTAGGGCTCCCAAGCTCGGTCGACGAAGCGTCTCGGTGGCGACGTCGATGCGCGCCGACAGGATGTAGTTGTCATCTATGCGCTGTCGCTGGATCTCCTGTCCGCAAATGTACTGCATGAACTTCAAGGCCGCATCGGGGTTCTTTGAGTTTTGCAAAATGGACATGATGTTGATGGTCATGATGGTCGCGTATGATCCGTTGGCAGATCTGGGCAACGGAGCCACACCGAACTCGAAGCCGAGTGTTCTTTTCCAACTGAGCTGGTGAGTCGGATAACCAACCGTCATGGCGACGGTCCCTCTGCCCCATGAATCCGACGGCGCTCTATACTCTCTCAGACTTGCCAGCCACTCCAGGGCCGCGATGCTTCTTGGATCATCGAGGTGGTAACG
>LSQX01160042.1_pt1 | contig 15128 bp, 15 predicted proteins | sample 654561 | NCBI WGS metagenome assembly LSQX01 (sample SAMN04489861, study PRJNA283612) | anaerobic digester metagenome | isolation source: 4 biogas reactors fed with cattle manure at either 37C or 55C with and... | place: Denmark: Kongens Lyngby | collected 2014 | reverse complement strand
CACCCTACTATTGAAAAAGCTGTACTGTGTGAAATAGATGGCAGGGTTGTTGAGATATCAAAGAAGTACCTGCCAGAGATAAGCTGTGCTCTTGATGACAAGAGAGTTGAAGTTAGAATAGCGGATGGTATTAAATATGTTAATGAGCATAAAAATGAATTTGATATAATAATAGTGGATTCAACTGATCCGGTTGGTCCGGCTGTAGGGCTTTTTGCAGTCGACTTTTACAAGGCAATACATGAATCATTGAAAGAAGACGGTATATTTGTAGCACAAACTGAATCGCCGTTTTTTCATAAAGACCTTATCCGAAATGTGTTTAAGGACGTAAAGTCGCTGTTCCCCATAACAAGGCTGTATACATGTGCCATACCTACATATCCGAGCGGATACTGGAGCTTTACGATGGGTTCAAAGCAATATGATCCTTTAGAGACTGATGTTGATAAAATACCTTCATTAGATACAAAGTATTATTGTCCGCAGATCCATAAAGCTGTTTTCGCACTTCCGAAGTTTGCAGCGGATCTTGTGAAATAATGAGGTGTGAATATGGGCTTGAGGGATAAAAGTATAACATTGCCTGAAAAATTCATGGCAAGCAGAGATGATTACAATGATGCATCAATTGTGCTTGTCGGTGTGCCTATGGATTTTACATGCAGTTACAGACCGGGAACAAGGTTTGGTCCGCGCAAGATAAGAGAAGTGTCAATAGGTATAGAGGAATACAGCATTTATATGGACAAGACTCTTACGGATTCAGATTTTTATGACGCAGGAGATCTTGATCTTCCTTTTGGTAATGTGGAAAAGAGCCTTGAAATAATAGGAAATGCAACGCAGGAGGTAATAAATGACGGTAAATTTCCTCTTTTTGTAGGAGGAGAGCACCTTATCAGTGTACCTGTGATAAAAGCTGTTCATGAAAAGTATGGTGATGATCTTACAATACTCCATTTTGATGCCCATGCCGACTTAAGGGAGGGGTATTTGGGATGCATGAACTCTCATGCATCAGCAGTAAGAAGGCTTGTTGATTTCATGCCGGGCAAAAACATTTACCAGTTCGGTATAAGGTCAGGTACCAAGGAAGAGTTTGAATTTGCACGCAATAACACCAATATGTACACTTTGGAGGTTATAGAGCCATTAAAACGTGTTTTGAAGGATGTCTCGTCAAAACCCGTTTACATCACTCTTGATATAGACGTGGTTGACCCTGCATATGCAAACGGAACTGGTACACCGGAACCTGGAGGAATCAGTTCGAAGGAACTTATTGAGTCGGTAAACCTTTTGAAGGATTTAAACATTGTAGGGTTTGACATTGTGGAAGTATCCCCTCATTATGACCCATCAGACAGAACAGCTCTGTTAGCCGCCAAGGTTATAAGGGATATAATACTGATGAAAGGTTAATTATGCCAGGATGCAGAGTATTAAAAATTCTTTGGGACAGTCCCATGATTATATTAAGCGTTTTGTCAAAAAAGGTGATACAGTGGTTGATGCAACCTGCGGAAATGGCAATGATACTGTTTTTCTGGCAGGGTTGGTTGGAGAAGAAGGAAATGTATATTCCTTTGATATACAGGATATGGCAATACAAAACACAGAAAGAAAACTCATGGAGTTGCATCTTGCAGAACGCGTAACGGTAATAAAAGACGGTCATCAAAACATGGATATACATATAAAAGATAGGGTTAAGGCAGTTATGTTTAACCTGGGGTATTTACCCAAAGGAGACCACAGCTTAGGAACAAGACATGATACGACCATAATTGCTGTTAAGAAGGCTATGGAACTATTAAACGTTGGAGGCATCATAACTCTTGTTATTTATTATGGAGGGGATAGCGGTTTTGATGAGAAGGAGAAAGTCCTGGAGTTTTTGAAAACGATTGAGCAAAAAAACTTTATTGTTATGAGAACGGATTTTATAAACCAGTTGAATTGTCCGCCTGTTTTGGTTTGTATAGAGAAGATAAGACAGTCTGACGGATCTGTTGTCTGAGGTTAGTCAGAGACACGGGGACTGCAGACTGTCTAAGTTTAGTAAAGTTTGTGTCTAAGGTCAATGCGAATGAAGAGTTTGAATTTGCCTGTAATACCACCAATGAGAATGCAAGTTATTATCTGGTGGGTATATGATTATCTACAGTGCCTCAGCGGCAAAGACAAAGAACACAATAATAAATATAAAAAGTAGAGAAATTGTATACAATGTATATTTCAGTCTGTTAAATATTTTCCATTCATGGGCAATATGGTTCTTCTGTATAACAAGATATTCTATCAATTCAGAAAGAAGAGCTTCATTATCATCATCAATCTCACTAAGTTGAATTCCATAGCTGAAGCCCCGAGTCCTATCCTTTTGTTTTCGTACAACAACACCTTTGAAATTCAGCATAATTATTGGAGAGATATACACAGTAACATCAATGGCAGAATTTATCTTGATATCAGAGCTTGAATAAATCATTCCGCCCCCTATGCTTAAGTCGAACAGGGTTGCAGAAAACTCCTCGTCGTTTTTGGTCTTTATCAAACATGAATAACTGACTTGAAAGCGTTCGTGATATCTCTTGTTGTTGTAGTTCATCACTTTGTCTATTTGTACAGCTATAGCTTGCTTACGTATTGAAATTACTTTTCTTGTTATGCTTCCTGAAAACAAAGTCTCATTATCATCACCCATTGACTTTATCAGGATTTTGCTTCCTTCTTTCAGGTAATTTTTAAAATATTTAGCTGATAAAAATATCTCGGCAATACTCTTTTCCAGGTTGATGTAAGTGATAATTCCATGAACCCATTTTTCGTCATCGTTTATTGAAACCTTGCAGAAGGTAACTGAAGCATTCTGTTCCGGCATGTTTTTTGTCAACTTAAATCACCTGGCCTTCAATAAAAATATATATTCATAATAAACATCGGCTATAATAAACAAAGACTAGAGGGGAACTTTTGTTTGTTTTAAAAAAATCCCTAAAAGAGTGTTGCATATAGAACTAAATACATAGTATAATCTCTTTAAAAGCTTGTCATTTTTATAACAAACTTTTTAGGAAGTTATTGATAGGAAGTTATTGAAATGAAACAAAAAGTAAGATATAATTTACTTTGATTAGCATCTGGTAATAGTATTTAATAATAAAATTAAACTTTAACAGCAAAAGATTAACTACTGGGAATAATGAGAAAAAGCACTTGTGATAATTATTTTTGGAGTATATCAGATTATTAATAATACATTAAGGACAAGAGGTGGGAGTTTTAATGGATAAGATTGACAAAATAAGTTTGCTCCACTCAAAGAAAGCTCAGATAGAACAAGGTGGAGGAGAAGACAAAATCGCAAAACAGCATAGTTCAGGGAAAATGACAGCAAGGGAAAGAATCAACAGTTTGTTTGATGAAAACAGCTTCGTTGAAATTGATGCCTTTGTTGAATCAAGAAGTATTGACTTTGACATGCAGAAGAAAAAAGTGCCGGGAGACGGTGTTATAACAGGATACGGCTCAATAAACGGTCGACCCGTTTATATTGCTTCACAGGACTTTACCGTGATAGGTGGTTCATTGGGTGAAATGCATGCAAACAAGATTACAAAAGTTATGGATATGGCTGTGAAAATGGGAGTTCCGTTTATCAGTATTAATGATTCAGGCGGAGCAAGAATTGAAGAAGGTATTGATGCCTTAAAAGGTTTTGGAGATATTTTCTTCAGAAACACTCTGGCTTCCGGTGTTATACCCCAGATTTCAATAATCATGGGACCATGTGCTGGGGGAGCTGTTTATTCTCCTGCAATAACCGACTTTGTATTCATGGTTGAAAAAACAAGTCAGATGTTTATAACAGGACCGCAAGTTATAAAAGCAGTAACAGGTGAAGATGTTACATTTGAAAAGCTCGGAGGGGCTGATACACACAATTCCGTGAGCGGTGTAGCTCACTTTAAAAGTGCAAACGAGCAGGAATGTATAGAACAGATTAAAAAGCTTATAAGCTTTTTGCCTGAAAACAATCTTTCGGATGTTCCGTATTTCACAACTAATGATGATCTTAACAGAATAAATGAGAACTTGAACGATATTATACCTGTGGATTCAAACAAACCATACGACATGCTTGAAGTGATTTCTTCTGTAGTTGACAATGGAGACTTTTTAGAAGTTCAAAAACACTTTGCACAGAATATCATCGTTGGGTTTGGCAGAATGAACGGGGGAACTGTAGGAATAATTGCAAACCAGCCAAAGTTTTCAGCTGGAGTTCTTGATGTTAATTCATCGGATAAAGCTGCAAGATTTGTTCGTTTCTGTGATTCGTTCAATATACCAATAATTACATTCACTGATGTACCTGGATATTTACCTGGTGTAGGGCAGGAACACAGTGGTGTTATAAGACATGGCGCAAAACTTCTGTATGCGTTTTCCGAGGCTACTGTTCCCAAAATAAATGTTATCGTAAGAAAGGCATATGGCGGTGCTTATATAGCTATGAACAGTAAACACTTAGGAGCTGATATGGTATTCGCATGGCCTTCGGCAGAAATTGCAGTTATGGGTCCTGATGGAGCTGCCAATATAATTTTCAGAAAAGAAATAGCTGCAGCAGATGAACCGGTGGAAGCTAGAAGCAAACTAATAGAGGAGTACCGTGAAAAGTTTTCCAACCCATATGTTGCTGCATCAAGAGGCTATGTCGATGATGTTATTGAACCTTCAACAACAAGGATAAGGCTTATAAGTGCATTAGAGATGCTTTCGAGTAAGAGAGAAAACAGACCGGCTAAAAAACATGGTAATATACCATTATAAAATAAAAGTTGTTAATCTGAATTACGAAAAAGTCTTAAAGCGATATAAATAAAAGGAGGTTATTAATATATGAAACAAAATATTGATAATAATATAATTGTAGCAATATCTGCAGCTATAACCTCAATGGAAGAAAGATCAGGATACAAGCTGGTTGTAAAATCATTTAAAAGAATACCGCGAATTTCCCCGGTATGGTCATCAATCGGCAGAATTGAAAGGATAAGAAAGAGTTTATAAAATTGTTAATTATAGGAGGTTTAAACATGAAAAAGTTTTTTATAAAAGTAAACGGAAGTCAGTATGAAGTTGAAGTTGAAGAAGTAAGGGATGGTTCGACATACGAGCCGCAGGTTTCCTTTACTGCACCTGCTCCTGCACCGACTGTTGCACCTGCTCCTGCTGCACCATCAGCACCTAAGGTTGAAGCGAAAAAGCAGGATACGGCTGTGCCTGCCGGGGCTGAGACTATTACAGCTCCTATGCCTGGAACAATTCTTGATGTAAGAGTAAATTCTGGCGATACTGTTAAAAAAGGTCAGATACTTTTAATACTTGAGGCAATGAAGATGGAAAACGAAATAATGGCACCTCATGACGGAACAATTACTACAGTTAATACTTCAAAAGGCGCATCCGTAAATGCAGGAGCTCTACTTATTTCAATGAAATAAAAGCTTGAGATCAAATAAAAATGCGGTGCAATAATTAAATTGCAAAAGATATAGTATCAAAGGAGGTTACAATAAGTGGCTAAGGTTAAAATTACAGAGACCATATTAAGGGACGCCCATCAATCTCTTATTGCTACACGAATGAGAATTGATGAAATGATCCCTATATTGGAAAAATTAGATGATATAGGTTATAACTCCTTAGAAGCATGGGGAGGAGCAACATTTGATTCATGCTTGAGATTTCTTAATGAAGATCCTTGGGAAAGATTAAGAACTATAAAAAAACATGTCAAGAAGACAAAGCTTCAAATGCTTTTAAGAGGTCAGAATCTTTTGGGCTATAAGCATTATGCTGATGATGTTGTAGAATACTTTGTCCAGAAGGCAGTTGCAAACGGTATGGACATAGTGAGAATATTTGATGCTTTGAATGACCCTAGAAATATTCAAACGGCAATTAAGGCATGTAACAAAGAAGGTGGTCATGCTCAGGCTACAGTGTGTTATACAATAAGCCCTGTGCATAATCTTGATATGTTTGTTAAAGATGCAAAACGACTTGTTGAAATGGGTGCCAATTCAATATGTGTAAAAGATATGGCAGGACTTTTGGTTCCATACGCAGCTTATGAGCTTGTAAAAGCACTTAAAGAAAGTATAAAAGTTCCCATTCAGCTTCACACTCATTACACTAGTGGAGTTGCATCAATGACATATTTGAAGGCTATTGAAGCCGGTTGTGATATAATAGACTGCGCAATATCACCAATGGCTATGGGAACGTCTCAGCCACCTACAGAGCCTATGGTTGCAACACTAAAAGATACACCTTACGATACGGGACTTAATCTTTCAAAGCTCAGTGAAATAGCTGACTACTTCAGACCTATAAAGGAAGAATATATTGAAAGCGGGCTTATGGATGTAAAAGTTATGGGTGTTGATGTTAATACACTTATATATCAGGTACCTGGAGGAATGCTTTCAAATCTTGTTTCACAATTGAAGCAGTCTAATGCTGTTGACAAATATGAAGAGGTTTTGAAGGAAGTGCCTAGAGTAAGAGAGGATTTTGGTTTTCCTCCATTGGTTACTCCTACCAGTCAGATAGTAGGTACTCAGGCGGTATTGAATGTTGTAACAGGTGAAAGATATAAGATGGTTCCAAAGGAATCGAAGGCTCTTGTGAAAGGCGAGTATGGAAAAACTCCTGCTCCTATTAACAAGGAAATCCAAAAGAAGATTTTGAAGGATGAAAAACCTATAACATGTAGACCAGCAGATCTTATAAAACCGGAACTTAAAAGTATAAGAGGGCAAATGAAGGAATATCTTGAGCAGGAAGAGGATGTATTATCCTATGCATTGTTCCCTCAGGTTGCAGAAAAGTTCTTCCAGTACAGAAAGGCACAAAAGTACAAAATTGAACCTGAAATGGTTGACTATGAAAACAGGGTACACCCAGTATAAGATTAAATTTGCTTAAAATAGATAGAATGAAGGATCTGATTTGTTTTAAAATATCAGGTCCTTTTTTATTAGGGCCATTTCATAAAACAGAACAAAAATGCAATAACTTGATTTTTATCCTGCAAAAATGTAATATTAGTATAATGAATAGTATCAGGAGGAACCGTATAGTGCAAGAAGACAAATTGGAATTAAAAGCTACTATCGAGCTGGAAAATAATTTGGAGCTTTATAAAATCGTTGATTTTCTCAATAAAACTTAAAGGACAAGAAATTGATTTTCGGACTTAGCAAGAAAGGTGACAAAATGATGATTTCAGTTTATGAAACATAAGAATACTCAAGAAGCAATTTTCATTATAAAATACAAGGGGAATTGATATGGAAATTAAAAACTTTGACTTAATAAAAAAAATACAGTTCAGTATGGATAAATTTAGCAAAGGACAAAAGCTTATAGCTAATTATATTGTCAACCACTATGACAAGGCTGCGTTTATGACTGCTGCAAAACTTGGAGAGGAAGTAGGTGTCAGTGAATCAACAGTGGTAAGGTTTGCAAATGAAATAGGATATGACGGTTATCCAAAACTCCAGAAAGTATTGAGAGAACTTATAAAGAGCAAACTTACTTCGGTACAGAGAATAGAAGTTACATCAAACAGAATTAATGAAAATAATATTTTGAAGGGTGTCTTGCAGTCTGACATGGATAAGATAAAAATTACTCTTGAAGAGGTTGATCAGGCTAGCTTTAACAATATAGTAGAAAGTATTTTGAATGCAAAAAAAATATATATAATCGGAGTAAGAAGTGCTGCTCCCCTTGCAAGTTTCATGAGTTTTTATTTCAATTTGATATTCGATAATATAAGACTTGTCCATACTAGCAGTGTGAGTGAGATGTTTGAGCAGATAATCCACGCAACAGAGGGGGATGTAATAATAGGTATCAGTTTTCCAAGGTATTCAAAGAGAACTATCAATGCTATGAAGTTCGGAAAAGATCAGGGTGCAACTGTAGTAGCAATTACAGACAGTATAGAATCTCCTTTGGCAGAAAACTCGGACTATTATGTCATAGCAAGAAGCGATATGGCATCATTTGTTGATTCACTAGTAGCGCCTCTAAGCTTGATAAATGCATTGATTGTTGCCATTACAATGAGAAGGAAGCAACATGTTTCTGAAACGTTTGAAAGGCTTGAGAAAATGTGGGATGAGTATAATGTTTATGAAAAACATGAAAACATAGGAGATAATGTAGCAGAGAAAAAAGATATATAAGTAATATACTCAACTTTCCCACTCATAGTATTTTGAGGCTCTGGTTGCTCANNAAATACTGTGGGAAAGTTGAGTTGTGTAATAGTTTTATGAATTGCAATATGAATTTATGCAAAAAATAAGGTCAAGATTTTTATAATAATCACGATTTTAGTTTTTACTGATGCTGAACGGAGAGTTGTAATAATGAGAAAAAGAGTTATTGTAATAGGAGCGGGAGCCGCAGGAATTATGGCTGCTGGCAAGGCTTCGGAACTTGGTAATGAAGTGATTTTGATTGAAAAGAATGATAGAATAGGCAAAAAACTTCTTATATCGGGCAAGGGAAGGTGTAACATTACAAATAATACCGACATAGATGGTCTTATAGATAATACTCCCGGAAACGGAAACTTTCTGTACTCTGCATTCTATACTTTTTCAAATACCGATTTGATAGACTTTTTTGAAAAGTATGGACTCAAGACGAAGGTGGAAAGGGGCGGAAGGGTTTTTCCCGTTTCGGACAAGGCAAAGGATGTTGTTGATTCTTTAGAACGATTTATAAGCAATACGGGTGTGAAACTTTGGTTAAAATCCCCGGTATCTGAAATATCAATTGGGAGTGAAGGAGTAAATGGTGTTATTCTTAAAAACGGAAGCAAAATGCAATGTGATTCAGTTGTGCTTGCAACCGGAGGAGCTTCCTATCCTGGTACCGGTTCAACCGGTGATGGGTACAAAATTGCGAAAAGGTTGGGTCATACTATTGTTGACCTGAAACCTTCACTGATACCGTTAGTAATATCGGAAGACTGGGTTAAGGAATTACAGGGGCTTTCGCTTAAGAATGTTTCAATATTTCTAATAAACAATAAAGGTCAAAAAATATACACTGATTTTGGTGAAATGCTATTTACTCATTTTGGTGTTTCGGGACCTGTAATACTGAGTTCTAGCAGGCACATTCTCAATTATAATTATAAAGATGTTTCACTTGTTATAGACTTAAAGCCCGCTCTGACAGAAGAAAAGCTTGATGAAAGGATACAAAGGGATTTTGAAAAGTATTCTAGAAAACAGTTTAAAAACTCCCTTGATGAATTACTTCCTCAAAAGCTGATACCCGTAATAATTAAACTTTCCGGAGTGCATCCTGAAAAATATGTTAACCAGATAAAAAAAGAAGAGAGAAGAACGCTGGTTAAGCTGATGAAAAATCTGACCCTTACAATAATCGGCTCAAGGCCTATAGAGGAAGCAATTGTCACAGCAGGAGGAGTTACAGTAAACGAAATCAATCCTTCCACAATGGAATCTAAAATTGTTAAAGGGCTGTATTTTGCAGGAGAAGTTATTGATCTCGATGCTTATACAGGAGGATTTAATCTAACTATAGCTTTTTCCACAGGTTATCTTGCAGGCATGAACTGCTAAGGGTGTTGACGCAAAACGATTTATATTAATCACGAAAATGATTCTACATTGAAAATTGCAGTAGAAGTTATATTTTTATCACAAAGAGTATTTTTTCAAGTATTTGTGCATATTATTTTATAAGACTTTCGATATATAAGTTTGCTATATTGATCACGAAAATGATTCTACAAAAATAATATGTGGAGCGATAATTAATGAAGGTATTAGTTTTCAGGATAGGAAAAGGCAACCGCAAGTACAAGGGTATCAGGAAGAGCTCAAGTATCGGTTTTGAGCGATTACTGTTTTTTTTATCTATATGTGCTTTTTTTGTATTGCTTATGGTTCAGGCAGCGATGTTTAATCCGTCACTTAGGACATTTATTGTTCGTGACAACGCTCTTGAAGGAAAGCCACTAGAGATTGAAGAGTATCTATACAGTGAAGGAAGAATATCAATTGCTCTATGCAGCGGAGAACCTGATGAGAATTTGAAGGTCTTGGTAAATGGAACTGAGGTTGCCGCATTTATTAACAATGTTATAGAATTAAAAGTAAAGAATATGGATGTTATTGAGATAGATGGAAGTGTTGTTGAAGATGCAGAAGTTGAAGTCATTTCTGCAAGCAATAATATTACTGGTGATGGTGTAGGTAAAAGAATACAGATAAATTCAGAAATGAAAAAATTGATGACAATAATTATAGAATAATTTTTTATTGTTTTGACGTTATTTATGCTATATAATATAATAGTGTGTGATATTTGGTAACAATTTTTACTAAAGGGTTTATTAATATAAACAAACTCTTTAGTAAAAATTGTGTATGTCCAGATTTTGCATATGTAAAAGGTGTATATTACAAGAAATGAATTGCGATGTAAAATCTTTACCGCGTTCAGTATAGAATGGAGAAATTATGACTAAGGAACCTGAAGGATATAAAAATTTTGGTAGCAAAGAAATAGCGTCTGCCGCCATAAAGATTGCATTGACTGCGGACAGGCAGGACGAGAAAAACAAACAGTCTGAATACTCCAAGATGGGAATAAAAACGGCCGCTGTTGATTATGGTGGGGAATTCATAACCTCAGTTATGAAAATTGTAGAACGGGCAGTAGTTTCATCAAAAAGAGAAGGTGTGATACTTGATAACCATGTTGAAGAAGGTGCGGTAGCAGGAGCGACAAGAGAAGCCTTGACCCAGATAATGCCAAAGTCACTGGGTCTTAATGTAGGCGGTAAAATTGGCATAGCACGCTATAAAAACCATATCAGTGTTGCAATATTTTTTGGTATTGGACTTTTACACTTGAATGAGGTTTCAATAGGTTTAGGTCACAGAGTTGTATAATATTAAAAATATAAATAATTAATTTAATGAGTGATATATATAGACAGGCGTTACAAATTGAAAGTATAATAAAAGAATGGTAGAAAGGTAGAATGGAGGACTTAAAATTGATAGTTAGAGCTGTAAGGGGGGCTACAACAGTTGAGAGTAATACTGCTGAACAAATAATAAAAGAGACAACGGTGCTCCTTGAAAAAATAATTACAACAAATAATATTAATGAGGATGATATAATAAGTGTTATTTTCACCGTAACCAATGACCTGAATGCGGCTTTTCCGGCTGAAGCTGCCAGAAAGGCAGGCTTGACAAAAATAGCGCTTATGTGTATGAGGGAAATTGATGTACCTGGAAGCCTTAAAAATTGTATAAGGATTCTGATGCATATAAATACAGAAAAAAGTAACGACCAAATAAAACACATTTACTTAAAGGGTTCAAAGAGCTTAAGGCAGGATATTACAGGTGAAAGTTAATTTTATTATGTGTAAACAAATACCATATATAGGAGACGTATGATGAAAGACGGCAAAAATATTGCAATAGCTATTGATGGACCTGCAGGTGCTGGAAAAAGTACAATAGCAAAGATTTTATCGGACAGTTTAAGGATTTTATATCTTGATACCGGTGCAATGTACAGAACTGTTGCATTAAAAGCTATGAGGGAAAACATAGAAACTCAGTCAAGAGAAAGGCTGGCAAAGCTGGTTGAAAACATAGATATAAAAGTTATTTATTCTGGAGCAGAACAGCATATTTTGCTTGATGACGAAGACATAACAGATTCTATCAGAACGCCTCAAATATCGATTGGTGCCTCAAATGTGGCGGTAGTTCCCGAGGTAAGAATAAAAATGGTAGAAATTCAAAGAGAGATTGCAAAATCAAACAGTGTAGTAATGGATGGGAGAGATATTGGTACATATGTTCTGCCACAAGCAGATTATAAGTTCTTTTTAACAGCCTCTGTTGAAGAAAGAGCAAAAAGAAGATATGTTGAACAGAAATCAAAGGGTATAACAGATATTACATTAGATGATGTTAAAAGTGATATTGTATACAGAGATAAAAATGACAGTACAAGAGAGTTTGCACCATTAGCGAAGGCAGAAGATGCTGTAGAAATTGATACAACTGCTATGACAATTGAGGAAGTAGTTCAAAAAATACTGGAGTATATTGAAAATGATGTTTGAACAATTTATGAAGGGTTTAACGGCAGCTTTTTTTGCTGTGTTTTATAGAGTTGAGATAAAGGGAATTGAAAATGTTCCTCAAGAAGGGGCCGCGATACTTTGTGCAAATCATATCGGTCAACTGGATATGTTCTTTTTTGGATATAAGCTAAAAAGAATGATACACTATATGTCAAAGGAAGAGCTTTTCAGGGTGCCGCTTTTGGGAGCTTTTATAAAAAGGCTGGGGGCTTTTCCGATTAGAAGGGGAACTGGAGATGTGCATGCAATAAAAACTGCATTAAAACTTCTGGAAGAGGGACATATAATGGGTATATTTCCTGAAGGAACAAGATCAAAGAATAAATCAGGGAAAAAAGGGAAAGCAAAACCGGGTGTTGCATTACTTGCTCAGAAATCTGGAAAACCTATAATTCCAGTTGCAATATCAGGCAGTCGCAAACCTTTGAGTAAAATAAAAGTTGTATTTGGAAAACCTTTTGCTCTTGATTTAGATAAAAATAAGAAATATACTAATAGTGAGTTGGTTTCTGCAAGTGAAGAAGTTATGAAAAAGATATACTCTCTTTTGGAGGAGGAATAATTGGAAATTATTATTGCAAAGTCAGCAGGGTTTTGTTTTGGAGTGAATAATGCAATAAAACTTGTTCAAAGCCTTGTAGATAATAATAACGAAAATATATATACATTTGGGCCGATAATTCATAATGATCAGGTTGTTAAGCGTCTTGAGTCCGATGGAGTAAAAATAGTAGAAAATTTGGACGATATTAAAACGAAAGGTCATATTGTAATAAGAGCTCACGGTGTTACACCGGATATATATAAAAAGATAAATGATAAGGCGTTGGTATTGGAAGATGCAACCTGCCCTTATGTAAAAAAAATACACATTCTTGTGAAGGAGAAAAGTGACGAAGGTTACAGAATAATCATTGTCGGAGACAAAGAACATCCAGAAGTTATAGGAATAAACGGCTGGTGTAACAATAAATCGTATGTGGTTGGCAGTGAGGAAGACGTATTGAAAATTGAGTCCTGTGATGAAAAGATATGTGTTGTAGCACAGACTACACTTACGAGGGAAAAGTGGGATAAACTCAATGAGGTTATTAAAAGCAGGTTTAAAAATGTTTTAAAGTTTGATACCATTTGTGCTGCTACAAGCAAAAGACAGAATGAAGTCGAAGAAATAGCAAAAAACGTTGATATGATGGTTATAATTGGGGGGAAAAATAGTTCAAATACCCAAAAGCTTTACGATATTTGCATGAAACACTGTGCTATGACTTATAAGGTTGAAACTTCCGGTGATTTGCCACCGGTAGACATAAAAAAAATTAAAAAAATAGGTATTTCTGCCGGAGCTTCAACGCCGGACTGGGTAATTGAGGAGGTTATTAAAAAGATGAGTGAATTAAACAATCAGGAAGTGGTCGATTTGAAAGAAAAGGAAGAAATGAAAGAAGACGAAATAAATTTTGCCGATGCCTATGAGAGTTCTTTCGTTAAGATTCATGGGGGAGACATTGTAAAGGGTAAAATAATAGGCTTTAACAATAATGAGGTTTTTGTTGATCTGGGTTATAAGGCCGATGGAATTATATCCATGGAAGAATTAACAGATGAACCCGACTTCAAAATAGATAAGGAATTTAAAATCGGCGAAGAAATTGAAGTGCTTGTTTTAAAAGTTAATGACGGAGAAGGAAACGTTGCTCTCTCTAAGAAACAGGTTGATGCATTGAAAGCCTGGGATGATATAGTTAAAGCATATGAGGACAAGACTGCGCTTCAAGCCATAGTTACAGAAGTAGTAAACGGAGGAGTAATAGCAAGTGTGAGGGGTGTGAAGGTTTTTATCCCTGCTTCACAGGTTAGTGACAGATATGTGAAAGATTTACACGAGTTTATGAAAAAAACTATTACAATAAGAATTATTGAGTTTAATGATAAGAAAAGAAAGCTTGTAGGCTCTCAAAGAGTTATACTGGAAGAAGAGAAAGCTAATCTTGCAAGCGACACATGGAGTAATATTGAAGTAGGCAAGGCATATGAAGGGGTTGTAAAAAGTCTTACTGATTTCGGAGCATTTGTTGACATAGGTGGAATTGATGGATTGATTCACATTTCAGAGTTGTCTTGGAAAAGAGTAAAGCACCCTTCAGAAGTTGTCAAAGTTGGAGACAAGGTTCAGGTTACTATTAATGAGTTTAACAAGGACAAGAAAAAGGTGTCTTTGGGATATAGAAAAGTTGAAGACAGTCCATGGTATAAAGTAACTCAGAAGTATAAAGTAGACGATATAGTAAACGTAAAAGTATTGCGTATTGCTCCGTTTGGTGCATTCGTAGAACTTGAGGACGGCGTTGATGGACTTGTCCATATATCTCAGATATCAAATAAAAGGCTTGCAAAACCTGATGATGTTCTTGAGATTGGAATGAAGGTTGATGCGAAAATCGTAGAATTGGATATTGAAAACAAAAAAATAAGTCTGAGCATTAAGGAAGTTAATCCTATAGATCCTTTAGTAGAGGAAAGTCAATCTGATGAAAAAGCTGGCAGTTCAACCGATAAAGCAGAAGGTAAAAGCACTGAAGAAGTACCTTCCGAGCATAAGGAGGAAATGACGGTTACTTTAGGTGACATGTTCGAAAAGGAAACGCAAAGCGAATAATTAATTTGTTATTCTTTTATAGTATCTATTTAACCAGAGTCTTTAATATAAGGCTCTGGTTAATTTGTAATGTTGATACGCATTTATTGTAATAGGGTCTTTTGCTTTTATCCGATTTTATTTAGGCCATTTTGATAAGCGAAATAATACTTGAATAGAATATAAATCTTTATTTTTAGTATATATTATGATAGAATGTATATGTTATTTCTTTATAAT